>Ga0307513_10009392_pt1 | contig 12369 bp, 13 predicted proteins | sample 15_EM_MG_FD_202174 | JGI IMG/M metagenome (GOLD analysis project Ga0307513, IMG submission 202174) | Populus trichocarpa ectomycorrhiza microbial communities from riparian zone in the Pacific Northwest, United States - 15_EM | ecosystem: Host-associated > Plants > Roots > Unclassified | place... | reverse complement strand
CTTCCCTCCTGATGGCCTTCCGTGGATTACAAGAGGAGACCGCCGAACACGGACAATTGCACGAGGCGGTGTCGAACGAACTACACACCCTTGTCGCCGAACCATTCGAAGGTTGGACGGAGAAGTATAAGGTTCGTCCTCAAACCCCTCTCACCCAGTCTTGCGACCAACCTTGGCTCTTAGGCGAGACTTGCGCGAGCGAAAGAACAGGCATTGCAAGGTTGGATTGATGATTTCGAAGAGAACCGCATTCACGTGCGTCAAGTTTGCCCATCACATTCGCGATTCGACTAAATTCTCAACAGGTCGAACATCTGAGACAAGACTACATCGAGAAATCGCGTCTAGCCGACGAAGCTGAGGATGAGTACGCAGCGCTCTCCATCGCACTATCGCCCTCCTGACCCATTCTTCCCAGCGCCCGCTTCGTCTCCAATGAGGTCACAGACAGATATACCTCGCCGACCTCCAGCCCCCGCGTTGCAGCTCATAACATCCGCAAGACACCTACCCGTCAGCCCACGCTTTCAGAGCGTGTTACTCAGCGCTTACGTGGTTTAGGGAGGACTGCCACCTCGGCGATTGCGGACAAAAATCCTCCAGCTCCGCCCCTTCCGGTCTTTGATGCCGAAGATGAAAAGTCTCCCAAACTCGAGCCGCGCCTGGACAAAGGAAAGGGCAAGGCAACAGAAGCAGACCTCAACGCATCTCCTCCCTCTTTGTCCCCTCCCCTGCCACCCAGGTTGACCGTGACCACCGAGGTAGAGTCTGAGAAAGCTGCGGAAGCAGAAAGCCAAAAAGTCCTCCTTGCTGGCTTGCCATTCACGCACCCGCAAATCTCGGCGCTCCTGACACGCGCGAAGGCCGAGATGTCTCTCCGCCCGGTGAGGTTCCCGATCCTGGGGGAATATCAGGAGTGCTTTACCGGAGAGGACTTTGTTGGTTGGTTGCTGGAAAACGTCCCTGAATTCCAGAAGGAATTCGACATTGTTCTTGTGGCTGCGAAAGAACTTACGGAGCGTGAGGACCTGTTAAGAAGGATTGGAGAGTTTGGCAACAATTTCGATCATGCTGACGATGCCTTCTACCAATTCAGGCCAAAGGTAGTCTATGTTCTTTCTCCGACCGCGGGTATGGACTGACATCGTAATTGATTAGGCCTTTACACTTGGTCAGCCACCGTCGACCCAGACCGAAACAAAGTCCCCTCTTGCTGCCTCACCCTTGCAGCGTATTGCTCCCGAAATCGCCAAGACCTCTGGCGCATTCGTAGACATTGTGAGCAAAGCATGGGCTTCAAGCGCAGAGCCCCCCTTTGTTCGACGCAGGAGAGAAGCAACGAATGCAGAAGCCGAGTACCGTAAAGCCATTGGATCTTTGGATCGTCACAGGCTAAGGCTGGAGGAGAGGATTGAAGAAACTTTGAAGGCTTTGCAAATTTGGGAGTCTGACAGACTGCACGCTGTGAAGAGTGGTACGCGAGCTCTTAAACAATTTGCCACCACGAGTTTCCCCTGACAAATTTTGAAGCCCTTCTCCAGTACCAAGGTTCAATTGCCAACCTCCACAAGAGCTACGACACGTCTGCAGACAGATCCTCGACCCTCATCAGCGCATATAACCCGGGTTCTGACCTCAAGGCGCTCATCGAGAGGTATCGGACCGGTCCATTCCGTCCAAAAGCACATGTATTCGAGTCCATCACACACGAGGAAGGGGATGCCGCCTTCGGAATCGACCTCAAGAAGTGGGCGGAGGGTGGGTGGAGCAGTGATGAAGTTAGAAGGGATAGCTTGCCCCCTGTTCTCACAACACTTCTGAATGGTCTGAACGCCAAATACCCCAAAATCTCCAACGATTCTGGTCAGTGAAAGCTCCTTGTCTGAGCCTGGAGAAGTGACTGACTGCCCTTTCACCACAGACAAACGGAAGACATGGATCTACGAAGTACCTCTGAACGCGGTTCACCACCTCCGAGAGAGGTTGAATTCCGTACCGGATGGACAAGATATCCCGGTAGATATCTTTGAGAAGTATGACGCGCCGATTTTGGCTTCTGGGTTGAAGTTGTGGTTGCTTGAGCTTGAACCGCCGTTGGGACTCTACGATGCCTGGGATGAATTCAGGAGGATCTATCCCTCTAGTAAGCCGGCTCGCTGGATGGAAATTCACAACCCGTTGACACTTTGTGCCTTCAGTTGGTTCTTCGACAAAGGCTGAACAGTCACAGGAACAACGTCTCGAGGCTGTAGCTGCAGCATTGCTGAAATATCCCAAGATTCACTTGTCGGTCTTGGACACCATCCTTCGACACCTTAAGTAGTACGTGCCAAATGCCTCTTTTTCCGGTGGTTTTACTCACCTCGGAGTACAGTCTCATCAATAACACCGAGACGGAAGAGAGTGATGAGTTATACGTCTCTAAACTGGCTCTTGCTGTCGGACGAGGTTTCTTGAGGCCGAAGTTTGAGAATGAGAGGACGATCCAGGATCGACACGCAACTAGTAAGCCTCATATTATCTGGGCAAGGCAGCTCACCCACTCTTTGGCTCCCAGTGTTATTCGTGGACCTTATTCAGCATTACGACCGCTTGTTGCCCCCAACGATTGCGAAAAAGAAACGCGAATCCGAGCGCAAGATTCCCCAACGCAAACGAACTGCCATGGTCGATATGCGGATGAGACGTAGCAACATTGGCGAAGTTGGTGACCTGAAGGAAGCTATTATTCAGCAGACCACTCGTCGGACAGGACCAGGTTCTCGTTCCAGTATGTCGACCACGACGGGACCTCCAGACTCTGTGAAGGCTCTGAGTTCTGGACAGGATAGTAAGGTCAATGTCCCATCCGTCCTGAGAGTTGGCAGTGGGTCAACCAACACCTCTCCCGTTCCCCCACCCATCGTCGCTCCGAACCCTACTCTACCATTCGTCGTCCCACCCCCGCCTCCCCTCGAAGCGCAAGCTAAGTTTGTGATTCCCCCTCCACCTCCCGGATTTGTTCCACCCCCTCCTCCTCCACCGCTTATGGCCGAACCCGAGGACGTTTCATTCCCTGAGCCATCGTACACGGACAACATTCCCGCTCCTGTGGGTTACGTTCCTCCACCGATGCCCACCTTCAGGGATTCGTCTGAAGGTCTCTCGCCGGGGACCTCCCCTTCCTTCCCCTCTGACCCGCCCTCCAGAAGTTCGTCTCCTGCTATCGGCGGAAACAACCGACCAGGTGTTCCACAGAGGGGTACGCCTGGGCTGAGGGGTCCTCGCACTAGCATCAGGGGTCCAAGGACTTCTGGAGTGTCCCCTGTCCCTGGAAGGAGGGAATCGTACGGTCAACAATTCAGGCCCCAGACCCCACCTTCGCCAAATATCAACAACCCCGTGGGATCGAGGCCCAACTCGAGGGGACCGTATAACCCATCTTCGCACAGGAGGAGTGGAAGTGGTTCTTCGTTCGCTAGGAGGACTATGGCTTCTGACGCTGAGGTAAATTGATGCATGTCCTTGCAAAGGGGGTGCACTAAGGACGCTGATTTGATGTTTCCCCCATCCTCCCCCACCTTTGAATCGTAGGATGATATCTTGTAAATGTAACGAAAGAACTCTGTGTTGCGATTTTGTGTTGATAGATGTGTGCTGTGTTGTACTGGTTATGACTTGGCTTACGTGTCTGTTGTGCATTTCGGACGGTTGTGGGGCTCATTGAGGGGGAAAACTCGGAGGTGGTATTTCGTACTTCTTTATCTTGTATGGTTCTCTATAGGCTATGCCAAGTTATATATATATGTTACGGACGCTATTTCCCGTAGGCTTGGACGAACAGGATGCTCAAAGGAATGGTTGCAAACAATCACTCATCCCAAGCTGTGACTCAAGGTGTGATCCTTCATGGAACATCCTTGCCGCGGCGACGCTCCCTGCTACATGTCGTTATTAGATGATAGGTTGAGCCTACACAACGTATAGAGCGTCTTCGTTTCTAATGTATGAGCCGAGGTATAAATGCTAAGTGAGATCGTTACGAGAGCATATACGTTACTATGTATCCTAACGTCCAAAATTCGAACGAGATGTAGGGTATGGTGGAGGGCGGAAAGGAAGTTGGGAGGGAAAAGGGGAAAAGCAGATTGTTGGTTACTCCTCTGGTACCTCCAGAATGACGACCTCCGGGAGTTGATGATGAAAAAGTGCGAGAAACCGTCCATTCCATATCCTGTCCATTTCCTCCGACTGCCAGTGAGGAGGCAACCATAAGAGCCGCTTCCCACTGGAACCGAGCACCCATCCATCGTCCGCAATTTTGTAACCACGAGAGGTTGTCCAGGGGAGTACTTCTGGTCCGTACTGAGCTGGTCCTAGACACTCCATCTTGAGGAAATTGGATTCGTCATCCTTCACGATTGCCCATCCATCCGCCCCGCTAATGAAAGCACGACACCAGACTTCGCGTCCATCTGGAGTGAACCATGGCATGCTCCCCGATGTTGGGGTGCCTCCGAGATACTTCCCAGTGGTCACGTCGTAGATATTTAGGACCATGGATTCTCCCGAAAACATCCCCGTGGCAGCGATGTGGTCGAAATCTGGGGATATTGAGGCGGAACCTAGCAACCGGAGCGATGAAGAACGATCGTAGACTGTTGTCCGAATGCTATCGTTAATGTTCGCGGTGGCGTTGGGAACATGGTCCCTTTGGGGCAGGTTCCAAGTGATGACCTTACCGTCACCAACGACAACGACAGTCCTCTCGGCTACCCTCAGGCCATAAATTTTCATGCCCGCATCGACCGTCAACCGTGGGACACCAGACCCGAGGTCGAGAACTGTGGCTGTGTTGCCCCACAACCGTGCGGTCGCTACCAGTGATCCACCCGGCGAAAACCCGAGAACAAAAGGTGCGGTGTGTTCAAAAGCCTGAGCCGGGACACTGGAGAGGGGGGTGGTTGAATCTGTTGTGTGGAATAACTGAAGGGTCGAACCACTGAACACGAGAATCGATCGTCCATCTGGGGAGAGAAGCGGTGTGGACGATCCGGTGCTGGACATGAGCTTTCGATGGAGGGTATAGCCGGTTGAAGAGTCCTTCCAGAGGTAAATTTGTTGACCGTTAGTTCCGCACGCAAAGAAGCGACCACCAGATGAGAAGGTCATCTGCCTGGGCCCCTCGATATCTGCGGAACTCAGGAGAAACTTCAAGTGTTGTGCATCCCACACGAAGACACTATTTTCGTGGACGAAGGCAAGCCGGGAGCGTGTGGGAAGGAAGAGGAATTCTTTTGAGGAATTAAAGTTATTCGGGGTGGGCAGGGACTCGACCTCCGTGGCTGGGTAGTCCAAGTCAAATCCGACTTCCCATATAGTGATGGACCCTGGTTGATAAGTAGCGAATCGAATGGATTTGTCGTGTATCCAGATTGTGCGTACGACCGGCTTTTCAACTAAAAAATGACCTATAGATTCTCCGGAGAGGGTATTGTAGGTAACGATGTTGGCGGCGTGGTGACAACTGAACAAGACTCCAAACATCGTTCCACATCCAGAATGAGTGATCGAGAGTTGCCGCGGGCCAATGGAAGAGCCTTCCGGATAGCCCCACTCCCTGTCCCTCAGATGTGGGTAGATGATACTGGCAGGAGCACCCGTCTGGAGGTCCCAGCTGATAAACATTTCTGAATCACCACTGAATTGTGTTAACAAGCTACTTTCAGTAGAGAAAGTAAGCGATCGACACCCAGCGACGTAAGTGGGCGACCGGTTTCCAGCGGAGGGGGTGAGCGGTCGACTTTCGGCAGAGAGAGTGAGCAACCGACTGCGAGCCTCGTGCGGCACGAGCGATTTAACTCGTTTGAGAGTTGCCGCATCCAATATTTGTATCCACCCCGCGAACTCGCCACCGTCGATTGCGATGAACCCACTGCACGGTGACCATATGGGGTCCCTGACCTCATGTGGACATTTCACGGCCGCGATAACCGGATCCCACGATGCCGGAACCCCTTGCACAATCCTCGCCAGGGGATGAGCATATGGCTCGTACAATCTCCGCACCATCGATGTCCGGGGGGATAGGGGAAGGGCCGAGTGATAGATATGTGCAGCGGAGGTGCTGATGACCTCGAAAAATCTGGTGACAAATCGAAAGCAGTCGTTGACGAGATCAAGAGTCGGTGATCCCTGGATCCATTATGAGAAAGTTCAGGGAATTCATCATGCATACAGTCTCGACACACCTCCAGCCATTTTACAGCTACTTCCATTGCGTCAACTGCGCCCCTCAGGGTCCCAAGGATGCCAAGTATCTCCAGCCAGAATAGGAATTTTTGCTCCAGGAACTGGTGTAAGGCGGAGGTGATCTTGACCGTGTGGTCCGGCGCTGCGTTCGCATCGACGAGGTGCTTATGCCACGACTCGCACGCATATCGTAAACCACGGTCGATATTTCCCTCAGCCCTCTCCCGCAAGCCACAAGCCTCATCGTTCGTGGAGCCATCCGGGAATCCGAACATATTCTTCTCCAACCTTCGATTCATTAGTTCCAAACAGCCTATCACGAGTTCTGAATGGTGATCGGGAGGAGAGACATGAAACCTCGGGTTGATGCACCGGACCGGATCGACGAGAAAGTCGGGGAACGATTTATGGAAGGGAAGAACTAGGTGGTTGGCGTCCTGCTGAAGAATAAGAAGCGAATGAAGGGATGAAAGGAGGGGGGTGACATCTTCCGTGTCGAGACCCAGGAACGCAGCGATGGTGGACGGAGAAAGGGGATTTGCGGCAAGGATCACTGCGCCAAGGACAGAACGAATCCTGGGGTCGGCCCAGGGGTCATGGTCACCGAAGGCCTCCTGAAGAATCGTCATGTAGAGCGAATCGAGTGTCGTGTTCATCTTCAGCTTGGCTTTCCCTTCGTGAGCACTGTCCCCTGGTGACTGAAGAAGGAGGTCCAGTCGCTTCCTGGGGTTATCGTTCCGGTTGTCGATGAACTTGACAGTTGCCACGGCATAGATAAACAGCCCCCCTGCCCGCTCGCAGAGGAGGTCCAATTGTCCTTCCGTCGGCCATCCATCCAGCCCACCCCGATGATATGCGATTTCCAGGAAACTACATTTGAGGAACCACCGAATGTCATTGTTGACGAGGCCCGGCTCGACTCTGTGGAGGATAAGAATGTCCGTCGCTTTCGCCAGCAGCGGAAGACGGAAGCCTTCCCGAATGCGTGACTCCGGACGACCAGTGAGGAAGAATTTGACCTTGGGGATCTCAGATACGAACTGCCCAAGGACCGACAGGATCGCCGAAGCGGGTTCGTCATCTTTACACTCGTCCAAGGCGTCGATTATGATCACAGTCGAAATAGCACACTCCCTGAGGGGGTCTACGATCAACTTGTCCATCTGGTGATACAGGGACTCGTAGGCGACTCCTGGATCCGACTGTGCTAGCGGGACGAGGATCGATCTGAACTCGGCATACTTGCGCGCGAGCTGGACGGCGAGAGTGGGGAATATGAAATGGAGGTTGCTCCGGTCTTCGAAGTCTCGCGAGCAGAAGAATGAGGCTCCGAGCTGTCCATCCGCGAACACCCTCTCCGCGATCGTCTGGGCGATGGTGGTCTTCCCGGTTCCGGCCAGACCATTCAACCAGTAGACGGGGGGCTTGTCGAAGTTCCTTGTCCAGAATTCGATCTCGTCCAGAACAGCTCCGCGAGTTCCCTTGAGACAACCTTTGCGACCGCCATGACGGTACTCGGCCTCACGCGCACAGCGGAAATTGTTGAGGACAGTCGCTTCAGCTATCAGAGACTCGCATCAGGCATCGGTTGCCGAAGATGGAAGATGTTCCGACCTGCATTCTGTCGAAAGGTTATTGCAATCGCTTTAACACGAAACTGAGCGCTCACAATCATCTTGCATCCTTGTTTATAGATCGCTACTTGTTGCACCGTCTGGCGTCCTTGTCAGCATCGGGAACGGTGTTAAAGCCATGAACAGACCTGGTAGTCAGAGATGGTCTCTCGTAGGTCTTCAAGAAGTTTGAACAGATCTTCATCGTCCCGAACATGGTCGACAGGTCGTTGCAGCAACGGCTGCCCATACAACAACTGCAGCTGTCCCTCGATGGCTTCGAGCTTGCTGTAATGGACTCAGAACCGAGTCTCGAGAGGGAAAAGCGACGTACCGTATCAACCCTCTCCGGCGCTTCTGCTCTAACGCGTCACCAGGACACGTTGCAAAACGTTCCTCTAGTGCGGCTAGACGTGGGAGGAGGTCTTCAATCTTGTTTCCAATGATGGCAGTTTCCTGCGGACGAGTTCGTCAAAGAAAATCTTTGAGCAGGGAGCCATGAACGAACTTCGTAATTAGCATAAACGGCACCCAGAACGGCCTTGAGAGGTCCGAATCCACCTATGGCCTCTCTTACGGCTTCGACGCGAATCGCGGCACCCCCAAATACTGTGCCCCTCCCAGCTCTCTTCGCAACTTGTATACGTTAAGGGGAAGCCAACGTAACAACGGCACCAACACATACCTCTCGATGCCTCCGCTGGCTCGCTTTCTCCCTCTCCGATACCACCACTCTCCTCATCTGGCGGAGAAGGGCGGGGATGTACATAAAGATCGGTCCGAATGGCAGGGATCAGAGCTACTCACTCGTATGGTCATTTCCGTGTCCAGTACCAGCATCAAAAACACCAGACGTCGGAGCTTCCGGTTCGGGTAGCTCCTGACCCCCACCAGTCTTGTCCTGAGATGCGACCCGTGGACCCCCGCCATCTCTCTCGCCTAGTATCGTGACCAAATCGGCTCAATATACCCTAGATCCTGAGGAACAGCTCCGCCCACCTTTTGGGTCGGTGTCCATCTCTCCTCGGAATCCAGGCCCAGCAACGGTGTTTGTAGAGATCCCCAGTTGCTGGGGAGGTTTGGGCAATTTCTTGCGCTTTTTGTTGAAGAAGTGATTCATCGTATATGCCGTTCAAAGTGCAGAAAAATAAATCACATCATATGGACGTATATCGCTTCGCACGCCCGCAACATCACGTATCGCACGTATCTCTCACTCTTTCGCACGTATCCCCCACCCTTCGCACGGACACCCAGACTTCCCCTGGGCGAAATTTCTCCATCTTCATCTTCACTTATGATAGACCCGCCAGTAGAAGATCCCCCCCTCCCAGAAATATCTTAACTGCCGACATCCAACTCAAATGTATCCATCGTCCCCCCGGCCTCTCCGTTCACCAGAAGATCCCCAAGGACAGTCAGGAACGAGTCATTGGCAGCATATACCACGAACTGGTCATTCACCGAAACTCACGCGGCAGTCACTATCCCACTCTGCAACCTCAACGGCAATCCTGGCTTGCTGCTTGAGGTGAAGGGGAAGGTCCGCACGCGTTCCGGGGAAGTCACGTGCGCGTTTTTTTTTCGTTCTTTTGTCGCCCTTCACCCAAGATGGTTAGGTTTCTCAGGCAGAAAGGTTGGTCGGGGGACCGATCTCGTATGCCGCGCCGAGGGAAGCAAAAGAGGAGCTGGGGACAGACGGGATAAGACGTTCACGAGGCCTGTGTTCGCGCTCCTGCCAAGCGGCCTCGTATGAAGCCGTTTATGCAAGAAAGACCCTGCGAATCGGTCTCTGACACAGATGATACATCGCCATTGGCTTCGCCACCCTTGTCATCTCTGACGCTATCCCGAGTCGAGGTCGCCACCGCCTTCCATCTCCCTCTCAATCAACTCACAATCCCCCGTGATCGCACACGGGTTCGATCCAAGGACGAGGCGGACGGAGGATTCAATGGACGGTTGGAGATCTCTCTTGGTGGTCGCCGCCATTGGACGCGGGCTACCCGGGCAGAAGCGACCATTGTCATAATACCACCCTATTCTTAGGCACTAGCTAGCCACTCGCGGACTTTCCGGACAATGCTTTATCCCAGCTCACCGGACGACGTTCACTATGGTCTGAATTCGCCGGGCGATGGTTACTCGTATTGTGCCTGGGATCCTCCAACTCTATATTCAGCGATCGAGCCGTTCCTTGGAAGAACTCCTCGACAGTGGGTGGCCGAGCCCGTAGTTCAACAGATTTCGGGCCAGTCGTTCACGCGGGGTTACCGACGTATCCGCTGAATGGAGACCTGTGCCCGACTCCTCGATGGACACGGCCCGACTCACGTCTGATGTAGCCAATCACAGTCTGTCGCCCCGAGCTTTTTTTCTTTTCGTTTTTCGGTGTTGGTTTATTGTCCGGAGGCAGTTGCACCTATATTACACATCGTAGTCTGTGAGGTTTGAATGGGCGGGGTGCTCGGGCTCGCATCGCTCACACGTCCCCGCCCTCAGGGGCCATCACAAACCGTTGATATCGTGTTCCATGGGCTTCGTTCCACAACACCATACATGGCCACACAGCACTTGAGTCAGCGATAGTCGCGACCTATCGGAGGGAGGAAAGGCCGCGACACGGGGGCAAGCTACCGCAATCGGTTCGCCTCTCCAGGCTCCAGCCAATGGGAATGCCTGATGTCTCAAATATGATGAGCGGCGGGGGCGTTGGGCGATCGTGAGTGGTGACCATGCTCATCTGTCGCCTTTATACATAGATGAAACAGGTTATTCCTAGTTCACGGCTGTTATGCCCATTCCAGTCCACCGCAGGACCAGCCCTACCACCGGGAGCGGTTCAGAAAGTATCAAGGTGATGAGGTCGTGGAACGCAATGATGATAGACAGCATACTACATGCATGTACGAATGAAAGTTGCATCGACGATTGAGGTGGGGTCCCCGAACACAAGATTTTGCGGTCGCAGGAGCAAAACGTAATGCAGAACCAATGACTAGACTGAGGAATCAAGAACCCAGAGCACGAGTTTACGCGTAAGAGCAACAAATACGAGTACGGAAAGAAAGATTAATGGCAGGGTGTGATGATCCATAATCGCGAGAGGATGTATGTGGTCTTTCGAGGTACCTCTAAGGATATCGACAAACTATCACCATCGTGCCTTTATTTTCGCGGCAGCACCCTCGGCGAGGAGATACACCGGCCCTTGTGCTATTGATGACAATCAGGCACCGGCCACCATACTATAGAGAAGGACTTACTGTGGGCACCAGGAACGTAGGGCAAGACACTCGCATCAACGACGCGAAGCCCGTGCGTCCCTTTGACCCTCAAGTCAGGGTCCACAACTCCCCACGGATCTCCACGCCGAGACATCGCTGCTGTCCCAACTGCGTGAACCCCGCTACACCCAACCACTAATGTCAGGAGATCCAAGGGGGGAACAGTCTAGAATCTCAACGTACGTGGAAACGTGGTTCCTGGCATACTGAAGCATCTCCTCGTCTGTGTTCGCAGCAGCCAGCTCCACCCATGGGTCGCCAATAAACCCTTTCCAGGCATCAGCAGTGAGAAATCGTTTAGCAGCTTTGAGGGCGGCGACAATAGTCTTGGTGTCAAACTCGGTGGCCAGATAATTAGGATCGATAATGGGAGGATCAAATGGATCCAGACTCTTTAGCTTTAATGTCCCACCTATTCAGCCCGAAAGACAATGAGGGATCGAACAAGGGGATGGACTGGAGGAGACACGTACGGGAGGTTGGGGAAATGAGATTGGTAGCGAACGACATCCAACTTCCTTCTGGTTTAGGGACCCCGACGACTATCCACCCGGTCGCCCAGATGAGTTGGTAATGGGCTGAAGTTGGGCCTGGGGAAGGATCTCCATGAGTCTGGACAATTGTGTCGTTTCGGGGAAGCCTCATCCAAGCCACCTGGTTAGCAGGTGTCCATGAGAGTGGCCCCTGGTGAGTCTGATTCCATTCCTGAATACTTTGAGGGAGCACGTCGGGAGCAAGGTAGGTCTCGAAGGTCTCATTGGTATTGATCTGCCACCCATTTATGAGGAATGCGTGGTCAGTCATGTTCTTGCCAACCGAGGGGAGGTTGACACGAGGAGTGATACCCAAACTCTCGAGTTCGTCCGGATCTCCAATTCCGGAGAGCAAAAGAAGCTGTGGAGTGCCGAACACCCCTCCGCTCACAATGACCTCTTTACGAGCGGTAACTTCCCACCTTTCACCTAGCACACCGTAAACGAGAGGATGCGTGCGATTGTTGGTTTGTGAACTTACTAGTAGGTCCGGATCCAAACTCAACCACATTGAAGCAAGGAGTCGCGGTACGAAACCCGGTCGCCTCAAGGAGCTTCGTAGCTTGAGCGTTAATCAGGATGTGCAGGTTCGGGCGATTGATGTAATTCGGTCCAACGTAGGTGGTGGCAGAACTGCTGCGCTGGCCGTTGCCGACGGTGCCCTGTACCCAACCAAAGCCAATCTGTTCCCCAGACCGAGGGATA
>Ga0307513_10009391_pt1 | contig 12369 bp, 21 predicted proteins | sample 15_EM_MG_FD_202174 | JGI IMG/M metagenome (GOLD analysis project Ga0307513, IMG submission 202174) | Populus trichocarpa ectomycorrhiza microbial communities from riparian zone in the Pacific Northwest, United States - 15_EM | ecosystem: Host-associated > Plants > Roots > Unclassified | place... | reverse complement strand
AGGTATGGAACCTCTGAGACGGCGACGTAATCGTTACTCAAGAGATGTCGATGCGTGCGGGGCGTTCCCATTCTCAGTGGTACCCAATACTTCGCATCCAGTGCCACGTATCTCATCCCCATCCAACATGTCGACCAAACCAAGGTTCGGGCTGGTCAACGTTCTTTGGACTCATCTCAACCATAACAACCTCTCACACACAGCCGTATTCTCGTTACGGGAGGAACAGGCTTCCTAGGTGCCCATATCGTTGATCTTCTACTCGAACGAGGGGTCGGGGTCGTAGTGACCGCGAAATCAGAATTAGAGGCCAAGGGTTTTGCGGAGAGCCGGTCAAGATTCAAGGATCCCCCCAAGGTGATCATTACAGGCGACCTCAGTGCCATCGGGGCCTTCGATGACCTTACGAAGGACGTCGACGCGATTATCCATTGCGCAAGCGTGAGTTCCCAGTCATCCGCATCCTTTTGCCGCCGTCGAACCGTTTTGAAATTGCTGGTCAATTCCGCCTTTCCTCGATGTATGCCCTGTTGCGCCCGTGCGGACCCTGTCCCGTTCGTTTTAATGATCTCTCTTCGTCTCTGCAGCCATTACCAAACGAACCATTATCAGACTCCGCCCTGTATAAAACCATAATTGACCCCATCATCTCTGGAACGCTCTCCATCCTCCAAGCTGCCCGAAAGAATCCCACCCTCAAACGCATCGTCCTCACGTCCTCCATCGCGGCAATATTCGACCTCGCGAAAGAGGTTACTCCTGGACCAGACGGGGATGGCTACACCGCGGAGGACTGGAATCCCATTACGTATGAGGAAGGCGTGAGGAGCGGTGATCCTTTGGCCGCATATGCAATTGGAAAGAAGTTTGCTGAGTTGGAAGCTTGGGATAATGTAGATCCTACGTATTTACGGCAGTTGAAACTGTGAGTGGGTTCCTTCGGGGTCGCCATAGGTTTATCAGGCGGTGGCTAATCCCGGTCCATTTCCCAAGCGATCCTAGCTACCTTGGGAACGGGAGAAACGCCAGTTCAACGACTCGGCCGAATGGCGACACCCTCAGCCTCACGGTGATCTGTCCTTCTCTAATCCTTGGACCCTGGGTTCACCATCTAGGCCCATCTGGTCTCGCATCTCTCAACCTCTCCAATCGAAAGATCAGAAATATCGTCCGTGGCGAATACCGCTCTTCTCGGCTTCCACATGTTCTTAATCTGCTCTGGGTAGACGTCAGGGATGTGGCACTGGCACATGTCGAGGCTGCTCTTCGATTAGATTCTTCCGGGCCATCCTCGAACGGGAGATACGTGGTTTCCTCTCCGGAGCCGTTCAATTACCACCTGGTTGGGGAGATCATCAGAGAAGAATTCCCGGAGTGGGCTGAGGAAGTCCTCCCTCCCAGAGAGGAAATGCCTCCGTTCAAGAATATGTTTTTGGATGGGACCCCTGCGACATGGGATTTGGGAGTGAAGTATCGAAGTTTCAAGGAGTGCATCGTGGAACTTGTCCGTCAGCTCCGGGCGGAGGTCCTACGGGAAGGGGAGGTAGACAAATCTTAATCCAACCTAGATCGCGTATGGCCATGTACTAGAAAAGTGCCGACTTGACGTCGGCAGAAATCTTGTTTGTCACAGGTCGAGACTACGACGCGTACGTCGTTTAGTAACGTCCAACGAGGACCGCTATTACTACTATAAATCCCCTAGAAGTCTCGTGCGCGACGCATGCACCGTCCCTTGTATCCCGTGCAGGACTTGTCCTGTCTTATGAAAGCATTCATTCGGATATTATTAGCATATGTTCACTCAGTATATATTTAGTTGGATTTTTTTTTCTTCCTGCGTATTCTAGAGACGAGAGACCAAAACATCCCCACCGGTTTGGCGCAGAATCGGGCCGGATTGTTTCCGCTCATCTGGGGTACTTGGTGCTTGGTGTCTGATTAATATAGGACACGTTCCGTCATATAGTTAGTTCGCCGGCAGGTTCTATGTAAACGGTCGCATAAACTATGCACCAAAAGATGGGATGTGTTAGAGTGTGACAATGGGTTACACGAACCTCTTCAAGGAAAGAGAGTTTGAACTCCGTTATACTCAGTTTCGTATCCTCGCGGTACGTGTAACCGGCAATCACTCGGCATGGCTCGGTTTCAGCACGGCACCGATTGATCCGCGTGATCGGACACTACCCTTCAGCCAAAATTCGTTGTGTCACTTGATGCACGGCTTCTCGCTTGACTTTAGCGACGAATAACTCCACCTCCCTTGGCCCAGTCTTGACCTGGATTTTACTGCTGGTAGATTAGGGTATTTTCTTTGGATCTTTCAAGTCAAAAATGATGGGGTTAAGTATATGGATCCCTGTAATTTGTCTACGATAATGCCTTCCGGGTGCACGACTTCCAGAGGATCAAGCTCAAGAATAGAATCGGATTTCTATTTCTCCCATTCTCAATGGCACCCAGTCCTTCGTATCCAGTGCCACGTAGCTCGTTCCCTTCACCATGTCGACCAAACCGAGGTTCGGGCTGGTTAACGTTCTCTGGACCCGTTCTAACCACAACAACGACCCCCCACACACAGTCGCGTTCTCGTTACGGGAGGAACAGGCTTCCTAGGTACCCACATCGTCGATCTCCTGCTCGAACGAGGGGTCGAGGTCGTGGTGACCGCGAAATCAGAATCCGAGGCCAATGGTTTCGCGGAGAGTCGGTCAAGATTCAAGAATCCCCCCAAGGTGGTCATCACAGGCGACCTCAGCGCCATCGGAGCGTTTGATGAACTCGCAAAAGATGTCGACGTGATGATCCATTGCGCGGGCGTGAGTTGCCAGCTGTCCACATTTTTCTGATTTACTGCTGACGATCGATTTTAAAACGGCCGGTCAATCCCGCCTTTCCTTGATGTATTCCCTGTCGCCCCCGTGCAAATCCTATCCCGTTCGTTTTAATGATCTCCCTTGCAATCCTTTGTTTACAGCCTTTACCGAACGAACCATCGTCAGGCTCCACCCTGTCCAAAACCCTAGTTGGCCCCATCATCTCCGGAGCGTTTTCGATCCTCCAAGCTGCCCGAAAGAATCCAACCCTCAAACGCCTCGTTCTCACATCCTCCGCCGCGGTAGTGCTCAACCCCTCGAAAGGGGTTACCTCTGGAATGGACGGGGATCGCTACACCGCGGAGGATTGGAATCCTATTACATATGAGGAGGGTGTGAGGAGCGATGATCCTTTGATTGTGTATAGAACTGGAAAGAAGTTTGCCGAGTTGGAAGCTTGGGCTAATGTCGACCCTACCTCTGAGCATTTACGGCAGTTGGAACTGTGAGTAGGCTCCTTTGCTATTGTCATAGGATACCAGGTGATCGCTCATATCCCCGATTCATTTCTCAAGTGATCCTAGCTACCCCGGGCACGGGAAAAGCGCCAGCCAAACAGCTCCGCCGAACTTCAGCACTTTCAAAATGACGGTGATCTGTCCTTCTCTAATTCTCGGACCCTGGGTCCACCACCTAGGCCCATCCGGCCTCGCATCTCTCAACTACTCCAACCAGTATATCAGAAATATCGTCCGTGGAGAATACCGCTCTTCTCAGCTTCCTCAAGTCTTCGCCCCGCTCTGGGTAGACGTCAGAGACGTGGCACAGGCCCATGTCGAGGCTGCTCTTCGATTAGATTCTTCCGGGCCATCCTCGAACGGGAGATACGTGGTTTCCTCCCCGGAGCCGTTCAATTACCACCTGGTGGGGGAGATCATCAGAGAAGAATTCCCGGAGTGGGCTGAGGAAGTTCTTCCTCTTAGAGAGGAAATTCCTCCGTTCAGGAATATGTTTTTGGATGGGACCCCTGCAACGAAGGATTTGGGAGTGAAGTACCGAAGTTTCAAGGAGTGCATCGTAGCGCTCGTCCGCCAGCTCCGGGCGGAGGTCCTACGGGAAGGTGAGGTAGAAAAATCCTAATCCAGCCTAGGTTATGTACAACAATGTACCGGTTCTTGAAGCCACAAAACAATCGGGCATATATATTGCAGACAAGTAGTTCCGGAACTGGGACCGTTGACAACCAAAAGTTAACCCATAGGGAATGGGTTTCTACATAGCTCGAAACCTCCATCGTTCAATCACCTCCGTGGAAACCGGGATTGCATTTCCTTTGTCTATCCGTTTTTCTGTGGGCGAGACTCAGGTTAATCTCGTATTCTAGCACACAGGTACAAGCACACATCCTACAACAGGGATTCTGCGAGCATTATACAATAGAAATACACGTCCGTGGACTACCCTCAAGGGTTTGATAGGGGGAAAAACGGTACGTCGTCGGTCATCGAAGGGTACTCGCCGTGTGATCCTGAGGGGCACGACATGCGAACCAATCGGTGGGTCTATAAATACACAACACGGCTTTACACCGAGCACCCGACACGAAGTCAAGCCCTCAATCCAAACACGTCCGGCAATGCAGCCCAAGCCTTCTTCCTCACTTCGGCATGCCCAGACTCCCACCGCTCTTCACAGTCCCCACAAAATCCATGACAGCCGCCTCCACAAACATCGTTCAGCGAAATAACCTGTAATAATTTCATCCCGGGTCCAGAGGAACCTGTGATTTTGTCGATAACCCTCCGGCGCGCGTCTAACACTTCTGGATCCAGTGCGTTACGTGTAGGGCAGCCCATCGAGGTACATGAGTTGAAGGTCGTCAGCCCGAAAATCAAGCGGTAGGTTTCCTTAAGTTCCATCTCCCGGAGCGCAATTAGACCCGTCATTGCGGCTTGAAGGATTTCGGGAGGTAATCGTGCACTCGCTGGATGGCGTGTATTCATCACTGATGCTGGGCCTCTCCGCGCCGCCATGTAGTATGCCGTCGGTAGTGCGGACGTGACCCCTTGCTGGACAAATAGGCTGAGGACCTCGTTCGGGTGGGGAGCTGGTCCGCTGAAGATGGTCTCTCCAAGCGGTTCGGAGGGAACGACCGTCTCAAAAGTCTCCGGGTACCCATTACGTACGGTTTCGAGTAGCTGATATCGGATAGTGGGTAGCTCGTACTTTGCCGTGATTCGGAGGAGGGACGAAAAAGTAATGAAGTCTGGTGTTTTGTTCCTCTCGGGGGACCTATAGATAGACGAACGGTCAGTGGAAGAATCTCGTGGGATGTGAGCGGAGCAACAAACCCTGGGAGATATATCGTCTTGAGAAGCATACCGAAATCTGTGGCCATGTCCGAGGTTAGAATACGGGGACAACCGTTGGGCGATTCTGTCGTAGCCAGGTTGGTCTGAGCGAACACCCGATGAAGCGCAGGAGAGTGGAAGGACAGGATGCTAGTGTGGACACGGAACAGCGTGTTCTCGCACAAAACTTCTACATTCCCGTCCTCTAGGTAGAATGTCTCGTGGGGGGTTATGACCGTGAGGTCCACGTCAGAAACATCTACGATCGTGAAGTCGGATAGAATCTTGATGCTGATGGACGAAGATTGGGTGTTGGGAGATGCAGTAACCGTGTCTATCTCCGGGGTGGCGACCGATTCGAGTGGAGCGGGCCGAGGAATTTGAGGTTCGAGCTTTTCGTTAGGAAGTCCCGGGGGTGTGACAATGGGAGTTGCAGCGGAGTCTTTCTGGTTCGCATCGGTCGGTTTCAGCCTTTCGGTTGTGAATACAGGTGGAGGATGGAGGCCCTCCCAGTCACGCTCCCGTAGTTTGACTACCTCCTGAAAATGCGTGTTATCTCGATAGCTGCCTCTCATCGTGTCGAACACACACACCTGTACCAGTCTACTTTTCACCGAACCAGGAGGGTAGTGGTCCTTGAGAAGCTCGAAGCAGCGGTTAACTACTGAAGGATCGGCGTATTCCGCGAACGTAGCACCCGCGAGCTTGAACAGGATGATGAGTGCGTCAGCCTGGTGGTCGTGCAGTATTGGATGGGAGATGAGTGACTGGAGGATGTGATCGTGAATTGCTGCTTCCTCTACGTATCCGAGGTTTGCCCAATGCGCGATGTAATTTGCGTCGGCAGGGAGCTGATCTGCAGCGAGTTCCCCCAAGCGGCCCCCCGTGTCTGTTACAACCCTCAAATTATTCTCGAAGAATTCTCGTAGAATCATGGCGCAGAGGCGATTTTGAAGTCCAGGATTGCTTGGAGCAAGGATAGGGTCCGATTCTGCGTCGTTCACGAAACGAAGGACTAAGTGAGCGGTTGGGTGGATGAGTTTACTGGATGCAGGGTCCATCGGACTCGTCGCTCTGTTGTAATAGATAGCATCAAAGAGCTGGCCTGGAGGGTTCTGAGAGTAAGTCTGGCCAATTCCGAGCCAGAGGCGACAAAATGCGAATGACTGGTCGTAGTTCTGGTCGGATATCCCGTGGATCGCTGACCACAAGACTGTCCGCCACAAGTCGCCCATTGTTGTTGGTTCGCTGCTTGGTTGCGGGTGGGCGATCGGATAAGGTCATTTTAATCCTGAACTTCGTTGGTTCCAGGCCCGCGTCATGATATGCTGCCTGACATTCAGAATCGTGGACTACCCCCCTGGCAGAGGGGTAACAGAACTTCAGAAGATGAAATGAGCTAACGAATCGACTGGATAACCTCAATTGAACAATTGTTTTCCTGACTCGAAGCTCGGACGCGTCTTGCAATCATGGTCTTATCGGTGACCTTGCGGTTCCGCTCTAATCTGGTGACTTACGAACTCCGCACTGGATTACGGAGACGGACCCGGGCGAGGTTGAGGTAAGTGGGCTAACTTGACTTCATTGTGGGCCAGACGTGTTGGTATATCTGCGAGCCTCACAGCTACCCACCTCCACCCAAATTCTCATTCCCAAACTCAAAAACTACTCTCAGAAGCAATGTCCTCAGAACTCGTTTTGGTGCGGACCGCGGACCCACCTATCGTCTCGCCTGGGTCCTCATCGTCAATGTTCGAACGATCGCAAAGAGAGTTTGTATGTCTTTGTAAAACGAGAGGTGATCCGGCACGCGTTCCTCTTCTGAGTGAATGCTTGTAACTCTCCAATGCATTGTTACTCAAGGTGAGTTGTCGCTTTCTGCTCATCCCTTTTATACATGATTGGCGTTTCAGGCTAGGCGAGAAGGGTTTACCGTACGAACAACGCGCATACGCACATATATCAATATCATCCCTGCGATCCGATCGTCGAGCCGAAACGCTGACGCGCCGTGTGTGGTCGGAGTGGTATCGTATCTCGTCATTCACAGCGAACTCGAGACATCACTACTCAAGAGATGCGGCTGCTATAAATCACCTGTCAGGGGAGCTCTATAACTCTATTCCCCCCATTTATAGTTCTCGATCAGCAGCACCCAAAACATCGTATCCACCATGTCGACCAAAGTGAGGTTCGGATTAAGCAAGGCTCTTTAGACCCATTAAAACCAAAACTCCCTGCGCACAGCCGCATTCCCGTGACAGGAGGGGCAGGTTTTTGGGTCCCCATATCGTCCATCTCCTGCTCGGGTCGCGGTAACCACGAGATCCGAGTCCGAGGTTAAGGTTTTCGCGGGGAGGCGGTCTAGATCCGGGGATCTGCTGAAGGTGATTGTTACAGGCGATCTCAATGTCACCGGGGCGCTCAATTACCTTGCGAAGGACGTCGACGTGATTTCCCATTGCGCGAGCGTGAGTTCCCGACTGTCCACATCCTTCTGATCGTGACTTACTCCGGATGAACCGTTTCTGAGTTGTCGAACAGTTCCGCTCTATACCCGCGACCGGTGACCCATTGTATGTGTTTAAACCCCAGCCGCTGGACGCGCGTTCACATCCGTGATGGGATTAAACATCTAACATCTACCCTCCCAACGAATATCATTCCGTTCATTCTAATGATATTATTTATAACCCACTACTTCAACAGCCGTTACAGAACGAACCGTACCCCCAAAGCCACAATCAAACCCGTCATCTCCGAAACGCTCTCCATCCAAGCTGCCCGGAAGAATCACACCACCAAACGCCTCGTATTCATTTCCATTGCCGGGATGACATTCGATTGCATGAAATAGACCAGTCTCCACGGGGATCACTACCCACGGATGATTGGAATCCTCTAACGTATGAAGAAGGCGTGAGGAACGATGATCCTTTAGTTGCGTGCGTATACGGCCGAAGAGAGGTTTGCCGAGTTCAAAAGCTTGGGCTGATGCTTGATCATGCGTTTGAACTTTCGCGGCGGTTGCAACTGTGAGTTCACTTCGTTATTGTGCCTATCAACCAGCCGCTCAAATGTCATACCCCCGGTCCGTTTCCCAGCGGTCCCGGTTTGGGAGAAACGCCGAAGCGACTCCCCCGAGACCGAACGGCAACACCCTCGACCCAACAGTGCTCCGCCCTCTAAGTACTGGTCTTCGGACCCCGGGTCCACCCTCGAGGCCCATCCAGCCTCTTCTTCGATATCTTAACCAAAGGTCGTCGTCGTGGGAGAATACCACTCTTCTTAACCCCCCCCCCCCGAGTTCCCGCTTGACTCTGGGCGGACATCAAAGGCGTGACACCGGCTCACGTAGAAGCTGCCTCCCGGCTAAATTCTTCCGACCCATCCTTGGACGCGAGTACGCGACCGGCTCCCCGGAGATGTTTGATTTTGACTTGGCGGGGAAGATCATCAATGAGGAATTGCCCGGGTGGACTGAGGTCCTTCCTCCTAGAGAGGAAATGTTTCCGTTCGACGATATCTTTTCGGAAAAAACTCCTGTGACGAAGGATTTGAGGTGGATTATTGAAGTATTAGGGAGCGTCCCCGACCCTGTCCGTCGGCCCCGCGCGGATATCCTAAGGAAGCGGAATCAAACAAATTCAAATCCAACAGCCTAGGTCATGTATTCATTCGACGTCCCAGAAAATAATCACACAGCTTGTACGATGGTATGAGGCAACCAGTTAAATCTCATTGGTATAATAACCAAGACTAGGGGAAGGAACCAAAGGCCTCATGCACGCATGAGACCCCCAACTCCGAGAGATCGACCCTCCAATCTAAGTATACAAACAAGAGCCGAGAAATTTGAAGAGATCGCTCCTAGTTAAATTGGATTGATTGCAAAAGATGCGCGATATAAGTGAAAAATAACGGGGGTTTCCAGTCTTCTCCTCCAAGAAATTCTTTGAATCCCCATATCGCATGACCAGTCATGAGTATTTGTCGTGAGGATGAGGGAATAGGGTCTGAAACATCGCCGATGCCGGAGGGAGAAGATACGCCGCGGGAGGTGGAAAGGGGGATAGTAGCAGGACAAGTGTGGGTTGGAACCAGACGTCAGTTAGCTGACGCACTGAGTTCGGGTATATATATGAGGGGAGGGGTAGGAGAAAGGAGTGTAGAGAGAGACCGACGCAAGGTCGGAGAACATCGAATCAGAACAACAACGCGCGAGTCAACAGCGTTAAACATATTTCAAGCACGGAAGAGGAATGGAATGGAACGAAAAACATCAAGGTTTGCTTGGGCATGACCAGCGCGGCTGTGAACACATCCTAAAAGTGTTGAGCACTCTAGAGGCTATGTTCACGGGCGTGGTGGCGCTTGTTCTGGAAATGCCGAGAAGCAACCCCATGACGTTTCTTGTTCTTGTTCTTGTTCTTGTTCTTACAACGCGGTTTGCTGGTATTACAACAGCTCAGTAATTCCGATGATAAAAATAGTCAATAAGAAAATCCACCTCGATGGCGAGGGATGGTGATCGTTCGCGGTGTTGGTCTCTGAGTCATCCTTTCCGTTACCTTGCGGGTCACTGATTAAAACCGTGAGATGAATTTTTCTGGACCGACTCGATAGATAGGGAGGGCTCACGAAGAGGGATCATCGACCGGGTTGTTGGGGGAGGGCGAGGGAACGGCCGCGTTTTGCTGGACCGGGGAAGGGGATGGGGAAGGCTGAGGAGAATCCCCACCATTCCCTTGGTTGGACGTATCGTTGCTCTTGGGAGTGTTCTCGGGCGTGGAGGGCTTGTCGCCGGTGGGGGTAGGGTCGGGCTTGTTCTCAGGAGTAGGAGCAGGCGTGCCAACAGGCGTTGGGGGCGTGGTGGTGTTGGTAGGGGTGTTATGGTTGCCATCACCCTTTCCGAAGAGATTGTTCTGAGCACCATCGGTGAAACCATACTCACTGAAAGCAAACGTCAGAAAAGCACTCATCACTGCCGAAGGTGAAGGACTTACTCGAGATAGTAGGGGGGATCATATTGGTCATTGAACATCTGCAGAAAACATTCAGCCCTTCACCCATTTGGCCGCCACAGAACACCCACGTTGTTACGCTCGGCCTGGTACCAGTACAACGGCTGCTGAGGGCTCTGGTTGCACTTGGAAAGATCACCAGCGCACCTAGACGGATGAGTACAGCCTTGAAAAAAACATGTGATTTCAACGTTACTTTTTTGGGACCTGTGGCGTTGAAATGGGGGTATTGGAAGTTGAACCAGTAACCTTGCATCGGAAGCCATTCATGTACACTGTGAGTCGGATGAGAGATGGTCACACGCAACGTTTGAGGATATACTAACTCTGCGCAGAACCGCTGTCCACGGAATGGATCCAGTGCCAAGCACAGATACAGCCGCCATCGGGGCAGGGAGGCATGTCCTTGGGGACCTGGAACGGAGTGTTGACTTTCCAAACACACTCGTGGTTGACGCTGAAAACGGCCAAATCCTCAGGCTTGATGCTGTTCACGTCAGAAGTGTACGCAATGGAGAGGGCACAACCCTTCAAGTCGTCATGGCCCTAGGAGGAAATGAATAAGAAACTCCTCGCCATACCAACAAAGTCGCATGGAAACTCACATTGGCTAAAGAAAGTAATGGAAAGTGGAGTCAATGTGGGGGGAAAAATAGGGGGCATTGCACAACGTACTCTATTAAACAAAAAGATGCGAAATGAGCAATCGTCGCGCCTATCAGAGTACGAAATGAAATGAACTCACATGGAACTGGGAAAGTGGATAACCTGGACAAGGGTAATCTCCCTGACGAACATCGGTGCGTCCGTTGGATAGAGACCACCATTTGGTGGCACCCTTGTTGCAAGCCAGCTGGGACATGGCGGTGCCACCGGCAGGGAGTTCGAAGAATTTGCCAGATTCAGGAGGGTGCGCCAAGTGCCCATGCTGATCGCGGAGATAGTGATTGGTATCCAGAACGGGAGCGACACGATGTAGTATGATGGATACTCACGAACCACCACTTGTCGAAAGTGTACTGTTGGAGGGGAGTCTCCGGCCTGTTGTCGTAGGGGTAATCCTCCTGGTTGACGTTCCATCCCCACATAGAAGGGTCGAAGAAAGCTTGACGCGGGAGGATGAGTCCAAAGAGTCGAAGCTTGAGCGGAAAGAGGCATTACCAATGTGAGCCCTAGCGAGGGGAATCGAGGCAGCAATCGCGGCGAAGAGAGCGTTCCGCATATCTCAGATAGAACGAGTGTACAGCAGACTAAAGAGTGTGCAGAGCAGCAAGGAAACGCTGCAAAACAAAACCAGAGATGGACAGGGGAAAGAGGGATGGAGGAGGAGGGGAAGACTGATGGCTCGGTTGCCATTCCTGCTCCTTACATACCCCTCCCAAAGCCAAAAAAGCCGCACACCGGCCGAACTCTCGTCAATCTGCATCGGCTGTTCCCGATGGTTACCACGCACACGTGGTCCGATCGCTGGGATGACGTCTTGCTTGGCGCCACCGGGCAGTGAGGCAACCTCAAGTTGGCTCGCACCGCCCACAGTGACAATCGGCCCCAGTTCGGAACCAGCGGAGAGGTGGCTCCGCAGCAGCACGGACGGGGGAGCCAGGAATCTATTATAAGACCCTCCCAGCTCTGCACGCACACCCCACCCTCTCCTCCTCCGACCCATGGCCACGTTCATCGCAAAGACCGCCGGAAACAAGTTCCTTTCGAAACATCTGGAGCGATACGAACCCGTAGACCCACTCTACGAAACCTACACGGATGACAGGGGCCGCCAGAGACGTCGCAAGGTACATCCATCTTACCACCGCATTGGATGGTTTCACACCCCCATCATCAAATTGACCGCGATATTTGTCTTGTCGTCAGCGTGAAATCCCACCCGGTTTATCTCAACGGGACGCCCGTATCCTCAAGTCTGTCAAAAAGCGTGCTCGCCGCCTCGACACGGGCCTCAACCTCTGTGGCTTCAGGGTCGGATGGACCTTCTTCGTGGGTACGTCGAGCCACGTCTACCCTGAATTTACAGCTTATAGCCCCACTTTAAGGGGCGGTCCCCGGTGCGGGAGACGCCCTCAACGCGTTCCTGGGTTACTACTTTGTTATCCGGAAGGCGAAACAAGCCGAGTTGAGCGACAATCAATTACCTCCGTTGTCGTTCCTGAACTCATC
>Ga0307513_10009389_pt1 | contig 12372 bp, 9 predicted proteins | sample 15_EM_MG_FD_202174 | JGI IMG/M metagenome (GOLD analysis project Ga0307513, IMG submission 202174) | Populus trichocarpa ectomycorrhiza microbial communities from riparian zone in the Pacific Northwest, United States - 15_EM | ecosystem: Host-associated > Plants > Roots > Unclassified | place... | reverse complement strand
TATTATCCAATTGAGCTGATTGCCGCAACGAGAGATCTTAACTACTTCTATTATCACTTCTTCGTCCAAGTTCCAATCACACAGTATAACACCCTCCCCTGTCGCCAGCGATCCCCGGCTGCCCCCTCATTATTCCCCCATATCCAAGGCAGTGCTCCGCAATACCTACCATCTGTGGCTCCCCCCATAGTCCTTTCCTACATCCCATAGTTTCTTAATATCCCCTATGGCCCCCTCTATAATCACCCTCTGCCAAAGTGCTAGTTAGATAGAGCATCTGACTGTACTGATATAGGTAAAGATATGGCGTGTCGGGTCCGGCGGTCATAGAAAAGGTCGGTAGTCTGCCAGGTAATTGCCCAACACAGGGCCATGTCTACCTGCCCCCTGCTGATCCGCCTGGTTGGTGTTACCCCTGTCGTCCCTATAAAGTCCCCAGACAATTCTGAACAGTAAACCAAGCGGAGTAGAAGAGGTGATATTTCTATGAAATATTCTAAGCCTGTTTGGCTTAATTCATTGGTTGAAGACTAGAACCGGTTGGATACCCCAATTCATCAACACGAGGCCCTTGGCAAAGCAATTGTTGGGAAGGATCTCACGCTGGTAGGCCAACATTTAAGGCGGGTCAGGGTTGTAGGCAGCGTTATAGAGGGGGGTGGGGGGCGGCGATCACATTTCTGGTAGCCTTGAATTAGTAGCCTGTTAGGAGGCCTTGGTGGACCCCTTGGTGAACTCCCTAAACCCCAACTAGGACTGCCACCTCTCCCGTTGGGCCTTATTTCCGCTAGGTTGTAGTTGAATATGCACCACGGGTGGCCTTCCTGGCTCGAGACCCTGTGCGTATTGAGGGCTCGTACGAGAGTTTGTCCAAACGCGCTGCGGATAAAACAGCCATCGCCGCAGACTGTGGAGCGGTTCACCTGATGGAGCCAGAAGGGAAACATTGGCAACAGATAGCACAAAGGCACCTGCCACTTTTTTCCTTCTTTCCCCAATCCGGTGTACATCGCCTGAGATAATGCTAAGTGGTGAGGGCGAGTAAACGAATTCCCTTCGCTTTAAGACCGGGGCCAAGGCAACCGAGCAACTTGCCGCTACCTGCCGGGGCGACAGGAGCCTCCACGAATCCTGGGCAGATCGAGTAACAGAAAATAACACTTGCGGGGCAGGTTAGATGGGAGGCGGACAGGGCTGCGGCATTGGGGGTGCTGAATCCGGCCGCTGCAGGGGTTGCTGGGGCAGTGCCCTGGTGGGAGTAGTTACCGGGGGTGGGGGGGGTGTGGGTTGCGGCCGTCGGGTTGGGGTGGTTTGTTTGACACGCTCGGTCTTGGGTCCACTTTTCCGCTTTATATCAGTTTGATTTTTCTTGGATACTCGTTGCTGGATCTGACTGGATTCGATTGGGCTGATATTTCTGTTGACTGAAGCGATTAGTTTACATTGTCGAGTGAGATCTTGTGAGTTGACGTGCTGCATCAGACATGAGATAGTAAATTGGTTGTGATGGCGTCCAAGGGTGCCCTAATCCAACCGCCCGGACAAGATTCCCCTTTGTGAATTTCACATACCCTAGGTTTATGGGGCTAGGCTTTCGAGTCACCCTATGATCTCTGATCCAGAACATTCTGTGGGAAGAAACACCGTAATGGAGCTCCGGTTACGTTGCGAATAGCCGACGCTTAGTAATGTAATCGATAGCATGACCTTGGCGCATCGAGAACAACGGCCCTATATCTGGGATTAATTATATCTCGCAGGCGGACAGACAAGAATAAGTTGGAAGTCGGGGGGGTAGGATCAGGGAGAAAAGGAAAGAAGTCGGAGTAGGGAGACGAGAAGCGAAGAGAAAGGGGGGGAAAGGGAGAGACAGGGAGGGAAGAGATTACCAGTGGTCAGATGTGAAGCGAAGGAGCTCGGTGGATGCTATTGTGAGAAAAGCGAAGATGAGAAAGGAGGAAGGAAGGCGGCAGTTTTTCAGATAAAAGGATTCCTATTTTCACATATGTGCGGTGTTAGAATTGGGATTAAGACACCCTCTTCCGACATAAGAGTGCATGTAAACTCAGCAGACCGCCCCGATCGACAATAAAAGTGGCGTGAAAAGCAAAGCCACATTCAGGAGTGGATAGGCATTCCCGCAGTCATTCTCGATGAGCAGTGTTGCGGGAGCCCCCTCCGTATAAGTCCTCGCGTAGGAGACCACTGGTAGGGAGTCTTGGCGATGGGGAGGGTATTTGCTTGTGGCCTTGCTACGGGAGGACCGTAGTGGATGCAGAAGGCAAGAAAGCATGTAGGAAAAGTGATAGCTTCATACTCGTCTACAAGCTTCCTACCACTCACCACATCTTAACCAATCCATAGATATGTACCTATACAGCAAGGTATATAGCAACACACAACTGCCTTTTGCAAACTTTTTGATCCGGTACGGTACTGAAATAAAGAGAACCGGGACTGATGTATCTACTTTTAGAAGCACAAGAGGTACGCGCCAACAATTGTCACTATCAAGAAATCCCGTCTGGAAAGAGAAATAACACAAGCCACGAACAATTCAATTCAACTCTCCCAAGCTAATCGACAGACCTTTCACCTGGAAGAACACAGAGAGAAAAAAATTTAAACGAAAGAGAAAGCCCAACCTCGCCCGGTTGTCCGACTGTCGAGGTACAGGTGATCCTCCTCTCAAACCTTCTTCTTGTTGCGCGCTCTCCCAAACCTTTTCCTTCGCCCGTTGTCTGAGAAAAGAAACCGCTGCTGGTCTTGTTCAAGTAGCAAGGAAAGAAAGCAAAGAAAGAGAAAGACTGTCCCCATAAGTTGTGTACTCCCTCCCCCCTATCAGCCAAGACTTAACAACAACCACCCCTGTAGTAAACGTGACACCCATGCCCACCATTTAACACAAGCTCAGCGTACTTCCCTTCCCAAGCAAAGTCATATCATGACCTGCTTCAATACTTTCTAAGTCATCCAAAGGCTAGCTAAGATATGCAAAAGAAGTAAAGCCAGATTTCTCCCCCACAGTACGGTAATAGTCTTGGCTATCCCACACTGAGTTATGAGTATCCATTAGGGGCCGACTTTAACTATGGCACTTCTCAGGAACTAATCTTCTAATTATTTCCTTGGGGAGGTTATCCGACGTGTTTAACTACGGGTGGTATTATCTCACCCTTGTTTTCAGGTTTACTTTCGCGGCTGGCTGCAGTATTCAGTGGCTTTACTACTGGTACTATTGCCTGATTAACAGGCGGTGTTTCACCGACTGCCGCGCTCTCGGTAGGTTATCGTAGACTTGAATACTAAGTAACTCAAAAATGGGTTATGAATGAAAAGGATACTATTACGTTATTTCATTTACTCGGGGCAAGATTAAGTCATAAGGCACCATGGAAGTATAGGCAGATACTAGTAAATGCGAAAATTTAATACAAGTGAAGCAAGGGAATATATCACTGTTCTGAATTTAAGGGATCGGTTCGCATTGCCTGGTTGACAATATCGGGTCCATTGAGCCTGGGGCATTTGCTAGTAATAGGGTTTGGAATTCGGGTGTGAGGGGGTTTCTGGGTACATCCAATAATTCTTGCTCTATCACCCGCCGCGGGTATATCGATGATTGGAATGGTAGCGGGAGAGAGCTAATTCTGGTCTCCACAAACTGGGCAAAGGGATTAAAAAGATCAGGAATCATGCGCCATGGCTCTAAGGCCCCTAAAAGATTAAGAATGCGTTCAATGCATTCTACTGATACATAAAACCTTCGAGGAAGCCGGCCACTAGGCGAGCAAAAGAACTAATGGCATATAAGACATTCTCTGGCCACACACGTAAATGGCAAACATAAGAGATGTCAATATTAAAGAGAAGAAGAAACGAAATAACCACTTAAATGGGGGCGTCTCGATGCGATGCAAATCTGGCTTCTGGCCAGTGCTGGTGACTGGGATGAGATCTAGGTCAACTTCGAGGTTATCCTTGAGGTACGGCACACATGGGTAGCCTAGGTGCGGTCTCTAGCGAGAGGTTTGGCGATCTGCTCGGGAGTCCAATGTTTGATTTTGACTAGACTAGCGATTCATTGACGGCGGTTAATAAAGAAGTAGGCTTTGATCAATTCAACTGTGAACCGGGCATAGTAGAAGAGATACAATTTTATCCGTTGCCCTTGAGACCGATCGTATTGGCTAAAGCCGAGAACTAGCTGGACACTCATTAGGATGAGGCTCTTAGCGTGAAGGGACTAGGAAGAACCTAGACCCCGCAGGAGCGCAGCACGCTAGGCGAGCGAAAGCTGTAGGCGGTGGTGTGAAGGGCAAAGACTGCTTTTCCGGCAGCCTCGGATAGAGAACCCATCGCGATAAAAAAATCATCCGGATCATAAAGGAAACCAATATTCTGAGAATAAATGGTAAGAAGAGAGGAAGTCTCCCGAACCTGTTAACGGATATGGTGAAGTAGATGGCACCAATCCACTCTCATCCCTTATTAGGCTTTCGCTCACAGGTCGGGAAAGGGGAAGTACATATATTCCAAATCCACAAGCTCCCTTTAATCTTGAACTGAGCGTTGAGGTTGGTGATGTCGAGAACCTTCTTAAAATATCACGTGGCCAAATCGCTACTCGATAGTTACTAACTTTATATTACACTATTATACAAGTCAGTAAGCGAAGAAAGAAACACTTACATAGTCTGTCATTCTATTCTTGAAGGTTGAGTTATGGGCTCCCAATAATCTTGAACTAAGTGTTGGGATTGGTGACATGCATGGGGTCAAGAGCGTCCTGAAAATAGGGCTAGACCAAAGAGCCACTAAATTAGGCTATTACTCACTTTAAATTTCGCTATCACAGTAGCCAAAAAAAAAAGGAAGGAACACCTACATAGTATTTCCGTCCTACTGTTGGGGTCCATCCACTGGTACATGCTCCCAATCGGCATCCGTACAACTCCCTGCCCTCAAGAACGGTGGATTCCCGGAACAATTCTAATACCACCACCCAAGCCCCAACATCTATCGGAGCCTGTATGTACCGTATGTGGGCTCTTCCAGCACTGAGGGAGATTGGGGGGGGGGGGGGGGGTGGAGGGTCACAAGGAACATTTTGCCTGTCTCCACCGCCTCTCGGCGGAAGTATTTGTAGGGACATATCGCATATTAGTAATGCAACTTAACAGAGCAGAAATGAATGGATGGGATTGTGCCGCAACAAGCCACATCGCCCCGCTTTCTTCAGCTCTGATCACAAATTCTTCATTCCGAAGTCCTCATACAAATCGCTTCGCCGTTTCTACATTTGAACAACACTTTGGATAGAATATCATGGCCCAAATTTCACATTCGGTCACCATCGGCGACGGTAATTCCCAGACCGGTAACATAATAGGTAGTTTCAACTACAATTTCTATAAGTCCGATGAGGATGCGCAAATCATGCAATGGCTCTCTCCACTCGAGCCAAGAAATCGACACCAAGGCGTGCGAACCGACCGGTTCGACGGAGTAGGGGATTGGTTTTTGGAAACGGGAGAGTTTCGGGAGTGGAGGAGTAGTGAGGGTGGAGCCGATAAGGCTGTCTTGCTTTGCTCCGGGAATCCGGGAGTGGGAAAGACATATCTAAGGTAGTCGGCGGAGTTCTTTTCAAGAAGCAATTAACACTGACAGCTAGAAACACTAGCTCCTTGGTGATCGACAGCCTTTGCGATCAGCCGGGGAAGGGAAATATTGCGGTTGCAGCCTTCTACTGCGACTTCGTTTCTCAGCAAGAACAGACAATCGCGAACATCATGGGCGCAATTCTGAAGCAGCTGGTAGGTAAAAGAGGGATCGCGGAGGATCTACGGGAGGCGTTTCAAAAAGCGAAAGGGGAGGTTGGTGGTAGAGGACCGCGACTTGGGGATCTGATAGGGATGTTGAAGACTGCTATTGCTTCACTGCCCAAAGTGTTTATCTGTATTGATGCATTGGACGAATGTCTACCAAAGTACCTGCCGGAGCTCCTTGAGTCTCTTGGGAATATTGTTCGGGAGTCCCCTAGCACAAGAATATTCCTCACCGGGAGGCCCCATGTTGGAGATGATATTCAAAGATATTTCCCCAAGGCAGTTGTGATACCCATTAGCCCTAACACGGATGACATCCGGAATTATATGGAGATGAGGTTAGACAGGGATGCTGAGCCAGAGGCCATGACTAAGGATCTGAGGGCCAATATTGTGAGTGTTGTCTTGGAAAAGATATCGGATATGTGCGTAGGGCTATTTTTCGCTTTTCCACTCTATCAATAATGTATACTTACTAACGATTGTGGTTAGATTCCTCCTTGTTTCGCTCAACATCGACGCCATTCTAGGAGAGGTGACAATTCGCGCGAGGAGACAGAAACTTGAGGAGATGACACTAGGCAATGGATTGAGTGATGTCTACACGGCAACTCTAACGCGACTGAAAGCTCAGAAGGGACATAAATCAGTTCTCGGGCTGAAGGTCCTAATGTGGGTGTTGTATTCAGAACGGCCACTACGAACCCATGAGCTCGGCCATGCCTTGGGGGTGGAGATAGGATCTACAGATCTCGATCCTGAAAGCGTTCCCGCGTTACGGACACTCGTATCATCTTGTCTTGGTCTTGTCACGGTCGAGGTGTCTTCGTCCACAGTCCGACTGGTACACTTCACTCTTCAGGAGCACCTCTCGCGCGATCCGACCCTATTCCGTAATCACCACTCAAAAATTGCCGAGGTTTGCTTGACATACCTCAATTTTGGAAGTATCAGGGATCTTTCGCCAACTCTCGACTTAGCACCGGAAGCAACTCCCCTTCTACAATATGCCTCTGTATACTGGGGGGTGCATACGGGAAGGGAGGTGACGGAAATTTCGAAAATACTTGCACTAGAGCTTCTCAATAGATTTCCTGAGCATATATCCACTCAACAGTTGTTATTACACTATAATCGAGACCGTGGCGGGGGGCCCTACTTTGGTGGGGTCGGAGGACCTACGAAATTTACAGGACTCCACGGAGTAGCATTTCTCGGGATTGCGGGGATAGCGCCTGCTGTATTGGAGATGAAGGAATGGGACGTTAATTCATACGATTGCATGGGGATGACGGCTCTCACGTGGGCAGCTGCAAGAGGGCACTCGGAGGTCGTAACGATGTTTCTAGGACGAGAGGATGTCAATCCCGACCTGGCAGACACCGCATATGGTCGGACACCACTCTCTTGGGCGGCTAAGTACGGGCATGAGGGAATAGTAAAGATGCTTTTGGAACGACAGGGGGTCAATCCTGACCACGCAGACACCTTTTATGGCCGGACACCACTCTGGTGGGCGGCTCAGAATGGGCATGAGGGAATAGTAAAGATGCTTTTGGAACGACAGGGGGTCAATCCCGACCAGGCAGACACCTTTTATGGCCGGACACCACTCTTGTGGGCGGCTCAGAATGGGCATGAGGGAATAGCAAAGATGCTTTTGGAACGAAAGGACGTCAATCTCAACCAGGCAGACACCAAATATGGCCAGACACCACTCTCGTGGGCGGCTGAGAATGGGCATGAGGGAATAGTCAAGATGCTTTTGGAACGAAAAGATGTTATTCTCAACCAGGCAGATGCCAAATGGGGCTCAACGCCACTCTCGTGGGCGGCTACGAAGGGGCATGAGGGGGTAGTAAAGATTCTTTTGGAACGAGAGGACGTCAATCCTGACCAAGCAGACACCGGATCTGGCAGGACACCACTCTCGTGGGCGGCCGGGGGCGGATATGAGGGAATAGTAAAGATGCTTTTGGAACGAGAGGACGTCAATCCGAACCGTGCAGACACCGAATATGGCCGGTCACCACTCTTGTGGGCGGTTAAGAAAGGGCATAAGGGGATTGCAAATATGTTTATGAAACGGAAAGATGTCTCCACCGCTATGCCAGGCGACATGAACCAAATTCCACAGTCGTTGGCTCTCTCTGAAGAGCATGATGGAGTTGTGATACTCCCACGGGAGTTGGGCACTGCCGGTTGCGCCACAGCAGATCGTGGTGTCTCGACATCCCTCCTGCCGCCCGCCGTGCCACGGGATGAGCGTGTGCTGGAGATGCAATTCAGATCTCATGATCCTAATCCCGACACAGCAGACCCTGGCGACCAACCTGCGACACTGCTGGCAGCCCGCCATGAACAGCCGACGTTATTAGACCCCCAGGATTCTGTTTCAGCCCTGCCCGCACGGGAGTGGGATAATGTCGATTGCGCCGTACCAGATAGCGGTGGCCCGATATCCCCTCCACCCTCCACTTTGCCTCGGGACCAGTGTGTCGAGATGATGCAATTCCGATCTCATGATCCTAATCCCGACAGGATAGACCTCAATAGCCAACCCTCCCCTCTACCGGCGGTCCCCGATCAACGGCCCAGGATATTGGACTCCCGGGATTCTGCCACCGGGGCCGCGGATAACAGCCTCTCACCCCAATCACCCAGGCCGTCCCAGCCACTTCCTATCTGGCCCCTGGGGCTCTGCTGCCGTCGAAGAAAAGTCAAGACCCATCCTAGTAATCCCTAACTAATTCCCTTGCTCGCGGTCGACCAGTGCTTTGTCACCCCTTCTCTTCTTCGTCTTCTCCCTTGGGTACTTCACATCCTTCCTTCTTCATTATTAGATATATTCTTATTCCATAAGCACCTGCCACAGGGGGCCGGTGCAGCCAAGACCTCCATCGATTAGATGCAAGGATGTTTTGATGGGTGCGTTTTTTTCTTCTAGTTTCCCCGAGATATTTCCGATTTATCTACCTTTTGATTTCCGTTCGCCTTTTTCTTCCCTTGGAGTTCCGGTTAGACTTGATTCTGTTTTTACATTTCCTGTTAGACAAATGCGCTTGGCTCTTATGCGGGAGTGTGAAGGATCGTTGAGGAGATATGTAGGTGGTTCGGATACGGGAGATTGTTTAATAATAGGTCATACTGATATGTCTTTCCTTTGTTATCAAGAGAGTGTACCGAGGAATAAGGGCATGTGAGGAAATATAGATATCGGAGTGGTGATCCATGGAAGTATCTGGACGTGGTGTTTGTGTTTTACTCACTAGTCTTTACTGCTAGTTTGGTTTTAGAGAGAGTGCGAACGAGCGAATGCACGAAATACGAGTAGTGGAAACTACATTTCATATCCCTCCTACAAAGTGCCTAAATTCCACTTGAATTCTCTTACTCTATCGTCTACCTGCATATGACCCCCATTCCCCTCTACTGACGCTGTTCCCCATTCCTATCCGTCAGGTTAATGTTCGCATCGTCTTTTTGACAATAGGATAGCGCATCACAGCACCGCCCACCACAAGCAACTGGATGGGAGCAGGTGGCAGGAGAGAAAAATTCCCCCTAGGGTCTCAAGCAGATAGTATATTTCCCCATGTAATTCCCCCCAAACTATCAAGCTGTCCCCAGTGGTTCCCTTCACAGACTATCATACTTCGATACTGGTTCTTCTATGTATATACCATCGGGGAGGCCTCAAATTGTCGACCCACAACACTAACCCCAACCTACTAGATATCTTTTCAATTCAGGTGAACAGTGTTCTCAGACGTCTAGTACCCGCGTCTCCGGAGCTGGACGGGACAGGTTATAGTTCATAGTCCATCATTTTTGGGGCCCTAGGACGGGCTACGCCCTGGAAGGTGACGACCGGACGGACTGTAGGAGACTATAGTCTTATCGCTTAGGCCTCAGGTACTGGTACAAGTCGAATCATGCACCTCCGAACGGATAGATCTGGCATCACGAGACATCACTCGCACAGCTCCCGGCAGCCCCACCATCCCCTGTAGTCCCCCACTCTTCCCGGGTTGTTGGGAGCACTGCCAGTGAATGGTCCGGTAGTATCAAGAAGACGGTGAGATTTTTTCTGGTGAGGGCGAGCTAAACTAGACTGTCAACACAAGAGATCGTGAGTTGGCTTGCTCTGGTGGGAATATTTGTGGAGGGCAGTAACGGGTGTAGCGCGGACACAACATTGAAATATTACAAAAACAAAAAAAAGCTTGGATACAATAATATATAAGTTCTTCCCTGACAAATAGTTCTGGATTTCTGCTGGTTTCTTCAACTATCCATGTTATCCTATCGCAGGAGATGGTAACCTTGCATGGGGGGGTGAACAAAAGCCCAAAGTCATTTGTTGAGATAGGAGAAATTTAGGCGATTCTAGAGCAGATAAAAGAAAGCGAGGTGTTGGACGGTGTTCCAAATTACCAAGTCCGTCCTTTTTTCATTCACATGACAATGGCCAGGGCAGATGTGGGTAGGACGGCATGCCCTACCACCCCAGTATGGCCCCGGGGGATCATTTGAACTTCTCTCGGATGGGTGAGCTCGGGCTTTTTAAGTCTGACACCTCAAGTTAAATATTTCATACCCCTCACCGGGTATCGTTCCCGAGGGGTGGGGGGAATCCGACTCCAATGAGCACAACGCACGGAATAACTTTAGGACGGAGTGGGGAAGTTTACTCTTTCTTTTCTAACTATATAACTATTCAAGGCAGGAGTGGATACAAATATTAAACGATATCGCCTATGACTTTCTGATCTTTCTTTTCCCTCTCACACAGAGAGTTCTTAGCGGGACTCGGGTTGCTCATATCATATATTTCATATTGCGGAGTGCCTTAAGTGTCGGCGTAGGCATCCTACTTGGTGCTTGGGAAATTCCACGAACACTTGCACTACTACAGTCTGAGAGTTCGGAAATTGAGCTGAGGTATTCGGATCCGCGGTGGTAAATTAAATTTTGCGGTAAACCCTACGGATAATGACCGATATTCTCTGTTGGAAATGGCGAGATTCTGCCAGGCACTCCCCCACGATAGTGTCTTGTTTCGGTAGTTTCTAGGATCATAGTTGTTTGTGGCTTCGGGAAGCACGCTTTGATTTTCGGGAAAACATCGGCTGCAGGAATACGCTAGGGTTTTAAAAGACTCTAAGAAAGGCAGGAAAGCTGTAAGGATGTGAAAGAGCCGGATGAGCGGATGTTGGATAATTGCCGAAGGATATGAACGGTGGGAGTTTATCTTTCCGTTGTTAGTAATGGAGTTTGCAAAGGGCGAGGGGAGGCATACGGAAACACGGATATGGGTGGTAGTTTATGAAAGGATAGGAGGACGTTGTGTTGTAGTGATATGTTGGGATCTTTTGATACTGCCTTACATGCTCCGCCCTTTGCGCACCCAGCTTATCTCGTTATCGTATCAATTAAACCAAGGTTTCGGATATGTGCGCTGGATCGGTACCACTGCCAGCAGGAAAGCAGAAGCCTAGAGGCAATACGGCAGAGAGTGTTTCTGATGCCATTCGGCATGATCCGCATACGTGCAGTCTATCCCGTAATTGTTCAGACAAACCCGGCGGCTATGCACCTGGGATCGATGCAGCACTGGAAGGATATGGGAAGTGGTCGGATGTGCGAAGGCTATGGAACTTGAGGAAGTTTTCCTTGTGATGTCTATCGCTCCTTTGTTGCCATGAGAGTTTGTAGACGGGAGGCGGGACGTTTGTGGGAGAGAATGGACCTGTGTCGCGATCGGCTGAAGGGTAGAATGATGGCTGGAAAGTTCGGTTGCTTTTTTATATACCTCTATCACTACCGCTAGTCAGCCCAATTGAGCACTGTTGTCAGTGGTGAGGGTGAGCAAGCAGTTAAATGAGAAGTCCCCCCCCCCAAGTTGTGCGGTGGGAATCTATCTTGTGTGGCCTTGACTGTTAGCGTTCTGTTTGATACCCGCCGTTTGGCGATTTCGTCGTCTGTCGTCCGCCTTTCGGCAGTCCTTGTTTAAAATATCTACTCCTGTGTTTACCGTTAATTAGTTAGTGTGTCAGATAGGGTTGCTATATAAAAAAGCGAACTTTACCTTCCCCGCTCGTGGGTTGTCCAATCGTTTTCGTCTGTGAACTCTGGGTGCTTGCTTTCCCTGTGGCCGTTTCGCTGTTGTCATCGAATCACGTCTAAGATTCCCAGGAGAATTAACTGCCGTAGTATCAATAATTTGGTTTTGTTGTGATATGACCAGGGTCGATAAAAGCATGATTTAACTAAGTTTTTGAAAAAGAAATTGACGATAGGAGAGGAATGAACTTCTTGGATCTTATTCTTAATACTCAGAGGACTTGATGATCTATTTAGCCTTCTTCTCTTTCCCGCAAGGGCAATGTTTGCTCCGTCTACTACACGGCGTCATACAGTCACTCGACAGAAGTGTTCGTGATTGTCTCATATTAGTCATGCCTCGCCAAAAAATACTCGAGTACTCAGCTCTCAACGGCAGTAACCAGACAACGATCGTGAGACGGCAACCGTGTTCTTT
>Ga0307513_10009388_pt1 | contig 12372 bp, 15 predicted proteins | sample 15_EM_MG_FD_202174 | JGI IMG/M metagenome (GOLD analysis project Ga0307513, IMG submission 202174) | Populus trichocarpa ectomycorrhiza microbial communities from riparian zone in the Pacific Northwest, United States - 15_EM | ecosystem: Host-associated > Plants > Roots > Unclassified | place... | reverse complement strand
GACTTAGTTTTATCCGCCGTACAGGAGTAGTTCTTCTTTTACTCTTGTTCGCTTCCTTCGTCTTCCTTTTGCTTTCACAATTGCTAAGCTGTGCATTATTGAACTTATACTTTCGGATATGTACTCTTTATCTTCTTGAGTATGGCTGTACTTCCTAGTTCATACTAGTTTCACTTCAATGCCGTCAGAGTTTAAGCTCCATTCATCTGTTTTGGATCTTTTCATTTATTTCTCTGCTCAATCAGTCAATCATTGATGTAACTCTATGCGCATTAGATTTTTCTTTTGTCTTCCTTTGTTTTCTTGAAGTGGATATGTGTTCTTGTTGCAGAGCATAAATAGCACGCTCTCCGCTTCCTTAGAAAATCAAGCTTCTTTTCTGGTCCTGGCGAACACACACATCAACAAAAATCCATAGCCAACACTCACGACCCCCAATGCACAGTTCTTAGTTCCTGCGTCACTGGTTGGTATTTAATGGTGAGATCATCAATTGCCTAGCCTAGCCTATTCCCCTACACTGCCCGTCTAACATCATATGTAACGAAAGGGGGGAAGGAAGGGTAACGAAAAAAGATGGAAGGGAAAAAGCAAAAACAACAACATTACAATAGCTATAATACCGATTTACCCTTAGAGAAAAAGGACATAATAAAGACCTAGTGACGATGTGTTGGGATGACGTGATCGAAATGGCTTGAATGGTGAAGGTGGAGAGTGAAGGAAAGGAAAATCAAGAATGCGCGCCCAGTTACCTTAATCCCAACGCGCCGTAATTCGAAAAGATGCAGTGAGAAGAACGAAAATCACCAGTGGTAAAGAGAGAAAAAAGTAGACATAAGGAAATGAAATTACTGGGAATCGAGAGGACTTCGAGAATTTAGTGGTCGTATGATATGGTTAAAAGTGGCTAAGAAAAAGCTGAGAACGGCAAAGCAAGAGGGCTTAAGAGTGAGGTAGGCAAAATGAACTCATGTTATCCTCGATCGTCCCAAGTTCCCACTAAATCCCCATGATATCTCTGGTATCAAAGAGTGGAGGGGGGGAAGAAAAAGATATGTAAAAGAATATAACAAGGAAATGAAGATGAACCCCCCCCCCACGCCGAATCCTAAAGCCCCATCAAACTAGGGCCATCAAGCCCTCCCATAAAATTAATAATATGCAGTCTTCCTATTGGAACTGCCGTTGCCCATCCATTCCTCATCAATGTCCGTGGTTCTGGACAGTCCCTCATTCCCTAAAATTCGAATTAGGATGGGATTCAGAGGGGGTGGGAGCGGGGGAGGAGGACTTACTCTTTAGCTGCGACTTCCTCTTGACCGTCACCTTCATGTACAAGGGTGGTGGATGAAGCGGTGGTGGTAGGAGTATGCCCTTCATCCTCTTCATGTCCAGCAACCGAAGAGTCCTGGGTGTTGGTATTGATGATCTCCTTTGCAGTTGTGTCGACACTAAGTTCGTTGGCACTTGATTTCGGCTCCTCGGCAACCTCGGTTGTCTGCTTGGGTTTGGGGGTCGCTATTTCAGGGGCGGCCGCTGCGCTAGCCTCAACATCTGCCTTCACCTGGCCCTCAACCTTAGTTGGATCTTGGGTAACAGACTCCTCAGTGATAGAACCTTCGGATTGTGTATCTTCCTTTCGCAATCGAACCTTCGGCGGAGGGAGTGAGGATGCCTCTTTTCTTCGACTTGAACTAGCCACTGAGTCGGACCTCTTTGATGGCTGATGAGTCGGTATCTGCTTTTTATCGGTAACCTTGCTAGCACTTGCAGTCGTCGGTCTCATCATGCGAGACAAGAAATCTCCGCCAACCGGAGCGACGCTGGTGTTGGATCCTGTGCTTGTTCGGCTGCTTCGGGTGGCGGCAGAGGTGGCTGGTCTAACTGGGGACTTTGTAGCCTTACGCGCAGTAGCTCGAGTACCCAAATTAGATTCTGGGCGACGGATAGTGGATGCAGAAGAGGGAGGGCGACGGGCTGTAGGCTGTTTAGCTTGATCCGCCGCTAGCTTTGCTGCGGAAGCTGCGGTAGGGCCAAAAGCTGAGCCGCGCATGGCTGCTGGCTTGGTTGGCTCCCTTGACTGAACAGGTTTCTGCTCAGTTTTGGGGGGAGCGGCGGTCCTTGCCTTAGAGGTGGCTGGCTGCCGTGTCTTGGAAGCTGTCGATAAAGTCGCGTTGTTGGAATTTGTATTGAAAGTAGAGCTGGTAGGTGTATTAGATGTGGAAGCAGTAGTAGTCGAACGAGTCTTGGAGGAAGCCCTTGAGGTGGAAGTTGGTCTCCTGCTGTTCGCACCGCCTGTAGTCGAAGCACCACGTGCGGGGCTCCTCGGAATGGTTGGGGAGGGCAATGGGGAAGCGGTGGATGTGGGGAGAGTGAGAGTGTTACCTGACGCGGCGGGTGATTTTACAGAGGATCTGTTCAGTCTCGGGGAGTTGAAGCCTGATTTCATGGGGGATTTGGGAGGATGGCCAGTTTTAATGGCCGCGGGCCTTGGCTTGGAGTCATCGGTTTTCGTCGACTTTGTGTCCCTCTTTTCTTCCTCCGCCTTCGTGAGTATCGTTTCGAGAGGCTTCTGAGGGGTTTCATCCTCCTTCTTGATTTGGGCTTTTTCGGGCACGGGAGTCGGGATGGTAGGCGATCGCTTCGGCGTAGAGAATCCATTAACAGATTCTTTCGGTTCAGCTTTGATTTCCCTCTTAATATCACCTTTGGAATCTGCTTTGGTCTCGAACTTCTTAGACACTTCGATCTTTGGGGCTCCATTGACCGGTTCGATACCTTCCTCCTTCTTGACTACTTTATTCTGAACCACCTTATCCTTGTCCTGAAAGCTTGGTGTAAACTTCCCTCCATCTGTAGTAACGACTGGACTAGGAGGAGTGGATATTCTTTGCAATCCCATCATCTGGCCGTTATTTCCCGTAACCGCCACGAATGAAGTCCTGACTTTGCTCAGTGGTTTAGGACCAGGGGTGATATCGCGTGGAGCATTACCACCGGCAGGGCTAGCAGAACCGGAGTTTTCAAACATTGCCAGGAGACCCTTCACACCACCACCACCAGAGGGGCGAGCCCCCCCGATACGGCTCGATTCCGGAGAGGCCATGAGGAGGTTGGCCGTACTTTTTTTTGTTGTGGCCGAACGAGCGTTCAATGTTTCGCTTGCCTCGGGTGCGCGAGTGGCTGTTTGCTTTTCTTCCCCTGGGCGGGATTTTTTCCGGTGTTGTTGCTGGGAGCGGATGTTGGCTAGGCGAGTCGTCACTCTGTTCGTGTTTGTGGTAGGGAGAGAGGGAGGGAGAGAGGGAAAGGGGGAGGAGGATGGGAGGCAGGCTAACAGTAGGTAGCCGTGTTTGGTTGGTAGGTGAAAGTTTGTTGGTGGAAAACGGTGACGACAGGTAATTACGGTGGGAGTTGGAGAGGAAACGGGAGGAATGAGACGGGTGGGGAGAGGTGGTGTTGTTATGATGTTTACAAGTGGTCTCAAGCAGCGCAGAATACAAGGCTGGGTTTGGTTGCTTAGACGGCAGAGCAGTGATAGCTTTCGGCCGGTGCCACTGCCCTCCAGTTCTCGGGCAATAAGTTTGCGGTGCAGCCACGGGCTGAGGGTTTCAGACAAGTGAGAGCTTCCCAGGCTGCCCCAGATGACAGGCGAACAACGAGGGGGTCTCTCTGGACCGGGTGAGGGTGATGATGGGAATGAGGGGAATCTGTAGAATATAGTATGTTATAGCGAGAGGAATATGTATCTGGGGAGATTTGGCAGGAGGGTACGTTATGCAGGTGGGAATGGAATAGGGGAGGAGGGATCAAGGAGGTGATCGGAAATGGGGCACGATACTCTATCGTACTTTGGGCGTGTGTTTAAGTTACCGGTACTCGTGTGTGGTGGAAGCTTGGAGGAATTGAAGGGAGCTACCAGTAACATATGGATGCTACGAAATTGAGTTGATCAATTGATCGCTGCAGAGAAAGGGAGCTTTGGGGCGGGGTTCACAATCAAGCTACCGTACCGGTATTGGTTGCAGAAGAAGCATCCGGGGGCCGAAAAAACGTAAATAGCAACAGCTGGACCACACGCTATCAAAAACGGCGGGAGAGGAACCATATCTTAGAGGTGCAGTACCAGCACCAATGTCGTGAATTTGAAAGCCGGATTCTACATCATGATCCCCTAATTATCCCAATTTAATCCATCAACTGTGCCTGACTTTGATGGGCTGCTGCAGTCTGACAGAAAGCACTGTACCGGTACCATCTCCCTTTTTCCGACACCCGCAAAGTGATTAGCCCCTGTCCAACCCTGGAGGACGGGAAAGAGCAACTTCAGAAGCTCTCACTTTATTGAGTGAGAGAGAGAACACATATGCTAGAAAGCATTTCTCGACACGGCTACACGGTGACCCATTCCACATACTCTCTCTGTACGACCTCTGAAACAGACCCAAGTAGATTGCAAGAAGTATTTAACAACCTCAGACGAGGCGACCAACATCGGGGAGAAGTGTAAACTTTTTTCCTGTTTCATTTGACGAATGGCCCCGTCTTGTTTGCTGTTATATTTAGGCCACAAGGGCGACCCTGGTGCAGCGGGATTACAGTATTAGTACCGGTAGACTCATTATACCAGCACAGCGGTTGCAGACGCGAGCTCCCAGGCTGAGCGGTGAGCACAAGAGGGGGAGAGGCATTGGTGGACAAGAAGGCGCTGCCGCCGGTTTACTCTTGCGTGAGTGTGCTGCGGTATGCTGTACGAGTACAGTACTTGAGCACCGGTACCGGTACCCCCCTCACCCTGTGCATTTCTGATCATAATCATCTTGTCCCTCGTCCTGCATAAAATAAGTCTTGGCTCCTCTCAGGTCTTTACCATGACACTTGCATTCGGTACTGTAGTATGATATGGGCTCCTCCATCCATATCAGCGCAAACACACTTCCCCCCCCATCCTCCTCCAGACTGGATACCAGCACTACCTCATCTACCATCAGTGCTTCCACAATACAAACCTTTAGGCTCCTCCAATGCCGACTTCTCAACCCTCTGGCGAGCCTCATAGGCCAAAAAAATTTCCGGCTCAGGAACAGCAAAACAATCCATACTTGTCCATGTTCAATCATTTCCGTGATGAGCTCGATGAACATCACGACCGCCGTGAGAGGGTAATCAAGGCATCTCGTGATATTACTGCATTGAGCAAGAAGATGTACGCACTCTGTCTCCCGGTGTCATTACTCTAACTATTTCGGGAATACGTTGACTAATAATTTTAGGATTTTCACTGTCCAACGGTATTCAATCATCCCATCCCTTTCTAATGGATACAGCATAAGTTAATCTATCCAATAGGGCTCGCGAACCTTTCTCTCCCCTTCCAACCTCACTTAGCAAGGAGTACGAAACCCGCTTCGAACAGGTCCAAAATTTAATATCCGTCGTCTCACCTGACCTCCAAGAGATTTCTACTTACCGCTATGCTCGCCAAATTTCTGGGGGCATTCAGGAATATATTGAGGCAATAGCCTTCCATCATTACCTTACCACGGGCAAATTGATCCCTCTATCAGCTGTCCAACAATCGGTAAAGCATCTCATTGAGATAACGCCTGGAGATTACATCCTGGGTATATTCGACCTGGTCGGTGAAATGATGAGGTTCTCAATCACCATGATTGCAACGAGAGGTGGTGCGGAAAAGGACGGGAAAGTGGCCAAAGCTCTAAGAGATCTGAGAGAATTAAGGTTAGAGTTTGAGGAGCTGGATACTACGCTTGGTGGGGGGAGCGGACTCTTGGGGAAGGAAGTCCAAAAGAAGCTTGGTGTTATGAAGACTTGTGTGGAGAAAGTTGAGGCGGCAATGTGTGGGGTTATTGTGCGGGGCAGTGAGAGGCCAAGAGGTTGGATTCCTGACTTGACAGAGGTTGCAGGGGGAAGAGGTGGTAGGATCGATAGGATCGATCAAGACGAGTAGAGTTGTCAGTACTGTGGATGAGTCCTACTAACAGAGGCACACCCGTTCCAATATGTTTTTCTGGTTGGGTTCCACTTAACTTCAGCTTTCTACTTTTAGAACACTGGGTGTTGATGTGTCAACAAACGCGCATATTCGCCTGGAACTATTGACTTGACCGCACCTTGTACATTGAGGATAGGTTTGTGGTGAAAATGGCACTATTGAAGTTACTTCCAGCCATTCATTAAGTGTCTAACACCTGTCTCCATTTAGAGCACAAGTGCCGACTTTATTAAAAAAAAAAAAACTGCAATGGTCATCCTTTCCCCCATGTCTAACATGTGGTAAATAATGTGGGGTGTGTTTTGCGATCGGCAAATTGTAGCGCAATGTGACCGTGGCTGATGTCTTGCATCCGAGGAGATCTACCAAAGCTTGCACTCGGCGCTGGCTATAAAACATTCAATAATACCTTCTACCGTGATGTTCCAAACGCAAATGTATTACCCGTGATGCAGAATACTTGTGCCTGTGAAATGCACTACCGCCATCATGTCGCAGAAATTTTGAATTCGCTGTGCACTTTCATGAGCCATACTGGCACGCTGTTGCATCCACACTGGATAGGTTCTAACTAAGCACCGATAATATCTCCAAAGACCCAGAAGTCAGACTCTTCACGCTTACGACAGCAAACCCGCGGACCGAGCTGGCCTGATTTGTTCTGGCAATAGGTGCCGTGTTGTGTCATGAACTGCTTCAAGCACAGGCCCTCCAACGCCCAATCATGAAGTATTATAAGCCTTACGATATCATCAATCCTAGGTGATTTTTCCACCATCTATCTTTAGAAGTTCACTTTGACCATCCTTCTTGTGCTGTTCAATGGAAACAAAATATGGATAGTCCTGTTCCATTTAAAATGGTGTGATCAGAGACCGGGGCAGCTGGTTTTGTTCGTATGGTCTTCATAGCCTCCTGTCGGTGATTGTTCTTGGAGCTGTCTTGGGGTTTTATTGATCACTCCATGATGCCCCCCCCATGAAACTGCAAATGGCCGTTCACGCACAAGATCTCACTCGAATCATTACTCTTCGGTATGATAATCGGATTTAACCATGGACTTCTTCGAGTCCGCGCCAAAACCACAGTGGGATACGCCTTTCCAACCGCGGCCCATGCTCACCGATTGGTTATGCTTCGTTGAGATTGAATGAGAGCGGTGTGCCGTAGTAAGCTAGAGACTTCCGGTTTGAAGGGCTTGAAGTCCATTTTCCATGCTTGGAGAATGTGATAGCTGGAGGGTTCAAAACTGAAGGGTTTAAACCGGTCCTGCCTAGGAATGAGTACGGAGGGTCAAAATACCGTTTCATCAGGCCCAGTCGTTGGTATCATATCATATCATATGATATCATACGGTCACTGATGCGGTGCCCTGCCAAAGTTGTCAGACCCTTGGCGGGAAAGAGAGCGGCCCAGCCGAAAGGGTCCGCGTCTGTTTGTGGGGTCCATGTCTTGGCGCGGCCTCAGAGGGGAGCCCCAAGCCACACCTTAAGATACAGCTCCTCTTCTACTCGTACAGTAACTTCAACTGCTTTGACATCTCCCGGCCTCCATCTGTCTACTCTACTCCGGCTTTTCACCCTGCCAATCCATCGCAAATTCTTCTTATCATCAACATGGTACTTGAGATTCCCCACCTACTGCGCTCATGCTCTGCAATCTTACTAACTGCGACCAAGCTTCTTCTCGAATATCACAACTTGCTACTGAAGTCAATCCTAACGGAGCGATTCAATAGGTACTAATTATTATCCCTGATTGCCCCTCCAGCGAGTTAATTGGGTGCTGCTACAGTGCAACTGCAGCTTCAGTCGATCAGGTCATCTCCGACTTTGACGGAGTAACATTCCACATTTCCACTCCAGAGACAAAATCCAAGATACTTGTCTCCATCTCTGTCAAATGCTATCCAGATCTCCTCCAGCACGGAGCCCAAAAAGTCCTTGAACGAGAGTACGGGAGGTACATCACAGAAACGGAAAGTGGATATGATTTTTCCTTGATGGTTGATCTGGAAGATCTCCCGGCGGAACAAGGTCCCCCTCCTCCTCCTCTACCCCTCCCTGGTTGGTGGCGATGGCTGCGGTGGGTGATTGCTGACGCATGTGGAGGGTGGGGGTTTCTAGAAGCTAAGGAAGACCTAATTCGTCGCATATCGTTGTTGAAACGTAATACTATGGCGGCACCTTTCGAAAAGGCTATTGATGAGCATCACCGTCTCGCAGAAGCCTCTAAAGGGTTCAATCCCGAGAACGCACCTACGGGGGACGGGTCCGAGGTTATGGTTATTCGGCATAGAGAAGAGGAAGCGATGTACATCCAAGCCTCGCACGATCGCGTCACAGTTATTTTTAGTACGGTATTTAGGGAGGAGACGGATAGGATATTCGGGAAGGTGTTCCTGTCGGTGCGTTTTGGAATAACTCCCCACCAGGATTCATTGGGCAAACTGGGGGATTATTGATGCCAATTCTATCTTTAGGAGTTTGTGGATGCTCGACGGCGGGCTATTCAGAATGCTCCTCAGGTTCTTTACCGAAATGATCCGCCGTTGGAGATTCGTAATATTCCGGGTGTGAAGGATGATGGGACTGGAGATATTGGATATATTACTTTCGGTAAGCTCTCCGTAATGGTTTATTGGGAATATGTGGTGCTGATTGACTGTAGTTCTCTTCCCCCGCCATCTCACCCCTCAACGAAGAGAAGAATCCATATCTCACATCCAGACATTCCGCGATTACTTCCACTACCACATCAAGGCTGCAAAGGTACCTCACTTCCGGTATACCTATATATATGATTGGCTGGTAGCTCATGAAAACTAGGCATACATGCATTCTAGAATGCGCCGCCGCGTGGCAGACTTCCTTAAAGTCCTCAACAGAGCCAAGCCCGAAGTCGAGGAATCAGAGAAGAAAGAGAAGAAGACTGCTAGTGGAAGGAGTTTCCGTGTTCAAACCTAGATTTTGTGAGCCTTTTTTTTCCCTTCTAGTTCTAATGACCACGTAGCCTTTTACCCCTTGGTGCATGGACGAGGTTGGTGGTGGATTGGGAAAACAAAAGATAAGGCTTTTTGTAAAGAAGAAAAAAATTTAAAAAAAGGACCGTGGTTGATAGGGTATCTTTATTTATTTATTTAAAAGGCTGATGGGCGGGTTTTAGAAAGGTTGGAAGCGTTGGGGTCGGAATCTTTGACTTTGTGTCTGTTTGGCAGACCGTGTATCATACTAGTACTGCCACAGTGTGAACATGCCATTTCTTACAGCGCAGTTTAGAAGCGACCCCAATCTTATAGAACCTCTAACGAGGCGTTTTTCTTCGTACGATCAATCTAACTTGACATTAAAGCCTTTTGCGCCTGGACCCGGAGGGCTGGGGCAAAAGGCTGTGTGCTGTTTAGCCTTTCTAATGGTTTTACATATAGCGCCCAAACTTTTAAGCCCAATTCCGTTCAAGTAGTCTTTTCAAGACATTCTTCGAATGAGCTCGATGCGCAAGGGCCCCGTCGCGCTCCCTGCCGTTGGGGAAGGAAAAAGGCCGAGAAGGACAAGGGTTTTCCGAATAATTCTATGCGAAAGCCCATTCCTCAGCCGACAAACAAGTACTCGAGTACATATCACGCACTAATGCTTAATAACTGCTGCTGTACTATATTGAGTTGGGTTATATCTACAGGGAAATATTAACTAACTTGGGTAAAAAGCAAGAGGGAGTTGACCTGAAAGCTGATAAGGTGAGGCAAGCCGGGGGGGAGAACGATAGGTGGAGACCTATGACGTTAGACCCGATTTCAACCCCCGAGTGACAGAGAGAGTAAGCAGGAGAGAGGGGGTGGGGTCTGGTTGCAAGTGCACGAGTTGAGGGTGAGAAATATGTGTGCGTGCAGAAGTTGCAGTAAGTAAAGACATATACACCTAAGGATAGTTCTGTCAATGGGGATTGCGTCACAGCCCTCTTTGTCTCGTTCGCCGTCGACTCTTGCCCGGCCTAGCCGTTTTTACCCAGTGAATTGACTCCTTCGAAAGGTGCGACAAACCTAAGAATTGGGTGCTCTGTTTTCAACTAGAAATCATTCTTTAGGCCCGTGTATAAAACCCTCGATATCAACCCTCCTGAACCGGCTGATGCGACTGGGGAGCGGGGACAAATGCCAAAGGAGCGCGATTTCGTCAGGACTAACGCAGATCACCTCTGCGTCGATTAATTCACCTACTCTCTCTGATTAGCTCTTTGCAAATCAAGAGCAACAGTCGAGCAGGAGGAGGAGGGAAAGGAGGAGGAAGAGAGGAGGGGGGGGGGGGGGTTTACTATCTCGGAATAGATGCCAAGCGATTTGGGCCTTTGCTGAAATAACCTTAGCACCGGGCCATTCCCTCTCATCGGCTATGCGAATGACGGCCCTTAGATCGTCGACAACAAAAGTGATTTCCCCACAGGGAATGTTAAGGTCACCGGTAATCTTCACAGCCTTGAGCTTTGTTGGGGTCTCTTGATAGAATAGGATGAATTCGCAGCCGTGGGGGGAGTCGCCAACCCATATGCCCTTGTATGGATGGTCCATATCGGGTGTGTAGTGCTCCTCACTGATAGTCGCGAAGGTTTCTACTTGGCTGCCTATACCGCTACTGGACATGAAAATGCTGGGCACGGACGCTCCGCCGAACACTATCCACTTGCGGATGCGGAAGGCAGAATCAATGGCGTCTGCGTGCGATGGTATGTTCTCATGGCAGCAGTTCAAGTTGGCGTAGCTATGCACATCATCGGTACGCTGAGCGGCAGGAACGTGGGGCGGAGGCCAATACTTTCTGGAAGATAGCTGTGCTTCAGGAGGCACCGCGCTGGCTCGAAGAAGTGAGCAGTGAAATGGCCGTTCCTGCGTTGGGTGCTTGATCTCGTTGTCGTTTGGGTCGAGAACTGTGTTCTTGTCAAGAGACAATAGTGGAGGTGTCCAGAGTGACACTTGTGGATCAAAGGTTGCTACAGAGATACTCTCATCACGACTCCAAGGGACCGAGTCTTCTCTACGGTTACCTTGAAGCCGTGCCGCAACAATGTTGGTCAAATCTATAGCACCCGTCTCCAAGTTGTACGTAGAAAGAAGAATATAGCCTGTCCATAAACGGTTACCCATCCATATTTTGCCATGGAGCCAAAGATGATCTCTCAGGGATGTATAGAGGTCACGGAATCTGGTATAGGGAGTCGGAGATTTCAGCCGGAGGTTCGGGGCCTGCCGAGCCCAGAGGTAGTCCGGTATAGAAGGGTCTGATGGGTCAATGAGCTCTCTCCAGTGGGAACAGACTGCGCTGCACCGTGCGAGAGAAACGCTATCCAGATTCTGAAATATCAGTTGCAGAACCTCTGTGAGAAATTGATTAGCATTTGTGTAAGGGCAACCTTGGAAATTCAGATAGAAACAAAGGCGGGGAAGGGAGTGGGGGTAACTGTTTCTTTAACTACCATTAGGGCATGATTGAACGACAGTGGAGTCAGCCTTGTCGCTCAAGGAGGCCATAGGCGCTATAAGGTGCGGGGACAGTGAAGGGGTGAATTGTTGGGGTTCAAAACCCAGGGAGAGAATAGGCCGAGTGGTGGATATAGTTAAGGAGGAGGGAAGGTGGGTAGGTGGGAGAGAAGGTTTTTTCAAGAAGATATAACATGGGATGGAGCCCGAGAAAATTTATGAGAAGGGGAGTTTGGTGGCTGGGCGAGCGAAGTGTGGGATATAGTTGGAGGAAGAGGATCATAGGTGAGAGAAATGGGAAAGGAGTTGGAGGGCGGCGGAGAAATTTGGGGAAGTATGGAGAGTTGTGACAAATGACAAGAGGGCCGTATCATACCGATGCCCGGGGTGCATTTGAGCACAGTACAAGTAAGATACTGCACCTGAAAGAGTTCTACCCCGCGTTCTGGCTGCACCTGGCACGGGCGCATGTCCGGCGGCAACCATCCGGGCTCCGGCCGTCACATACCGGTCGGCGGGGAAGTGGTGCCAATCTATCAAACATCCCTCAAACTGACTGGACAAGATTCACGAGACAAAAGGCTCGCCCAAAGCTACAACCCTGAGCTGTTATCCGATGGCCCGACTTAACTCATACAGTAGGTACAGTATATGCTCGTCTTTGTGGGGGCCTGGCACAATGTACTCGAGTGCTGTACGTAAGCCATGATGGCGGCAACAAAAAAAACGGTGGGATGCGTCCAGCGCAAAGCGTCCATGAGTACTCGTAATGTCCTGACGTTTGTGAACACAACTGCTATTGCATGATGCCAAGATCAGGGCAAAAAAGCTGAATTTTGGCGGTATGCAATAGCAGTTGTGTTCACAAACGTCAGGACATTACGAG
>Ga0307513_10009387_pt1 | contig 12374 bp, 12 predicted proteins | sample 15_EM_MG_FD_202174 | JGI IMG/M metagenome (GOLD analysis project Ga0307513, IMG submission 202174) | Populus trichocarpa ectomycorrhiza microbial communities from riparian zone in the Pacific Northwest, United States - 15_EM | ecosystem: Host-associated > Plants > Roots > Unclassified | place... | reverse complement strand
CTCACCGAGAAACGGCGTCATCCATCGGTCCTCTGATCTGTTTACCTCTCTACTCTTCCCTCCCGCCACAGCAACAACAACGAATCTTTGACGCCGCGCCAGCGCCAAGAACCCTAGGAGGTCCTCCGGGCCGAAAAGTCATCGTAGCGACGAATATCGCGGAGACCTCTTTGACGATCGACGGGATAGTGTACGTCGTCGATCCCGGGTTCTCGAAACAGAAGGTCTACAACCCCCGGATCCGAGTCGAATCTCTCATCGTTACACCGATTTCCCAAGCTTCTGCTAGACAACGAGCTGGACGGGCGGGAAGAACCAGACCTGGGAAATGCTTCAGACTGTACCCTGAGCACGTGTTCACCAATGAGTTGGAATCTCAGACCCCCCCTGAAATCTTGAGGAGTAATTTGGGGAATACGGTGTTGGAGCTTGCGAAATTGGGAATCAAGGTAGAGCGCTCGGATGCCCTACCCATCCAACCGATCGCCGGTCGATGCTTACTTGAACCTTTCTAGGATCTCGTCAAGTTCGATTACGTCGATTCGCCTGCGGCGGAGACGTTGATGAGGGCTTTGGAACTGTTGTATTATCTCGGAGCGTTGGATACCAAGTTTAACCTTACACCTTTGGGAGCGGTCATCGCTCAGTTTCCGCTGGACCCACAGGTGAGTGGATCCCCCCCAACCTAATCTGATTAACCGGGAGCATAGAAGTTTGACTTTAATGTTCCTGCTTCCAGTTCGCGAAGCTTCTGATCGAAAGCCCGAAGTTTGGGTGTGGTAATGAGATCTTGACGATCGTCGCGATACTTTCTGGTGGGCAGCTGTCATATCAATAGTCTATTTGTGCGCTGATGATAAAGATCCCCATAGTGCCGAACGTTTGGATGCGACCGATTCACAGACAGAAGGAAGCCGATCGGGCAAAGTGGTTGATGAGTCTCCCCGGCGGTGATCATCTCACGTTACTCAATGCGTACAACCAGTACCGGCAAAGTGATTTTTCTCTTACTCTTCGATTTCACGATGTCTTACGCTTCGATTTTTCCACAGATATCAATGACAGCAGGTGGACGTGGACCAACTACCTCTCGAAACGAAACCTTGTCCAAGCAGATAACGTCCGCTTGCAACTCAAACGAATCATGGAACGCAACAACATTTCACTCCAACCCAACTCCTCGAGTCCCAAATCTGAAGTGGAACTTCACGAAAACATACGGAGGGCGCTGATCACGGGATTCTTCATGCAAGTCGCGCACTGGGATCCGGAGAAGAAAGCGTACTTGACCGTGAAGGATGTACAACCGGTGCAGCTGCATCCGAGTTGCGATTTGGAGGGGAAACCGGATTGGGTCGTGTTTAATGAGTTCGTGTTGACGGTGACGCCGTATATTAGGACCGTGTCTGCTGTTGATCCCGAGTGGTAAGTTTCCTGATTATTGGGCTTGTGTACTTTCACCCGTTGGTTGATTCCGATGGTGTAGGTTGTTGAAAGAGGCTCCGAAGTTTTATGACACCAGCTCTTGGCCGGAGAGCCCAATGCGAGAGGACCTCGATCGAGCTTCGAAGCGACTCGATCGTAAAACGAAGAGAGGGACTGCCGCTTGAACCGTTCCAAGCATCCTGAGAAGCTATTGTTGTATAAGATACGGTGCAGTGTAGAACAGCCCATCCCCTGTGTATAAGTACCAGACGTATTGTGTAGCAGATACGTATCACGATTTCTAGCACACCAAATTCGGGTATGAACCTACTCCCTACATGTTATCGAAAAGCCTCTCAGCTATCACATCCAACCGGATCACAGAGCAACAGAACGGGTGATAATCTGCTTAAATCGATTCCAGACGGGTTTCCCCCTAGTCGAAGTACGAACCCCCTGTAGGTTGCGGGCAGGCTCTTGCGCGAAGCACCCGGGTGTGTGGTCGGTAGGAGCCACGAGCTGATTCTCCTTGGTCGCGCTGTCATCTTTGGTTGGGCAGTTCTTCTTGGCTTCGGATATCTCCTCCGGCTCGAGGTTTTCGTACGGAGTGAAAGGAGCGGTGAAGAACGTCGAATCTGAACTACAGGAAGCTAAACGAATGGGCCACATCAGTTTCCTCAGCCACCAGGAAATAATCCAAACAATGAGCATAAGGGACCTTACTCACATGAAAGAGTCATCAAAAGCGCGTTTCCAAAAACACCGGAATTGCTGCTACCGGAAAGATTGGGTGAGGATCCAGCCCGCTCGGTCGCAGAGTCAACGGTCCTCCTCTCCCCGGTGATGTTACAAAACCTCCCCAAGACGTTCAGGATGCTTGGTCTCTTCGTCGTATCCTCCTCCCAACATTCCCTCAAGAGGTTCCACATGATCTCCGTCATCCCAACCTCTTCCGCATTCTCTGGCCTTGGAGGACGTTCACCCGACATCACAGCGAGCATGACCTCCGATTCCCTCTTTGGATGGAAAGGCCACTTCCCCGTCAACACCTGGTACACCGTCATACCAAGAGCGTAGACATCTGCCTCCTTCGATGGAACCCCCCTGTCTAGACCGAATTTGCGCGGATATAGCAACTCGGGAGCCATGAAGGACACTGTGCCTTGTCCCTCACTCGATATTCTCGACGTGACGGTCGCTACGCGGATGAAACCGAAGTCTGCGAGAACCGCTCGGGGCGGAATGGAGTCTGAAATGAGAATGTTTGGCTAGGAACGCGATAAGTGATCACACGGTCGGGTCATTCATAAGAGTTAGAGGGCCCACCCCTTTGATGTCCCCGTGCGCGATGCCGCAGCCGTGGAGGTACTTGATTCCTTTTACCACACCTATAAGCTAATAGCGAAAAGGTACGGAGTAAGTCAGTGCTCGGCGCTGGGGGAACACAAGCTGACCAGGCGTAACCGATCCGCGTCGGGGTGATTCTCCAAGTATTCGGTGATGTTTCCGTGAGCCATCCAAGGTGTGACAATCGCCGGGACGTCATTGTGATAGAACACCCCGTTGAACTTGAGTACGTTCGGAGACGACACGTGTCTCCACACGATCACCTCTATGGAAACCGTTTCGGTCGCGCTCTGTTTTCGGACTCAGAGTTCAAAGTCCGCTGATGCGCGTGATGGCATTTTGTAGTCTTTGTAGTCACACTACGTTTGGTAACAAATGGTAACAATTTCGATAACAAATGACTACAACGATAACGAACACAGGCCCCCGGCACCCTACCCCGGGTTCGTCCCCTTCGCCTCACGACTGAGGGACATACCGGTGAGTAGGGCTCAGCCCCTTCCTGTGTTTTATCTATAAATATGTATCTAGGAGTTGAGGTTACCCCGGGGGCGTTTAATGAGGGTCCAGTTACCCTCACCCCGGGGTGGGGGGTAGAAATCCCCTCGTTGTGCGTGCCGCAGGTAAGTAATCAATTAGATCTTCTGTACATCTATTTTAATGATATATCCGAAGGGGAACGAGACCTCCCGGGCCTGTTCTGCGCGATTTTCGAACCCCCCGGGTTGGGGGGGCGAAAATCGGAAAAATCGCGATTGCCCCTGAACGCAGCGTGCGTTTGTTTCGTCCTTTTGGGCACGTATTTTGGTATGTATTCACGAGGGATTCATGCCACTCCCGCGCTATCGCGTCCATTTTTCCACTCCGGAAGATTTAGACACACTCTGATGAAATTCTGGAATTGCAGCCCGACGCGGTAAGCCCACGTTTCGCGGTTCTATTCCTTCATTATACTAACACATACCTCCAAGCTCCTGTATTTTTTATCCCAATAGGTGCACGAATCCTTTCTCTATGCCCAGATCAAGATTCATGGGCAGATCTGTGTCTGGGCCCTCCCCCCTTGAGTATCTAGCTTATCCCAGGTATCTACTTGATCCTTAGTGAGCCTTCTTTGTGTGTTCATGAGAACTAGCTGATGTGTTTTGCCCCTCCTTCATAATTCAGATTCCCAGGTTTCAGCACCCCCCTCCCCCATCTGTTGGGCATACATTGCTTTTTGCCTCCCATGCCCCAGGGCTTTTGAGAGTTGTCTTCATGTATGAATATTTACTGTATATACCTGATTCTCAGTCATGGGATACACCAAAAAGTGGGTTTTTCAGCCTCTGTGTTATATCCAAGTTCTGATCACTTTTATACTCAAAATTCCAGGATACTGTGATTGTGAGGATTCCAATGGTTAGGTCTGGCATCACTGATATTGACCCAATCCCCACTGGAGATAGGATGATAAAATATTGAGTCAGATTAGAGGCAAAATGGAATAATCAGAGAACATATGATCAGAGAACATATGATCAGAGAATGAAGCTGACCAATAGAAATCCTAAGAAGATGGTGAAGAAAGGTGTAGGGGTTACTTAGGTGGAGAGAAGGGATGTGAGGGAATGAGGGATGAGAAACCATGGAAACTCATAAAACCTCAGAACACTGAAGTCACCCAATGGAAAACCATAGGATCTGTGAAATCTCATGGAATGGGAGTAAGAATGACCCATGGAAATCCATGAAATACTATAGAACCTCATGGAATATCCAAGAATCTCTGAGGGATGCTGTGGAATTCATAGATTGCCATGGAACTTGGTAGAATAGGGATATAGAAACTCTGGAAGTTTTTGGAATCTTGAAGGGACAATCCATGGAATCACGTGGAATACTGTAGAATCCCATGGAATATCTTGGAATACTGAAGATGCTAAGTACAGCTTTGTGTAAATTGGTATGAATACCAGTTCCCCCAAGCCAGGAGAGAGACAAGTGTTGAGCAAATATATATTCTATATATACATTGTACTCTACCTTACCTTGGTAGGAGCAAATAGGCTTGAAGAGCGTTGGTGGTAGTGGAGAGAGAACAAGAAGCGATATCATATTAGGTTGTCTAAGGACAAGTATATATACTAATATGATGGTGCGCACAGACCATGTTTGGTCGTGTTTGATCCTAATGATCAAAGTGCGCAGTCTAGTCCGGGCCGATTACACATCGTGATATCGTAACTCCGGACGTAGATCACCGGTTCGGGACGGCTATACAGCGTCAACCGTAACCGGTTCTGGGAGTTGCGTGTTCGACTCTGAGCTTGACACATAAAGTTTCAACAACAAGTCCCCTTCCACTGAGACTTCCCTGGAGAGCCAAGACTATCTATGGAGTACCTAGTAGGCAACATTTCTCTAAGTTTGAGTGGGGCCTAGCAGCAATCAGATAGCCCATTCATAGCTTGCTGTGAACCTGAGGTCAGGTTATAATAGCCATTGAGAACTGGAAGAGTTAGCTTGTTTTAGGCCATTCCCCTATTCATTTGTAAGGTTCTAGATAACAAGTCCTTTCCCTTCACTAAATTCATCCACCAACTCACAGGACTATTGTTGTGTAGGGATTTGCTGGTGAGAACTAGGGTAGACCTAAGGGGATGTATGGTGGCTGACAACCAATACTGGGTAGGTCTCAATCCTAAGCTGAAGAATGTCCCTTCTCTTGCTCAATTGGAGGAGGACCTGACTGATGACAAGGGAAGGGTGAATAGATGTTCTAGGCCAATCTTCTTAAGATGTCTGACTAACTGACTTGCTTTCTGGGAAGGGGATCCAACCCCTGAACCTTACTAAATGGACTGAGAGAGGAGACCATGATTCTTCTGAACTGCTTGACTAGCTGACTGAGAAACCTTGACCTTCTGAATTGACTGGCTGACTGGAGAGAGGGACTTCTACCCTCTGACTGACTGACTTCCTAGAGACACTAGAGGCTATGTGTTCCTGACCTGAATACTATAACCCTACTCCTGTCTGCAGAGACCTTCTGGGACAGGAGACACTGAGGACAAAACCCTGGTTAGGTGAGGTAAAAGAGAGGGGATCTCAATTAACTGGTATCTCAGACCTGAAGGGGCCTGGTATTTATACTACTTTACAAATGACTCAGCTGGGATGGCCCAGCTGGGTCTAAACTATTCTACAGAGACTTCTAGAGTCAGGGTATCTGGGTCTGGACCTTTCAGACCATGAGGGCCCAGGCTAGGCCCATCCAGCCATAAGGACCAAAGCCTGGACCTGTCTAGATCATCAGAGCTAAAGTCCAGAACACTCCCTGAGAGCCCATGATCCTTGATTGGCTAGAAGGTCCTTCATGACTCATCTTCTTTCCCTTCCCATCTCTCTCTCCCTTCTGGGGCTCTTTGCCTCCCATACTCCTTCCATACTCTCTTCCTTATTTCCTGTTACCCTATCTCATCATCCTGCTCTGATCTTCATATTTCCTGCCCCATCCTATTTCCATGTGTGACACAGTCAGTCAGGAATTCAAGTAATATCCCATAGTTTGTGCCAAAGTACCCCTGAGGATCTTCTTTGTTTAGCTAATCCTCATGAACTCATTAAGTATAAGCTTGTGAAACAAGAGTAAGCTTAAGCCTCTCACCTTGAGCATCTTCACTCTCACCTCAAGCACCTTCCTTCACATGTCAAGCACCTTCCTACACCTTCCCTGTTGGCCACTGAATGAGCAGCAGAACCCATCTACCCTGCACTCCTGTCACAATTTTCACCTTTTTCCTCATCACCACGGCTAAGTTACAGACACCCGCACGTGCCTCAGTCACGTGGACATTTATTCTTTCCCTTTTCCCGAACATTTCAAGGACTTATCTTATCTTGTCTCATCTTATCTTATCTTTTCCATCACACCACGGCAAAGGCAAAAGCAGGTGACATTCAAGTCTATCTAGGAGGCCAAAGAACTAGACTGGCCTCGAGTAAACCTCGCCCTATCTGCATCAGAGATCTCGGGATACACCACGAGATCACTACTTTCCGACGGCCACACCAAAGTCATCCTACCACTCAAAGCGCGATCCATAGCACCCTTCCTCCCCTTCACCATCTCTCTATCCATCTTCGCCTCCAACGATTCCAACCACCTATTGGAAGGACCAGTGATCGGTGGCGCCTCGTAAGGACTTTCAGATCTAGGTTAAAGGTGTGAGTCAAGCCAATAAGACTCACCCCCTGAACCTACCTGGCGCACCCTCCATTGCCAGTCGGCTGCATCGCTGCCAGCCTCTTCGGTCCCCTCTTCTTCCCCTTGCGAGCCCTCTGCCCACTGGTCACAGGCTTCAGCGTCGCTACATGGCGAACACTCTTGATGGAGACGGTCTCTCCCGATTCCTCGGACCCCAAGCTTCCGGATCCAGGACTTGCAGGCGATGCGCCCAAGATCGGATCATCGGTGAACTCAAACGGATCATCCTTCGTCCCTGATCCGTTCATCTCTAAGTACAACCCAATATTGAAGAGCCGACTCTCCGTCCTAACCGCAAACGCCCTCTGCGTCGCGATCACATCCTGGATGTCCTCCTTCAATAAGGTGATCTATGAATCTGGATTAGTCTGATAAACCTCAGACCATCACCCAGAGACATACCTCATTCTGTTGCTCATCAATCACCTTCAAGAGCTTGTGGTTAAGACCAGCAGACGCCCGGAGGCATCTCTTCTCCCAAACAGTACATGTGTCCGTTCCGGGAACGTCATCATGGATAACACATCGGAGAAGGGATCTATAACGATCTCCTGCAACGCGAGGAACTCTTCCGGAGTCAGCATCCGTACTGATGGCGAGGGCATAGCAAAAGTCTCCCCAATGGAGATCGCTGAAGGTCTCCGTCGAATACGATCCCACACCCTTCGCACAACGGATGATCTCGTCATTGGTGGCGTAGTCGGTACTGGGAGTGGAGGAGGAGAATGTGGCAGTGGTACCACGAGATATGTGTGGGTAGGTGTGGAGAACACGAGGCATGGTAGAGCAAAGTGTCAAGGAATGATGGGGAAAGCTAGTCGAGGACTGCTAAGAAACCCCAGCAGTCCCTCCTACACTTATATCCATCTCAAGGCCTCCCCTCGGCCCGAGCTCGGCCTCTGATGACACATCAGGGATGACTCGTGCTTTGTCAGGACTATATTGGTGATTATTCATCCCTTTCTCATAACCCACATCATTCCCTTTGGACCTTTCCTATTTTGGACAGTTTTCTTCTCACGACCCACCGGATCCCCGGTGGCTCACATTCATTTGTCAAATCTGATGAGTCAGCATCTTTGTCATTCACTTGGTCAGACCTGGTCTGTGCGCAACACAGCATGGTCTGTGCGTATTTCAGTAGTATATAAGGACTAGTAGGATAATGCTGTATTCCTTAGATTTGATATCATCAGAACTTCCCTAGCAGCCTCATCCGCTGAGCCTGGTGGTCTGATCCTCTCTTAGCATCTCCTACCTGTCCCCTCCTCTGCTTCTCTCTATCCGCTCCCCTCACATCACTTGTCACCTGATCCCCTCAGCGCTCGCCAGTAGCAGCTCAGGGTGTGCTGTTAGGTCTGCCTGACAACTCCCTTCTCCATTCAGAGCTCCACAGGCAGTGGTACTCCAGTGTAGTAACTGGAGGAATCTGAGAGGGAAGAGAGAGCATGAGGATGGAATGAGGACAAGGTGAGGCACATATAGGATTGGGCAGTGTGCTTAAGAATTGGGGAGTGGTAAGCACAGGACAAATGTTAGTTTGTATAAAGGGGAATGGTAGTACATGAGGTACCTGCATAGCCAGGGCATGTAAGCAGGTGGTTTGGATTTTCCTCAGGACAGAGGCTGTGGGAAAACCCCCAGTTTTACCCTCACTCTATCACTATCTGGATGCTAGTATAATTCATGTGTGTAGGAAATAATTTCTTCAGCCTATGGATTGTCTACACATCAAATGTGGATTTGGAATAGCCTGCAAGTTAGTTGGAGTCAGCTCTTCTGCAACAAAGCCTAATACACCTATTGTTATTTTTATCTGGGTACCCTCTGAGGGGTATAGTTAAGCATCTCAGGAACCCAATAAAACAATCAACTGGGAAAGAGAAAACCTATTGACTCCTGTATAGGTGTATTTTGAGCCCTTAGTACTAACTACTCTAGCTACCCAGCCATTATCACAACAATATTCCCTTCTCTCTCAGTATATTCACCCCCCTTGCATGTACTCATAAAGATCACTCTGTTCATATACCCACAGTGCTAGAAAACACAGATAGTATAGATATAACCATCTCCTACACAAGGTGTGATGGAAACACCAAGAATCTCTAGGGTGGTGTGTGAGGGAGGGGGATGAAATACAAAAATCAAGATAACTTACTGATCATTCAACTGACATACAGACAGTTTTGGGAGCATATTTTAGGTATATAAGCAGTCCAGAAACAGGCCAGAACAAGCTGTTAAACTGAGTGGGAAATGCAAGGGAAAGGGGGATATATTTGTGATAAAACATTAATAGAGCAGGAAGTACTCACTGTAGATGTACAAAAACACATGGGATCCTTGGTGGGTGAATAAAACTAAATGCCTCAAACCCACATGCACGAGAGCGAATCAACCGGGTGGTCCAGGGGAAGATCTGGCCACCCCACAAAGAGAAGTTTGTAGAGCCATACCTGGTAATGCTGGTAACATTGTAGGGGGCTCCACCAACTCTAAACGATGCAAAAAATGTGTGAGTAACGTACCGAGTGGTGGGAGCGAGCGTACCAAACGTGAGAGCAAGAAAAAGGTGAAACACACCCACAACCACTGACACAACAAGCACGGGTGCGGCGGCGCAAGAAAGGCGCAGTTCCCCCCCAAATGTGTACCAAAACACGTGCCCAAAAGGACGAAGCAAACGCACGCTGCGTTCAGGGGCAATCGCGATTTTTCCGATTTTCGCCCCCCCCAACCCGGGGGTTCGAAAATCGCACAGAACGGGCCCGGGAGATCTTGTTACCCTTCGTATATATCATTAAAATAGATGTACAGAAGAGCCGAATGATTACTTACCTGCGCCACGCACAACGAGGGGATTTCTACCCCCCGCCTCGGGGTGAGGGTAACTGGACCCTCATTGAATGTCCCTGGGGTAATCTCGACTCCTAGATACATATTTATGGATAAATTATAGAAAGGGGCTGAGCCCTACTCACCGGTATGTCCCTCAGTCGTGAGGCGAAGGGGACGAACCCGGGGGCCCGCGTTCGCTATCGTTGTAGTCATTTGTTGCCGAAATTGTTATCATTTGTTACCAAACGTAGTGTGACTACAAAGACTACAAAATGCCATCACGCGCATCAGCGGACTTTGAACTCTGAGTCCGAAAACAGAGCGCGACCGAAACGGTTTCCATACACCTCCTTACAAAATCGCTGTTTCTCATCAAGAGTCAGCCGGTGTCCACGTGTTGTGCTTCCCACCTATCTCCCATCCTTACCTTCTTGAGCGCTGCAGAACTCTCCTGATTCGAGGTCCTCAGGACCTTCACCGCCACAGATTCATCATTCCGCTTTCCACGGTAGACCTCGGCGCACGTTCCGGATGTATAAGGTTCGTTGGGGAGTGTTATCGTCTTCGGATCGATCCAGTAGGAGCGAGGGAGGTATTGTATGATGCGGGAGAGTCTTGAGATAGTGGCGAACACTCTTGAGCGTATTTGAATGTCTGGAATGGCTCTGAAGGCGTCGGAAGTGATGACCTATGGGATGATATAGACTTGGCATTTAGGAACACCGTCCGGCTTCACTCACTTTGTCGAGGCACTCGATCACCAGGACAGCGGTATCTCCTGTCAGCTGCAAGATCTCGCTCCGTTGAGACTCGTCGGCGAGCGCTTCCGTCGATTTCTTGACCAGCTCGTCCATATTGAATTCCCCTGCCTCGAGCTGCTTCAGGTTAGGGAGTGAGAGCACGGTGTCTGCATTTCCGACAAATTCCCGGGGGACAAGAGGGTGTTATTCAGATATCATATCTGAAGGAAAATTGCTCGTGTAAGAGGTGGCTTACTGGAGGTGGAAGATGAAATCATAGTGTAAGGAGTAGATAGAATGACCGTATTGTCAAGATGTGGTGGGGGATGGAATCCGACTCGTCAGGGTTAGCGCTCGGCACACCGTGCTCGAAGGTCGTGGATAGAATGATCACGAGGCATCCACCTCCGCACAATAAAAGTCCTGGGAGTTGTTGGAAGGTTTAGTTTACTAACGGTCGAGACGACTTATCCACAAGTTGGGAAGGCTCACCCTAGACCCCAAATACTTAGCCCATCCGAACTTCGTTCAGTGTGCAAAGCGGGCGTCCCAGGGAGGATGAGTGAAACGAAGAGACGGCGGATATTGCCACAAGCGCTTGCAAGTCTCAAAATCGCCTCGCACGCCATGCTTCCTCGTCCAGCTCTTGCCACTACACGCACGCTGATAGACAGACCCCAATGCAGTTGACCGCGAAAGCGCTCATCCTCCCCCTTTTCATACTGGTTCCGCAATACCCCCGCTCAACGCGCCGCGCCAGATTTTTTCCCGAGGAATCATGGCCGAAGACTACACGCGGCTCTGGAAGGACGCTGTCAGCATGGACAACGAGGGAAAAGCTGTTCGCACCTTGGTGGTGATTTTGGCCGATAAGGAAGGCAGGGCTTTTATATCGCATTTGGAACGCGAAGATGCAAAGCTGTGCATTGAGATTTTGGACCGTGTAGGTCACGATCTATACCTTCTTCCCTTTTTGCCGTCTTAGACGGTTTTGACAGGGTATCGCAGAGTACAACCTCAAAACTGCCGAGAAACAGGTTTCTTTGTCACGCTGAGGAGACTTTCTGGACGCTATGGACGATTACCGGATTCCATGATGATAACCGAAAAGATTGAAGTTGAGGATCAGATACTCGCTTCTGGTGGGTTTTCAGACGTCAGGCGCGGAAGGTACATGGGACGCCTCGTTGCGGTGAAGACCTTTAGGGTTTGGATTGGTGACGACTTCCAGAAGATCAGGAAAGTGAGCAACAACCATATTTTCTCGACCTCCTGGGGTACAGCCTTGATTGTCCTTCTCCAGCATTTTTGCAAAGAGGTCATTCTCTGGAGTACGCTATCCCATCCGAATGTCTTGAAGTTTTCCGGCGTTCAAGGGGATATGGAGAAAGGACAATTTATTACTGTTTCCGAGTGGATGACGCATGGAAACATCATGGAGTACATTAGGAAAAATCACGTCAATAGACTGGGGTTGGTGCGTGACCTCACGTTCCCCGCCACTCCCTTCACTAAAAGGCGACAATAGTTGCACGGGGCAGCTCAGGGTCTAAAGTACATTCATGGAGCAAGTTTTGCGCATGGAGATGTCAAAGGGGTTTATCTCACTTCGCCCTACAACAACTCCTCGTGCCTGATATTTATTTATCCAAAAAAAAAAGGGAACTACGGTATTCCCAGGGTTCTGATTGGCTGAGACAAACCGGTATCAGTATAACGTCCTCTCGCCTTCGATACTTTTGCCTGCGCAGGCCTTTCGTACCGCCTTTGGT
>Ga0307513_10009386_pt1 | contig 12375 bp, 5 predicted proteins | sample 15_EM_MG_FD_202174 | JGI IMG/M metagenome (GOLD analysis project Ga0307513, IMG submission 202174) | Populus trichocarpa ectomycorrhiza microbial communities from riparian zone in the Pacific Northwest, United States - 15_EM | ecosystem: Host-associated > Plants > Roots > Unclassified | place... | reverse complement strand
AGTACCACAAGCTGCACGGCATCCACGAGGTCACGCTCGGCAAGCTGGCCGGCGCCGAGCGCAGCGCGATGTACCAGCGGCTCGCCGAGCTCGCCGAGACCAAGCTGTTCGATCAGCCCAAGGCGTTCCACTGGTGGAGCGAGGCGCTGGTCGAGGATCCGCGCTGGGACCACGCGCTCGAGGAGAGCGAGCGGCTCGCTGGCCTGACCTCGTCGTGGGACGACATGGTCGTGGCGTACACCCGCGCGCTCGAGCGCACGCGGGACAAGGACGTCCAGCGCCAGACCCTGTTGCGCATGGCGCGGGTCTACGAGACCGAGCTGAGCGATCCGGCGCGCGCGGTCGAGACTCACCTGCGCGTGCTCGAGCTCGAGCCCAAGGACGCCGACGCGCTCGCCGCGCTCGATCGGCTGTACCTCGGCGCGGGCATGTACGACGACCTCGCCGAGATCCTGCGCCGCCGCATCGCGGTCGTGCAGGACCCCGACGAGCAGATCGAGCTGTACTTCCGGCGCGGCGCGATCTTCGCCGACGCGCTGGGCGATCTCGATCAGGCGCTGGCGAGCTACGTCTCCGTGCTCGATCAGGAGAGCCGCAACCGCCGCGCGCTCGAGGCGATCGAGGCGATCCACTTCCGCCGCGAGGCCTGGAGCAAGCTCTACGAGACCTACGAGAAGCTGATCGACGTCGCCGAGGCCGACGACGAGATGGCCGGGATCTACGCGCGGATGGCGCGGATCTCGTCCGACGCGCTGCAGGCGCCGAGCTTCGGTGAGGACAAGGCGATCGAGCTGTGGAACCGCGTGCTCGACATCCGCGGCGAGGATCCGCAGGCGCTGCAGGCGCTCGGCGAGCTGTGCACCCGGCGCGAGCGCTGGGAGGAGCTGGTCGAGATCATCGAGCGCCAGATCGCCGCGACCCAGGGCGATCAGGAGCAGATCCGGCTGTACAAGCAGCTCGGCCGGGTGTGGGAAGACAAGCTGGCGCGCGAGCGCAACGCGCTCGACGCCTGGCTGGCCGCCGACCGCATCGACGGTCACGACCTCGAGACCCTGCGCTCGCTGGCGCGGCTGTATCGCTCCACGCAGGCGTGGGACGAGCTGTCGCAGACCCTGCGCCGCATCATCGAGGTCGGTCAGACCATCGACCAGATCGACGAGTCCGAGACGATCGAGCTGTACGCGCAGCTCGGTCAGCTCGAGGGCGAGGTGCTCGGCCGAGTCGACGACGCCGTCGAGGCCTGGCGCCGCGTGATCGCGATCGACCCGAGCGACTTCCGGGCGCTCGCCGCGCTCGAGGCGCTGTTCACCCGCGAGGGCCGCTGGGAAGAGGCGATCGACGTGCTCGAGAAGCGCGCGCTCGTGCTCGACGACGAGGACCAGCGCCGCGACACGCTGCTGCAGGCGGCGTCGACGTGGGAGGAGAAGGTCGAGGATCTGACCCGCGCCGCGGCGGTCTACGAGCGCGTCCGCGCCAGCGATCCGGCCAATGTCCTGGCCAGCGATCGGCTCGAGGCGATCTACTCGCAGCAGTACAAGTGGGCCGAGCTGGTCGAGATCCTGCTCGAGCGCAGCGAGCTGCGGCCCAACGTCGAGGAGCAGATCCAGATCCTCAACCGGGTCGCCCGGATCTACGAGTCCGAGATCGGTGATCAGGAGTCGGCGTTCTACGTGCTGCAGGCCGCGTTCAAGCGCGACTACGCGCACGATCAGACGGCGAACGAGCTCGAGCGCCTCGCCACGGCGACCAACCGCTGGCAGGAGCTGCTCGATGAGTACACCAACCGGGTCAACGAGCTCGAGGCCGAGGACCGCGGCTCGGCGGCGGACCTGTGGGTCAAGATCGGCCGGTGGTACGCCGAGCACCTGTCGCACCTCGAGTACGCGATCCACTCGGTGCAGCAGGCGCTGCGCATCGATCCGAGCCACACCGGTGCGCTCGGTGGCATGGGCGAGCTGCAGCGCAAGCGCGGCTCGTGGAGCGAGCTGATCGAGACCTTGCAGCGCCACGCGGCGGTCGAGCAGGCACCCGAGAAGAAGACCGAGCTGTACATCCAGCTCGCCGAGCTGCTCGAGCGTCAGATGCAGGACGCCGGCGGCGCGATCCACGCCTACCAGCAGGCGCTGGTCCACGACCACGCGTCGCGCAACGCGCTCGTCGCGCTCGATCGGCTGTACCGCCGCACCGAGCAGTGGCAGCCGCTGATCGACGTCCTGTCGCGCCGCGCCGAGCTCGAGACCGACGACCACCAGGTCGTCCGGCTCCGGCTCGAGGTCGGCCAGATCTGGGACCTCCGGCTGTACGACGCCGGCCAGGCGATCCACGCCTACCAGGCGGTGCTGCACACCGATCCGGTCAACCTCACCGCGCTGCGCGCGCTCGAGCAGCTCTACGAGAAGACCAACCAGTCGGAGAAGTACCTCGAGGTCCTCGAGGCCCAGCTCGACGCGTCGCCGTCGGACGCCGAGCAGATCGCGCTGTACGAGCGCATGGCCGCGGCGTGGGAGGAGCGCTTCGGCAAGCTCGACCGCGCGGCGGAGTCGCTCGAGAAGATCGTCGCGGTCGACAACCGCAACTACAACGCCTACCGCGAGCTCGCCCGCCTCTACCAGCAGGCCGGCAAGTGGGAGGCGCTGGTCGAGACCTACCGGAACCACATCATGGCGACGAGCGATGTCTCGACGCGGGTGGACCTGTACGTCGCGATGGGCGTGACCTACGACCAGAACCTCAACGACGTCGATCGCGCGATCGAGGCCTACAGCGACGTGCTGACGGTCGAGCCCGACGAGCAGCGCGCGCTCGATGCGCTCGGCCGGCTGTACGAGAAGATCAGCGAGTGGGACCGCGGCGTCGACATGATGGCGCACCTGACCCAGCTGTCGGGCGATCCGCGCAAGCAGGTCGACCTGTACTGGCGGATGGGCCGCATCCAGTACGGCCAGCTCGGCGACGCCGACGCGTCGGAGGCCAACCTGTTGCGCGGCCTCGCGATCGATCCGGGCCACGTCCCGACGATGGAGGCGCTGACCAAGCAGTACAGCGACCGCGGCGACTGGCTCAAGGCCGCTCAGATGATGGTGCGCGCCGAGAGCTACACGGCGGTCGCGATCGACAAGGTCCGGCTGCTGTTCGAGGCGGCGCGGATCTACGAGGACAAGCTGCATCAGGACGATGCCGCCAAGCAGCTCTACTCCGCCGTGATCGGGCTCGACCCGGAGCACGTCGAGGCCGGCCGGCCGCTCGCCGACCTGTACTTCCAGGCCCAGCAGTGGAACGAGCTCTCGCCGGTGATCGACATGCTGTGCCGCAAGGTCGGCCAGCTCCACGCCGACCCGCGCGAGCTCAACGAGCTGTACTACCGGGCGGCACGCACGGCGGATCAGCTCGGCGACTTCCAGAAGGCGCTGGGCTACTACAAGGCCGCGTACGACATCGACTCGACGTACCTGCCGACGCTGATCGGCCGCGCCGACCTGCTGTTCAAGATGGCGGACTACGAGGCCGCCGGAAAGATCTACCAGACCATCCTGGTCCAGCACCGCGACGGACAGGGTGAGGCCGACGTGGTCCGGATCTACAACCGGCTCGGCATGGTTCGGCAGGCCCTGGGGGAGCGCAAGAAGGCGCTCAACATGTTCGAGAAGGCGCTCGAGATCGATCCGTCGCATCGCGACACGCTCGAGGCGGTGATCGATCTCCAGCAGCAGCAGGGTGACTGGGAGGCCGTGGTGCACGCGATGCGCGGCCTGATGGCCACGGCGCAGTCGCGCGAGAAGGCGCAGCTGCTCGACGACATCGGCGGCATCTACCACGACAAGCTGCAGAACCCGCAGAAGGCGACGGCGGCGTTCCTCGAGGCGCTCGAGATCTCGCCCGACGATCACCAGCTGCTGCAGAAGGTGCTCGACCTCTACACCGAGACCAAGCAGTGGAAGAAGGCGGTCGAGACCATCGAGCGCTTCATCGCGCTCGAGCCCGACTCGGTGCGGCGCGGCGCGTACTACCACGCGGCCGCGACGGTGTGCCGCGACGAGCTCAAGTCGCTCGACGAGGCGGTCGACTACTACAACAAGGCGCTCGACAGCTTCTTCGAGGCGCCCGAGCGCCTGCCCGAGGCCATGATCCCGCGCGCGCTGCGCTCGTTCGAGGCGATCGACAAGGTGCTGACGACCAAGCGCGACTGGAAGGCCCAGGAGCGCGCGTACCGCGACATGATCAAGCGGATGCCCAAGCAGGGCACGCCGACGTTCCACAAGATCCAGGTCGGCCTGTTCGACGGCCTCGGCGAGATCTATCGCTCGCGGCTCAAGCACTACCAGTCGGCGACCCAGGCGTTCGAGATCGCGCAGCAGCTCGACCCGCGCAACGAGATGCGCGGCGACGGCACGGACCGCGCCGAGATCCTCGCCGAGCTGTATCTGGTGGCCGGGCCGGAGTACACCGACAAGGCGATCGAGCAGCACATGCGGATGCTGCGCAACGAGCCGTTCAAGTACGACTCGTACAAGGCGCTGCGCCGCATCTACATGGACGCGCACCAGTACGACAAGACGTGGTGCGTGTGTAACACCCTCGCGTTCCTGAAGAAGGCCGACCCCGACGAGCTGCAGTTCTACGAGCAGTACAAGCCGCGCGGGCTGGTCAAGGCCAAGAACGTGATGAGCGCGGACACGTGGGGCAAGCTGATCCACCCCGACGAGAACCGCTACATCAGCGCGATCTACGGCGCGTGCTGGCAGGGCGTCGCCGCGATGAAGGCGTTCCCGCACAAGGACTTTGGCGTCAAGCGCAAGGATCGGCGCCAGCTCCAGGGCGATCCGTTGATGTTCTCGAAGCTGTTCTATTACGTCGGTCAGGTCCTGAACGTCCCGATGCCGGAAGTCTTCCTCGTCGAGGACAACAAGTCGGCGGACATCCAGCTGGCCAACGCGATCGAGAAGAACGAGCTGGCGCCGGCGTTCGTCGTGCGGCCGAACCTGCTGCAGGGCAAGTCGGAGCGCGAGATCGCGTTCTTGTCAGCGCGCCGGCTGACGTTCATGCGGCCCGAGTACTACTTGAAGATGCTGCTGCCGACCAACACCGAGCTCAAGGTCGTGGTGCTGTCGGCGATCGTCATGGTCCAGCCGCGCTTCCCGGTGCCGCCGGACATGGTGCAGCTGGTCCAGCAGTACCTGCCCGAGATGCAGAAGCGGATGCCGCCGCAGCTGCTCGAGCAGCTCGGCGCCGTCGTCGGCCGGTTCGTGCAAGCGGCCCCGGAGATCAACCTCGCCAAGTGGGGCCACGCGGTCGACGCCACGTCGCATCGCGCCGGGTTCGTGGTGTGCGGCGATCTCGAGGTCGCGGCGCGGATGGTCTCGGCGGAGCCGGTGATCGTCGGTGGCCCGCAGGTGAAGGACAAGATCAAGGAGCTCGTGCTGTACTCGATCTCCGAGGAGTTCTTCGCGGTGCGCGCCCAGATGGGGCTCACTATCGCGGGCTGAGGCGGACGCTACATCCGGCTCGCGAGGATGCGATCGCAGACGCCGACCTGGTCGCGCTGCACGAGCCGGATGACCTCACCGAATCGCGCGCCGTAGAGGTACGACGGCGGGTCCTGGATCACCAGGTAGCCGTGGCCGTCCGCGCACCGGACCTTGAGCACCGGCGCGGCCGTGCTGGCGAACGCGTACGGGGGCAGGGGGTTACCGTCGAGATCGCGGACGCGCGAAGCCGACGCCGTCGCACAGGCCGACACCAGACCGGCGCAGGCCACGAGCAAAGCAACTTGCTTCATGCCGCGAGTATGCCGCCGCGCCGCCGAACGGCCAGTCTTGCCTGGATCGTCGTGGCGCGATGCACAATCTCGCCGGGCAGCGCATGCCTCGCCGCGGTTGCAGGCAACTCCTGCAGATCATTGGCGACGTCGCGTACACGAAGCGGCGTACCGACGGCGGCGCGCCCGTTTGATGAAGATTGGGTGTGCGTCGACGTCGCGCGACTGCGCAATCGTTGGTCATCTCCCGACAAGTGATCTGCCAGTCTGGTTCGTTGAATTCGCATACTCGCCCGGTGAGGATGCACGCCTCAAATGCATACGAGTGTGAGGCGGATGTTGCGACGATCGAGCACGTGCCTGGTGGGCCTGACGCTCTCGACGCTGGCGGGATGCGACGACACCACGGTGATGCGCATCGCGGATCTCGAGGACGGTAGCTATGTGCGTGGCGAGCAGGTCGCGACGCTCGAGATCAGCGCCGACGTCCGATCCCAGCGCGCCGAGCTGTTCCTCGACGGCCAGCGCATCGCGGCGGACGACTTCGCGCCGTTCGAGCTCGCGTGGAACACCGAGCAGTTCGAGGACGGCGAGCACGCGCTGCTCGCGCGCATCTACCTCGACGACGCGCGGCGCGCCGACGCCACCGTCGACGTCAAGATCGACAACACGCCGCCGACGATCTCTGCTGTCAGCAACGCGGTCGCCCGCGGCGACAACTTGACGATCCGGGTCCAGGACAACTTCGTGGTCGACCACCTCGAGCTGTCGCGCGACGGCGTGGCCGACCCTCCGATCCGGGTCGACCCGCCGTTCTCGTTTGGCTGGCCGTGGCCGTGCGGCCCTGCCTCGGTCCACATCCGCGCGATCGACGCGGCCGGCGGCGAGAGCGAGGCCTCGTTCCCGGTGACCAGCAGCGACCGCGCCGACCTCGATTGTGACGGCCACGGCATGCTGAGCGCGGGCGGCGACGACTGCGACGACGCCAATGCATCGATCCATCCCGGCGCCCCCGAGGTGCCGGAGGGCTATGACGTGACCTGCGATGGCCAGGTCGCGTCGCTGCCCGGCATCGACTTCGACGGCGATGGCGTGCCCAGCCTGAGCGATGGCGGCGCCGACTGCGACGACACCGATCCGCAGACGCACGGCGCGTTCTTCGCGCTCGAGCATCGCGCGCTCACCGTGGCGGGCGCACCGCAGACGTGGAGCCCGGGCGAGGCGGCGCTCGCGCGAGGCGGCCCATTCTGGGAGCTCTATCTCAACCGCGCCGGCGTGATCCAGCGCGCTCGTCCACAGGGCGAGGACATCGAGCTGACCCAGATCGCCGACAGCGCGAACCCCGGCTCGATCGCGGCCGAGGGGGACTACGTCGCCTATGGGCGCGGTCAGCAGGTCGAGATCCTGCAACGGACAAGCGCTGGCTATAGCGTGCGCGCGATCGACGCCGGCGGCTTCGTCGGCAAGATCGGCCTGTCGACGACATTCAACCCAGCGGGGCTCTACGTGGTGTTTCAGGCCGGCACCAAGGTCTGGCTCGCGCGCGAGACCGGCGGAGGCTGGGGCAGGCAGCTGCTCGTCGACGCGCAGGCCCCGCTCGCCGCCGCGCCCGAGATCGGGAGCTTCGACGTCAACGTGGTGTTCCGCACGGCGAGCCAGGCCTGGAAGGTCGGGCCAGTCCTGGGCGGCATCGGGGCGATGCCATTCGGCCCTGCGGGGCCGACGACCGCGAGCGCGGCGTACAGCAACATCATCGCGCTGGTCGCGATCCAGGAGGGCGGCGGTGGCACGATCTACGGCGGTGATGCTGCCGAGCCGCTCGTGTTCTTCCCGTCGCCGGTCCGCGGGATCGCGATCAGCTATCCCTACGCGTTCGTGCAGCTCGTCGGCGATGACAGCGTGCGCGTCTGTCTGATCACGGATGATTTCCGCGTCGTGCAGACGCTCGGCGGCATCTCCGGCCTCGAGACCGGGCGCGAAGACAGCTTCCTCGGCGGCGGCATGATCCACGTCCCGGCGCTCGACAGCGTCCGCGCGGTGACGGACATGTTCGGCGACGGCATTGATCGCAACTGCGATCGATCTCCGTAGCGCGGACGCTCGCGCGACTCCGACGCGGAGCGAGCGGCTACCCGTTCGTCGGTCCCGACCACTCGCCGGGGACTGGCGTCGCGACGTTGCGCAGGCCGGTGATACGGAAGACCTTGAGTTCGTCGGCCTTGCCCTTGACCTTGACCGGCGGCAGCGCGGTCGCCTCGACGCGGCCGGCGACGTAGCGGTGCGTGTCCTCGGAGATGATGATCTCGCCGGAGCCGGCGACGTTGACCAGCCGCGACGCGACGTTCATCGCGTCGCCGATCGCGGTGTACTGCAGCGCGCGCGTCGAGCCGATCGATCCGGTGATCACGTTGCCGGTGTTGATCCCGATGCCGATCCGGATCGCTGCCTGGTTCTCGGCGGCGCGCGTGCGATTGAACTCCTCGAGCGCCTGCAGCATCGCGAGGGCGCACGCGACCGCCTTGAACGGCGCATCGTCGAGCGGGATCGGGGCGCCGAACAGCCCGATGATCTCGTCGCCGACGAACTTGTCGAGCGTGCCGCTGTACTTGAAGAGGATGTCGACCATCACCTCGAAGTACTCGTTGAGCGTGTTGACGATCTCCTGCGGCGGTCGGCCGTCGGACATCGTGGTGAAGCCACGGATGTCGGAGAACAGCATCGTGACCTCGGTCTGCCGGCCGCCCTTCTCGATGACGAGCTCGCCCTTGAGGACCTGCTCGACGATCGACGGCGGGATCAGCCGCGAGATCTGCGCGCGCGTCTGCGCTTCCTTCTCGATCCGGGTCGCGAGCCGCGCGTTCTGGATCGAGATCGCGGCCTGCGCCGCCATGCCCGTGCAGATCTGCAGGTCCTTCTCGGTGAACGCGTTCGAGGTGAACAGCGAGTCGAGGTGCATGATGCCGAGCAGGTCGCCGGCGTGCAGCAGCGGCAAGGTCATCGTCGAGCGGATGCCCTGCATGATGATGGAGTGCGCGCCCGAGAACCGCGCGTCCATCGTGGCATCCGACGACAGCACCGCGGCGCGGTTGGTCGTGACCTCGGCCATGACCGTCTTCGACAGCACGATGTTCGGATCGCTCTTGCCGCTGCGCGTCTTGACGAAGCGCGGCGACAGCTCGCCCTTGTCGTCCATCAGCAGGATGACGCCGCGGTCGGCGCCGACCAGCTCGAACGCCTTGTCGAGGATCTTCGGCAGCAGCTTGTCGAGGTCGAGCTCGCTGCCCACGGCGCGCGCCAGCTCGTGCCCGATGCGCAGCCGCTCATAGTCGCGGCGCAGGTTCTTTTCGTCGGCGATCTGCCGCTCGGGCATGAAGTCGCCGGTGTTTGCCTGGATCCGCCCGCGGATGTGGCTCTCGGTGAGCCCGGGCGCGATCGTGACCCGCTGCAGGACGTCATCGGCCTTCGGCTTGTCGACGAAGACGATCCGCGTCGAGCCCATCGTGAACTCGTCGCCGTCGCTCAGGTAGTGGTCGGCGACGCGGTCGCCCCGCATGAACGTCCCGTTCAGCGAGCGCAGGTCGCGCAGCAGGTACCGCCCGTCGGCGGCGCGCTGGATCTGCGCGTGTTCCTTCGAGATGATCCGATCGAGGATCTGGATCGTGTTGTCGGGATGCCGACCGATCGTGTTGAAGGCAGCGAGCTCGAACTCCTGCCGCTCCTCCCCGGAGATAACGATCAGCTTTGCCATCGCAGACTCGAAGTACCGCTCTGCTGATGGTAGACCGGCCCCAACCGACGAGTAAAGCTGCGCTCGGCACCAACTCCTTGCGCTTACACGGAAAAAGCCTCAGCCGGCCGATCACTCCCGCACCGAACGCTTGTGCTCGCCATCGAGCTATGGCATCAACACGGTCCTCCGAGGCATGCGGCTCGGTCGTCTCACGCGAATGTGGCGGAATTGGTAGACGCGCTGGTTTCAGGTACCAGTGAGTAACATCGTGGGGGTTCGAGTCCCCCCATTCGCACGAACGATTTCGCCCCTTTGCCCCACGCGGAGCAAAGGGGCGAAAGCCTTTTCGGGTAACGCAAAGGCCTTTGGAGGCTTTCAAGCAAGCCGTGCTGACCGCGGGCCTCAGCTACCGGCCGCCGGGCCGCTCGTGAATGCTCGGCGGCAGCGACTACCGCTCTCCGGAGGTGTCCTGCCTTGGTGAGCTGATAGGCGAGGCCGGCGGCGCGCAGCTCGGCGATGATCTTCGCAAGCTCACGGATGGCGAGGTCGGCCGCCGACTCCGAGATCCCGCGGTGGTCCTCCCACACCACGAGCTCGGGACCGAGCGGATCGTTCCATTGCAGGACAGCTGGCGCGGCGAATCCATCGCGTCGCGGTGAAGCTATTCGTCTTCGGTATCGCGTTGATCCAACGGCATCCGGGTCGGCACGATGGTCACGACTTCGATGGCATCGGAGCGCAGCCGGTAGAGCACGCGGTTCCACCGATCAACCAGCTCGCGCAACTGCCACTGCCCGTACTCAGGCACAACACGGCCGAGCTGCGGATGATCCTCGAGGCGCTCGACGCGGCGAACCAGCTCTTCAACGATGCTCGCAGCTTGGTCCGGAGAGGAGCGCTGCGCGAGCCTTGTCTCGAGCGCAACGAGCGCCCAGGTTGCGTCGTCCGACCAAACAACCTTCATCCGCGGGTTCGTGCGAGTCGCTGCTGTTCGAGAAGGGCGAACACCTGTTCGGTCGTCCGCGTACGGCCCGCGTCGAGATCGGTGACGCCGCGATCGATTGCAGCTGCGACCTGGTTCTCGTAGCGGGCGAAGTCACGCAAGGCATCGTTCGCCAGCGTGCCCAGTGGACGTCCGGACCGCTGGGCTAGCTTGCGCAGCTCTTCGTGCACATCATCGTCGAGCTTCACGCTTTCGCCGGCGGCTGCCATGACGACAATCTAGCAGGCATCGGTGCCCTGTGGGACGGGCTTCGAGCGCTGCGGACTCCGCGCCGCCCACCGCGCCCAGAACTGCCGGTACTTCGTCGTGGCCGCGCGTAGCTCGCTGAGTCGCAGCTCGAAGGCCGCCCGGGCGCCGTGGCGGTCCGCGGCGGAGCGGAGGTCGTTCAGGAGGGCCCGCGCGGCCTCGTGGTCGTGGCTGGACCGACTGTCGATGCGCTTGCTTGCCTCGCACCATAGCCGCTCGGCGTCAGCGAACACCGCGTCAAGGCGACGCGCGCGCGCGGCCTCCGCGGCGGCGATCTCAGCCGCACGTCGGTCGGCAGCCTCGGCAATCATCTCGGCGTCCGGGCCGGCGAGCAGGCGCTCGGCGGTGTCGGCCTGCGCGGACCACAGCCGGAGCTCCCTCAGCGCCCGCCCCAGGATCTGGCCGATCCGGCCGCTGGAGATTTGCATACGCTCGGCCAGCTCTGCGAACGTGTGCGGGCGCCGGCCGAACAGGCCGAAGTAGCGGAGCACCACCAGCCGTCGGCGGCGGGTGAGCCGCGGCAGCAGGCTCAGCACCCGATCGATCTGCGTGCGCGCGATCCGCCTGGTCTCTGGACTGTCCCCCCGGTCCGGGCAGCCACCAGAGGCCGCACGCCAGGCGGTCGCGAATGGCTCCTCCGGGAAGCCAGTCTTCGAGGGGGCATGAAACGCATGCAGCAAGCGCTGGCGGTCGCTCGAGCACGATGCGTCGACGTAACGCTCGCCGTGCTGAGCGAAGATCCGATCTGCCGCCGCGTCCGGATAGAGCCCGGCGAGCAGGCGATCGAAGCCCTCGCGCGTGATCGCCACGCGAAGCCAGCGCAGCAGGAAGTCGCCGCGGCCCGTGAACTGCGGGTGTCGGAACGTCAGCGTCACGAACGTGCCGAGCTCACAGGTCGCCGGATCGAACTCGGCGCACGAGGTCAGGACGTCCCGCACGTCGGCCGTCGAGCCTGGGTCGAGCGCTGGCCTTGCGATGGTGCCGATCTCCACCAACCGCGACGCGAGCCGGACGGCTGCGATCGGCGTGCGTGCGTCCTCCACGAGCGCATCGGCGCCGCCCCCGTCTCCCGCGCGCTCGAGCAGCCGTCCGTGTACGAAGTCGGGCAACGCCCCGAAGAGATCGATCGGCAGGACCGGCACGGCTGGCAGGTTGATCGGCAGCAGCACGACGATCCGCGCCTGGGTATCCCCGTCGCGGGTCATGACGCGGAAATACTTCTGGGTTGCGCGGACCCGCGACGTCGACGGCGCCAGATCGAGCAGCAGCTTGCAGCGCGGTGAGCTCCAGCCCTCGATGAGCACGCCGACTTGGATCAGGGTATCGATCGAGCTGGCCTCGAAGCGTGCGAGCACGCGTTCGCGGACCGCGCGGGGGGTGTCGCCGAGCACCAGCGCCGGCCCTCGCGTCCCGGCGGGCCGATGCCGGCGCAGGTACCGCCAGAGATCGTAGGCCTGCTGTCGGGACCCGCACGCGATCAGACATGGCCGGCGCGCGTTGTCCGGATCATAGCGGAAGAGCTCGACGGCGCGGAAGAACGGCGCGGTCGACATCAACCGACCGAGCCCCTCGCTCTCGTAGTCGCCGGCGACGAATCGGACCTTGGAGGCGTCGGCGTCGACCTCCACGACCCACGCGCGC
>Ga0307513_10009385_pt1 | contig 12375 bp, 6 predicted proteins | sample 15_EM_MG_FD_202174 | JGI IMG/M metagenome (GOLD analysis project Ga0307513, IMG submission 202174) | Populus trichocarpa ectomycorrhiza microbial communities from riparian zone in the Pacific Northwest, United States - 15_EM | ecosystem: Host-associated > Plants > Roots > Unclassified | place... | reverse complement strand
AGCTATACCAATCTAGAAAGAGGATTGAAAAAGTAAGCACAAAAAGGAAAAGCAAGAGAAAAGTCCTGCTACTGCTATTCCGCTGTACTGCCTGCGACAACTCTTTGTTTCCAAGCTCTACGTTCTTCGTAGCTTCAACTGCCTATAGTACGACATAAAAAAGGAAGGTGTGAGAACGGATTACAAATCAAAGAGCCAAAAAGAAAACCCTTTCAGTTGATTAGCAGTTAAATAGGAAGTCCAAAAGACAAGGCAATCTTTTACCTTTTCCTTTTTCCTTCTTTTTTGAGGTGAAATGGTAAAAAAAATAATGCAATATTACACGTGGCAGAGAACAAGGTTTGATCTGCTCAGGTATTTGCAGCAGCAGCAAAATTCATAATCCGAAATCAGAATTAACAAGGATATTAGCAGTATTGGAGACTTGATTGAAGAGAAATTACTACACAAATTTGTTTTAATCATAGAACAGCATCAGAATTGTGGCATCAAAACATAACTTCATTTTAAAACAAAACTGAGAATATTTAGCTAATAAGAATTTGTCTGTGTAGGAATTCTTCTATATACTGCTGTAATTAATCTCATCACGTTTGACAACATAGTTCCAGGATCCTTGAAATATCAAAAAAAATTTTATTCAAGTTTTGCTATTAAAATGTGCCAAGTATTAACCTTGAAACAGCAACTCGAATGCAACAGCAATTGAAGAAAAGCATTATCTGAAAAGAGAAATGAAAACTTGGTACACATCACACATGTCACATCGCTATTAACAGCAGTCAGTCAGCCTCCAACCATGTGGATCCTAAATCAACCTGGATTCTGCATAAGCCTATTTAAACTCAATATCACCTAATAAGAAAATATCTATTCTGAAGTAGAACTAACTGATTTGTATAACAACTCAGGCCTAAGTATTTTCCTGTTTGGTCTTCTGGCATCAAAAGGTCCTATGTTTGTTATCAATGCCCAATAGTGTGCCAAGGATTTTCAATTTTGGGGGGTAAAAAGATAATTGCACTTTATATTTGTTCTTTGGAATGCAAAGTAATTGGAGAGGTGAAAGATCCTTTCCCTAAAGGTTGGAGAAGCTATTTAGGAATTGCAGCAATGCAATCAGAGAATTCTGATGTGATTGCAGACCAATCTGGTAGTTTCAACTGGCAGTTCATTGGTTAAAGAATCAATTTCACTCAGTGTTTGATTCATCGTACTGCACCTAACCCATCCAATCACGAAATCACTCTACTGCAATGGATGCAGAGGCTCTGTAGTACCCAAAGCATGGGAGTTATCCAGTAGCCCAGAAATGAATTGATATACTATTAGCTTAGATCAGACAACCTGAATGCAATCACACGAGAAATATGAACCAAAAATTCATTTTCAATAGGATATTTCCTTTTTTCCTAAGTTTAAAATACGAAGGAGCATTCTGCACACAGTTTCTTCTTCATAATGCAGCGCGAACTATTATTCCAGGCAGATTTTAACTTGACAGAATCCACCCAACCACACAGCCTCATATAAATATTAGTTTTCCTGAAAAAGATATTTGGAGGTTTGAAGAAATGTAAATGTTCTAGCTAGACATGCTGACCTGCTCATACAGAAGCTCTATTTGTTGTGCTTGTTGCAGAACATGTGTGGACATGAGGTGATTCAATGCAGACATTTCTACCATCTTAGTTTCAGTTTCTTGAACTGCATCTAGAAGACTAGTCAACTCCACCTGCAAACAAGTCCAACAGCAAGCAGCCCTTGTTATAGAAGCCTCAAAGACCCATCTGAACAATCATAGAATCTGATAATGGAAAAGGTTGTAAAAATCTCATCAATAGCTATTTCTTATAACCTGTAGGGCACGAGTTTCATCATCCAACAATTGCTGTTGAACTCTAAGAGGCTCCGGCTGAATTTCATCAGGTTCCATAAAATCTAAATTGTTTGTTTTAGAGGAATCAACAGAGCTTGTATTTTTATTTGCAGCCCGGTTAACTTTTCTCCTTGGTATCCTCTTATTAATAGCATCCTGGAAGCGTATGGCTCTAAGCTGATCAAACCGTGCAGTGACAGAATGAAGTTTCTCACTTAAAATCAAAACCTGCAGATTTAAAAGTAGCAGAATGGTAAATTAATCCAGCTAAACAATGCCTTCGATTTCATTTCATCCTGAAAGAAACAGGAGATTCATATGCAGGGATTTGAATATAGAAAGTGAACTTATTAGCAAATCCTGAATCTGCAAAGAATGAAATTTGTACTAAGACTAAGCAAAGACAAGAGACTTTCTTGCCAACACAACTAAGATAACAACGAAAAGGGTTTGTGTCAGACTATGTGCATGAGGCATTACAACTGTTGGTAGTTATGATATCTTATACAACTGAGAATTGTGACAATTTACATTTAGAGCTCCGAGGCCCCTAATTGATTTAATATTTGTACTATGCTAAATGTTTAGAAGAATAGATCTATATAAAATAACAAACTTCGACCACAATCTTTACCATGGAGATTAGGAAGAGAAAAAGGTGATCAAATGAAGGATACTGTTCCGGTAAGCTAAATATTTTATCTCCCAGACAAGTTTAGCATGCAATGAATAAGCTCAATTAAACATTATGAAGATAATAATCATACCACTCCATGTTTGTGTGCTATAGTATCAGCGTTGGAGGTATCAGCCTTGATGCCAAGCCATCCCTTTGTATTTGCTTCTTCATTGTTTATGCTATCCTTGAGAATGTCAATTTGTTCTTTGCATGCTTTAATAAATGCAGTAACCTGCAGAAATCGATGTTGCAGAAAATGCTGAGGAAAAACAAATACCATCAAGCAAAAGGACAGATAGAAATAGAGAAGACAAAATGGCAAAAAGAAAAAGGATCCATTAATCCAGCCTATTTTCAAATGCTGCTTTAGTGAACATACTTGGAATTTATGATACACTAAACACAATAAAAAAGACAATAAATCAGTAAATATGTCATCGAATTAAACCTAGGAATCTATCGCAGCCAAGGCTCATTGATCTATCAACCACTTGGGGGACTAATGTTTTAATTTCACATTCTCACTTATAGTTCCAGGCATCAAAAGAAGATAACTGGTTAGAAACAACACCAATGAAAAAACAACTTAAATAATACCAACAGCTACTTCCTCTATCAAGCACAGTTGAAAGATTATCCGATCTGCAGCATTTCTATAGTGTCTCCAATTATATATGACAAAGTGACCCGACAGACTATTATACCCCATGACTTACCTCTTGTTCAATGCTATCCCTCTCCTGTTCGGTGGTACGATGCAGATCAACATAATCCTTCCTATGCTTCAACATAAATTGTTCTAAAGCTCCAATGCTTTCAAGCTAATACATACATCGAATGAACCCCCCAAAAAGGGGTAGTCAGTCAAATATAAATTGTATGTGCATCCCAAAATTAGCACAAACAAGCGCACGAGTGAAACATTAAACATACCGTTTTAAGAGCAGCTTTAGTAAACGGTGACCTTTGCCGTGGTTTATGAATGATAAAGGACGCCATAATGGCTGCCAATTTGGCCTGTCAAAAAGTAACCACATCCACATTCGCATCCACACAACACAAAATTCAGCAAAACATAATTTGAAAGAGGAAATGAAACAATTTTTTTTTTTTACCTCATTGTAACCTAAGGAAACAGCAGTGTGCCTTACTGCATCTTTAAAATCCTCTGTTCTGTCTCTAATTTTAGCCATACCACCCACCAGTTAATTACCTTCACAAATAGATTGTCCAGAAAAAAAAATCAAGCTTAAATGCACCTCATATATACATATAAGCAAGACAAATTCGAGGAAAAAAATTCCTAACCTTGATCATGCAATCACTAATTTGAATTCAAGTTAACTGGATCAAATTGAATTGCAGCAGATAATAACGGCCACGGAAGTGCAAAGGAATTTAATCATGATCAAACTGAAGTTGAATAATTCTTTCGAATAAGAGAGAGAGAGAGAGAAAGGGAGAGAAGAGATTGGAGTCTGATAAAGTAATCGAGACTCAAAAGAGACAACGCTTGCACGAAACGCGTTTCAGTTTTTTCCTCTAATTTTTACACAAGTAGGCTGATTGGGCTCGGGCCCATCATAAAAAAATAGACTTGACAGCCCGTCTCTTGTATAATTTTTGCCTAACCAAACGTGCCCTTGATACAATCAATCTAAATTCTCACAGTTGCTTGACAAGAAGAGGCTTCTTGCTTTAGTTCAAAGCTCTGATTTGGGTTCGCATTCGCATAACTTGCTCAGCGATTCAAAGCATCAAAGAGGAAGCAGCTTTGCCTTCACAGGTTATTTTATTGCAAGTTCGGTTCTTTTATATTGTGTTTTCATATTCTTATTTGATCTGCTTCTTCATTTGTGTGCTTAACTTGCTACCTTCGAAAGCATTAGATTTATTTTATGCTGCCAACGATGACATTGTATATTTTCGTGTTCAATGCGTGATATTTTTTTGATGATTTTTTCTCTTTGAATTTTTAAAGCAGTTTCTTTGAAATTATATTGATGAAAAACTCAGTCATTCTACGGTAGCTTATGCCTCTTTTATCTTTGGATCAAAACGAAAGGTAGACATAAATAAGATTTATAGGGTAGCACAGAGTTGAAGGAGTGAGAGATCCTATTTTCACATGCATAAGAGTAACTTGTCTCCTGTTTGTCTACTTTTTCCCTCTTTATTTTTTCTGGAATTTCATCGATTCTGAGCATAAAATTTTGGGTTCTGTGTAGTTAATTTGGGCTTTGTTTATCATTTAGGAAATGGGTTTGTGGACTTTATTGGAGGGCTTTCTGCTTCTTGCAAATGCATTTGCAATATTAAATGAAGATCGGTTTCTTGCACCTAGAGGATGGAGCTTCTCTGAATTCTCTGTAGGACGAACAAAGTCTTTGAAAGGCCAGCTTATCGGTCTCATTTATGCGACCCAATATATGAGAGTTCCACTTATAATACTCAATTCCATTTGCATCTTTGTAAAGCTGGTGTCTGGATGATGATGCTAAGGTAAGTTAAAACCGTATTGTATGTTTGTCTCTACGTGTGATTGCTGGTAATAGATTGCATGGGTAGATTTTTGGTCAAGTAATGATGGGCTTCACTAGGGCTAGCCCCTTACCCTTGGCTGGGACTTTTTGTTTAACATACATGCTAAAACGGATAGAAACTGAGTTCTTTCATTATGATGAAGTGACCTGGATCTCGTGAGAAATGAGATAGAAATTTGAGAATGTTTGCATGAACACAACTCCAGAATTTGAGATCGGTGGCCTTTGTTACTACTAGATTTTAATCATTGGTTATATGCTTTAAAGAATTCAATTGCTTAGATAAGGCCTCCAGTATGCTTTGAGAATGTTTTTGTTTCTCTTTCTAAAGATTAAGCATACGTCGTAGGCCATTTTCTGATTTATGCTTACACAGTGTGTCAAATCAGTAACAAGGATCGCAGGATGAGGATATGCAAATGCAATTGATGCTTAAAAAGATTTTTCCCCCTTAAAATTAATCAGGTAGGAAGACAACTAAATCCCGTACCTCTGGATTGGATTTATACTGGAGCTGCCAGAGGCAAAATTGAGATTGGCAGATAAAAGAAAATACAATATGACATCAAATATTATGATGAGAATGGTGACTGGATGTGACATATCTCTTTTTCAATCTTGTGTGATTGAAGATTAAACCCATGTTATGTATTCCTTTGCTCAGTGCATAGGTTGGTCGTTGACTAGTCTTTTATTTTACTGCTTCAACTCATAAGCTTACTAATTTTGAGAAGGATTCCTCCTTAACCAAGAACGAAGCAAATGCTTGGGGGGGGGGGGGTGTTCCTCCAGCGTTGACTTTATCTTTTTTTGCTTCTTTTCATTTCTTTTTGTTATTTTAAAGTTCACATTTAGTCCATAAGTTATTGTTTGAGCTTGAATCTAGGATATAAATTTCTGTTTACAACTATCTTTCTGTGATTAATTTAGTTCCTTTTCTTGTGTGGCAGCAATCATGGAGTTTGGCTAATAGGATTGTAAACAACATTTCTTTTTAGAAAGGCAGAGGAGGCATACGATTCAGGAAATCCAAGACATGATTGATTTATTTGGAATATCCTTTCTCAAAAACTAGTGTTTTTAAGGTTACATATGTTGCGGGAAAAAAAAACGATGAGATGTGGGGTGAAAATGGTGTGGATTTAGGGCCATTTTATAATTGGTGTTTGTATTGTTTGACAAGTTTCAAAAGTAACTAACGTTCTATGACATTTAGTGTTTTGTTGTCAACCTAATTATTCTTCATGATTTGATGCAGTAATAATGTTTTTCCTTCATTTCTCGATAGATTCTGAATGTTAATGCGAGGAACACCCTTACTGGAGTGGATGTATTTTACGCTCGTTATGCATTTGAAGTTGCGGTCTTGTGTGTGAAAACCAATTGTGACTTCACTGTTTGGTTCTTATGGGAACATTTGGTGTTCATTTCATCAGTGTGGTGAGGGGCTTCATGTGATTCTTCTACATGCAGGCAGATGTTGAAATAGGATACCTGGGGTGCTGGTCCCTTTTTCAGTTAATGCTGTGATATTGATGCGCAAAATCTGATGTTTGCCCAAAAATTTTTATAAATCAGAGGAATGAAAGCGCACTCCTTTCACTTCTCCTTTTTAACCAACAACCTATCAAGATTCCACTCTCCATTATAGGATTCTACAACCTCCATACGGGTTGTGCTGTGATGGAGAGCACAAGTTTAGAAGTTTTTATACTATATTCAACGAGGTACTATTTCAAGAAGTGTACGTGTCGAATGTAGCTGTTTCTGCCATCATTTTTATGTTGGCATCTATTTATCTATTTTTGCAGACTCGATCTGGATGTCAAGTAATCGGGATAATGAATTCTGCATATAATCACACCATATGTTATGCAACCATTCTCCTGCATTTTTTAAGCAGAGAATTGGGCATTACGTTGTAAATTTGTGATAGACGGTGTTCAGTGGAAAAGATTTGTTGTTTCAAGGGCGCCTGGTGAGTATTCTGAAGCTATACTTGAGGATTTCTAAGGCCCTTAGTATATCTTTTCTTTTTTTGGTTTTTCTCAATCTATTTATGAGCAATAGATTTCATCGAAAGTTGCAGTTATCGAAATTAAACGCCACGAGCTGCACACCAGGCAACAAAGTATATAAATTGGCAAACACCGAAAAACACCAGTCTGGATGAAGGTGTGAAGCTTCGTTGATTGCGGAAAATCTATATACTATTTTATGAAGGTAGCTATAAGAAAAATACAAAAGAAATCAAATGTTAACTGAAATGCGGATAAAGTCTAAATCAAGTGGATTCAATCGAAATCTAATTTTCACTATAAATCAGCGAATACATGGTATGTTTTGGAATCTACAGCAATAAGTCTCAGAGCTGAAACTGCTGCTGCAATGGACATAAGGCCGAAAAAATAAACATTGAACCAATGCCAAAGCTTTTGTAGAGAAGTCAATTTGTTCTTCTTTGCTTTTAGGTACATGTGGTTGGCCAGAATAAATGTAAGGGGGAAGGTGCTTATAGCGCCAGTAAGGCTCATAAAATCTCCAAGGAAAGGCAGAAGAGCTGCCACCAGCGTGTTAATAGTTAGGTAGCCGCCTCTTACCCCGACCCTAAACGACAAGTTGCGAATTGAAAATGGACTTCCTATAATCCCGTACTTTGTATCCAAGTACTCATACATTGGGCTTGCAAATATCTACAAGAAGCAGGTGTATGTTAGCGCAGCAGTCAAAAAGAAGAAGAAGATATAGCGATAAAAGGAGATTTTCAGAAAGCACGAGTCTTGAATGAATTACATGCAGAGCAATGACTGTTTGAAGGAATGCAGAGATGTTGGCCAATGCCTTCACCCAAACCGGGCCATTGACGCTGCTAAGCAAATAGCTTGATGTTGAAGATCCATAAGCCCAATATCCAATAAATGTCACTGCATACATTGGTAAAACTCCAGCCGAGAATTGGAAGTAAAGTGATTTCATCATGTTACTGACAACGGGCTGTTTTATTGTTGCCTGGTGCAAAGCAGACACCAAAAGACGTGTAAGTTTTGGAGGCATAAAAACAAGAGAAAAGGGAAGAAATAACCTTACATAGCCTACATCCTGTGAAATATACTACCATCAATGTTAGCCTCAAGAAGTATGCACTATTATGACTACCGAACACAGGTTTCCAAATACAAAAGGGTCAAACTTCGATAAATCTCGGACCATACAAGAGAATAAGAGGCTGAGGCTGCAAAATAGCTTTACAGCCGGATATAAAATAGATATCCAATAAAAATGCATTCATTCCCCGACTACAGTTATATTACATCATTTTTATTTTTATTTAGATGGGGCAAAAGAACACTCTCAAATTCTGTGAAAAACTCATAGACTTGATCCCTTGCTTACCTGTATTTCTGGAAGCATTCCTGTATTAAATGCAAAAACCAGATTAGCAGATGCTCCTATTGTTGTAAAGATTTTGCTTCTTGTTGTTCCTGGAATGCTGTAATCCCTGGCTGGTGCTTCAATTCCTATAACAGCACAGATATTGATGCAAATTCAGAACTAGAGAAACAATGGCCTGGGCTAGAAAAATAAGCAAAAAAAAAATTACGTTTATCATGCCTAAACTCAAATTTATGGTGGGCAAATAGGACAGGAAACATAATGGTAAGAAATTGAAGGAAAATGAAATTCAAAAAAAAATTAGCAAAAGAAACTCTCGGAAGCAATATGATCTATAAGTTGTTAATTCTTAATAATCTAGGGACAACATACAGTATGGAAACAGTAATCAAATCATACAAACAGAAAACGCACAGCCAAGTTTGATGAGAACCAATAATTGTATCAAACTGTATGTCAAATTTACTATTGCTGCGTATGTCAGACAGTGTACCGTGTTGAAGGAAAAGAGAGTGGCGATTCCTTAGAAGATAGCCATCTACCTCCCTCTCTATCTATCTATCTATACATTTACACATCTGGCTGGCTGCATAAAGAATTGCTTTGTGCAAAAGATGTATTTTCCATCTTACTCGAAATCATATTGCAATTACAGACTCAGCACTAAGGTTTGCAACATCCCTCTCATAGAAATCCTTCATTTCTTCACACAATCAAATAGTAAAAGGGAAAGAATGCATGAAGCAAGGTGCATGGCATTACCGGAATGAAAAGCAAACAACAGACTACTTTGGCACAACAAACTTACCATCCTTAACAGAAAGCACAAACGCCACAACTATATATATCAGGCTGAAAACCGTGGAAACTCCCAACCAAAGTCTGAGAGCAGACAAGTGGGGAATTGACATGGCAAACAAGGCACATACAAACCCAGAAATGGCAATGAAGTATGGGAGTTTCATGACATGGTCATCGCTAAAAAGAACATAGACAGCCTGCATACCAAATGCATAGAATCAGAAAAACGAAATCCAGAAAAGAAAGAAAAGAAAAACCCGAAAATAACTTCATATATCATCATATAAATGAACTTCTTATACCTAGCAAGAAGAATTCAAATCATTATTCCTCTTATTGGCCGTAGCTTGTATCCATAATTAATTAATTAATTGATGTCAAACAAAGGAAGAACTCAATGCATAAATCTCGATGAAAAACTGAGAACAACTTTTTTGACGAAAAAGAGAGAAAGTAGAAGACAAAACATTATCCTGAAAAAAACATAATGCACTGCAAAAGAGACTCCCAGTTTTACCAGGCATGTAAATCTTGAAATGAAGAGTAATCCAATATGCCTAATGTGATGTTACCTTCAAAGCTGATCCAGCCAAAATGATGTATCCCGTGTTAATCATAAAAAGATTAACATATTGCAATCCCCAGGTTAAAGAATAAGCTTTCCTACCTGCAGCAAAAGGGCCCTTCATCAAATATAAGAAATGTCGATAAATTAATGTGCGTGTCTAATTTAAAGAGTACGTATAATAAATCATCATTCATTTTCCGTTTTTCACATACCATAGATAAATCCTGCAAGATCTCTGTATCTGATATGTCTCCTCCCTCCAAATTCATGCAGCTCGGCTATAAGAGAATTTGCATACAGTGATATTGCAGTGGCTATGATCAAACCTACTACTCCAGGTATCCAGCCCAAGGGAACCATAATGGTCCCAGAATATCCCAATACATAGGCACTATTGATACCGGTGGTGAGGACAAAACCAACTTGAAACCATGAATCTGTGAATTCCAGTACAGAAAGTCAAACGACCTCAAAGTAACAATAACTCAAAAATACAATTGAGTGCCCAGAAATGAAACACCCTTTATCAAAAATCCATTTTCTTCCCTAAAAAAATTGTAAACCAGACGTTAAAACAACCAATCAGATAAAAAAGGGTGTAAAAAACCCATTATACATCAATCAGAAAACATTAAAAACACGGAACTCTAGAGTTTCATCTAGCCCACGTTTTCTTTTTGAAAGAGGAACAGCTTCATTAACATAATAACATCCCAAGGAATTGAAACCGAACAGGCGAGTTAAGTTTTTACGCGGACAACCGCTCCACGCTACAGGTGGAAGAAACCAGAAAAGGACAAAACCAGACACAAAATCCCAAAAAATGGAAAGAAAGATTCACCGTGTCAAAAGAAAGGGAAACAAACCACTGCTAATCTGATGGGCAGTCTCGGGAATCTCAACTGCTGAGTTATCCTCGTCAAAAACTTTTCGAGGCCTGGTAGAGTTCCCTGCTCCATCTCCATTGACTTCCATTATAGAGCTTGACTCTTGGTGAGGATCCTCTCTTGTTTCTTGTCCTCCGGCCAAGAGCGGCTGGCCCTCTGCCTCTTGAATTGATATGTGTATGACAGCCAGATTGTATGATGAGTATCTGCCTTCTATTTATATATTTAGTAATTAATATTATGTATCTGGAGGCAGAGAGTTAACAGTAATCGCAGCCAGCAAAGTAGGACACTTTGTTTTGAGTCCTAAATGATTTGGTCTCTCAGAGAGAATCAATATTGCTGATCTTTCTCTTCTTTCTGTACTTTCCCTTCTGGGGCAGTGGCATCGGTCAGATTTTTTCCTTCAAAATGCGTGTCACCATAAAACTTTGAGAATTATTATCCCGTGAGAAACCTGGCCCATTGCTCCCTCCCTCTCGAAAAACACCATCAGCATGGTGCTAATTGATAATTAATTTTCGAAAAAACACCATCACCATGGTACTAATTGATACTACTTAACCATTTTAGATTTATTAATTATTAGTAGATGCGCATAGAGCAACGCAAAAAAGTTCCTTTGCAGTAAACGAATATGGGTAAATCACAATAATCCGAAGATAAAGTTAAGCAAAAGAAATGGGTTGGTGGATAGCATCAGTAGACTTTTGGAACAGCTTGATTGAAAGAAGCCTAAACGTAAGGGATACACTCAACTTCTAAAGAGATTTGGATGATCCATACCACCGAGCTAGTTTCTTCAAATCACCCAAAAATTTTAAAACTTGATCCTCTTCACGTTCAAGAAAACATTACTAAATCCCTTTTTATATCTACATGTATTGGCTATTTAAAAAAAAAAAATCACCCTCTTCGCAGTAAAAGAATTTAGAAACAAAGAATTTCATGCGAACAAATCATGGATGGTCTTTAATTATGTAAAATAAAAATCACAAAACTGGTACGCGCATTGGATGGATTTTTTCCATGTAAACGTGTGTATCCATGATTCTATAATGAAAGATTGTAATGACAGGTGGTGTTCAATTATGCATCTCGTCGGCTTCAATTTGAAAATCAATGATATGACAATTAAATTAGTGAATTGACTGCAAATTTAGTATTTGTAATAACTGATTCTTTTATGTTTCTTTTTTAACTAAAAGTTTAAACTTGATTCTTTGAAATTCTACTAATTTATTTTTTTTAGATATGTTTCAACCTTTGACTTAAGAAAAAATTAAACTGTTAATTTTTTAATTTATTTTTATAATTTGAATATATTTTTAAGTATTAAAACATAATCTAAATGGTGTGGGGGAATTACTGTTCTCCCACACACATTTCACTGTGGATTACTGTTGTAATCCACAGTGATTCTTTTCTATTTTTTCTTTTTCTTTTTTCTAACTTTTCCCATTTTTTTTTCGTTTTTTTTCAATTTTTTTTTAAATTACTTTTTTTTTTCAACTTTCCTAATTTTTTTTTTGTGTTTTTCAAAATTATTTTTGTTGATTTTACTTTTTAAATATTGACCTAGTTAAAATTTTTACTTTATAATTTTTTCTTGAAAATATTGTGGA
>Ga0307513_10009384_pt1 | contig 12376 bp, 13 predicted proteins | sample 15_EM_MG_FD_202174 | JGI IMG/M metagenome (GOLD analysis project Ga0307513, IMG submission 202174) | Populus trichocarpa ectomycorrhiza microbial communities from riparian zone in the Pacific Northwest, United States - 15_EM | ecosystem: Host-associated > Plants > Roots > Unclassified | place... | reverse complement strand
AATTCCGCGAGAACGAAAAGCATAAGGTGTCACATAAACAAATCCACGATGGACTTGATAGGGTGAATCTGCTTGTTGTGCAATGGAAGGAAGACCCCTCGGCGTACAAGCCAGACGAGCTGAGAGCAGCGCTGGATTCGTTCCGCGAGCCACTGTATCGACACCTTGCGGAGGAAGTGTACGTCGACTGACCCATCGAGTATGTAAGTCTGGGGCTAAAGATTTAACTTCTTTCACAGTGAAAGCTTGTCCGCCCCCAATATGCGAAAGTATTGGACTCTGGAAGAGTTGGCGAGGATCCCGATGTGAGACCACAAACACGACCAATGAGGGAGGCATACGGATGCAATGCATTATATTCGATACAGAAGTGTACTTGGAACGGTCTGCAGTGCTCGTCAGATTCATGCGCAATATTGCTATCGATGGTCGTACAGGACACACATGATTAATTATAGACGATAGTATCAGAAGTCTGTGACCTTGCCACTAAAGCTCCAGTCCCCATGCCGTAGAGGGTCACGCTTTGGTCCTCCTCTCTCGCCAGTGATTGGATTGACATCTCCTTCGAACTCCGGTTCGATTGGTTTCCGTGCATCTGGGTGCATGTTGGATTGTGCTTCGTCTGTCGCCCCGGTCCCCACTAAGCGCATTTGGGCTTTGCGCACGAGTTCTTCGAATTCTTTCTGTTCCTCAGGTGAGAGTTGAGGCGGTGAAGGCGTAGATCCAAACGGAGTACGAGGATAGCACAAGGATGCGGAGGTGGTCAAGGTGCGTCGAGGGATTTGTAACAGCAGAATGCGTGCATTGCAATGCGCAAGAATTGTATGTTGGTATGCGACGCGGCGAGCCGGCAATATGACATGCATCTGCTGTGTGGACAGTGGACAGTGGACAGTGGGCAGTGGACAGTAAGTGAAAACCGGTAGTAAGAACGCCTCCAAGTTTTCGAGACAAACACGGGGACAAACACGTTCAAACAGGGACCTATTGAGCAATCGCGCACAACCAAATCGACTTTCACCCTTTTTCGCAAAATTTCCGACATTGCAAAGTGGATTCCATCACAAACACATTATTAATACAGGATTGTAACCTCTATCCGTCGCACCTTGGTATATGTTGGCAGAGCGTAACACTGTTCAATCGGTCTATCAAGTTCTGTAGAGAAGCAGACGCATTCGAGTGCTCGACGGCCTTCGTCCAATACAGAGTGCATGGATCGCTTGAGGAGACATATCCAGGGATAGTTTTAATTCCGCGCCTTACTATATACAAACTAATACGACCGGTGGTTGTAACACCGATGATGGCTTTTGACGGAAGGCTTTCAAAATAACGTCCAATAACAGTCGACAGTGATGCTGGCAACATTCGGGTTCACCGGTTTGGAGGGTCTAGAAAAATACTGCATATCGAGGGGATCCCCATTCAGCTCCTCAAGAATGGGTGGGTTAAGGCTTCTTTCGGGGTAATCCTTCTCGCTGGATCAAGAATCAGGCATTTTTCCAGTAAGTCGACGAAAGCGATGAGCAGCTTCTCTTCGCTCGTGGCTCCTTCGGCACCATCTGCAGATGATGAGTGTCCTTTTGGAAGTAGCCTGGAGCGGATATCTCTCGTTGGCTTCTGAACGTGAACTTTGCGAATCTCCTGTGAGTCGAGGGGTCAGTCATGATACCCGTCAAACTCCGGCAAGAGAGACATACAGCAGTTCCAGCAGCTCCCTCAACAATGTCCAAGAATCCTGCGACATCATCAAAGTAGTCGGAGCCGAATTTGGCCTTCTTCATCGCTTTTGTGTTGAAGCGGCCCTTGCACTCCATCATCAGACGAAGCATCTCCCGATTCGACCTGCCAGGAAAGAGGATTCTCCCCGTGTACAACTCGTACAACGTGCAACCAATGCTCCACACATCAACAGCCATATCGTAAGGAAGTCCCAGTATGATCTCCGGTGCACGGTAGAAGCGGGAAACGAGGTAAGGGGTGATCATGGTGGAAGTATTCTCATAGGATATGTCGGTTGCTGAACCCAAATCGCAGAGTTTGAGCATAGACTTGGATGTGTTAACAAGGACATTGTCTGGCTTGATATCCGCGTGGAGGATGTTACACTTGCGCAACAGGGAGAGCGCGAGGAAGAGTTGATGTGTGTAAGCTCGAACCGCTCGGATGTTCAGCCCCACATCCCGCCCAAACTTTTTCACCACCTCGCGGAGGTTCATGCTACAAAATCACCACTCAGCACATGGAAATGTTAAGGAGTGGCTTGACATACCTCAAAGATTCGAACACGAGGCACAAGTGACCTCGGTGTTCGAATGTTCGTTCCAGTCGCACAAGATGCTTCTTGTCCTCGGGGTCGGCATCCCGCAGCTTTTGCAGAATTTGGACTTCCTTCAGACCAGCCTTTTGCATACTCTCTTGCGAGCGGACGATTTTGATAGCGACTTCTTTGCCTTCGTTCTCGCTGCTCCCGTCCAGGACTCGGGCGCGTACAACATTTGAGAACATGCCTTTGCCAATATTGGCGAAAACTTGATACTTGCCACCGTCGAGCATTTCTCCCAACATGATCTGATAGTAGCCTTCCTCGTCAGCTGCGGCATCAATGGGTGCGTCTGCAGCAGGCATGACAACTCTCTATAGCAAATGGTGAAACCATGCCACAGTCAGGAAGGACAGAAGACGGACCTTCACAACCTTAACTTTTTTCTTCTTCTTTGGCTTTGGCTCATCTTCGTCAACGAGAGCAAAGATGTCGTCGATCTCATCTTCCTCTTCCTCTTCCTCCACCTCCTCGACAACGTCACGCATGTTGACATCATCACCTAGGCGTTTTGCTGCCCGCCGCGCTTCGTCGTCAATCCGATCTTTCGAGGGATCATAATCGGCTGCCGCAACACCCTCAACACCTCCTGCTTGTTGGTCAGCTTTCGAGACCTCCTCAGTTTGTCCGATAGGTGCTACATCGTCTGCTTTGCTGAGGGTGAAATCGACACTTGCGATAGGTGTACCAACTGCCACTGAATTAGGGACCGAAATATATGGTGTGGTCGGTGGTGGAGTTGCAACGGATTCTGCGTGTACTGATATGGTCAGGGCATTTATTGACGACAAATTGAACGCAACTCACGGGTTCCAGAAGTAACGCGAGAAATCACTGGGAGTGAAGGAGTCCCTACTCTGTCAGGTTCAGTAGTCTGTGGTGTGGAGACAGCTTGCGGTGCTTGATAATTTGCTAGGATAGCAGCCCTCCTCGCTCGTCGCGCCTCTGCCTCATCCACGGGCTTTTCTTCCTCAACAGGCAAGAGGTCAAGCTCGAGCTCCGGAACAGAAGGTGGAGGTGGCGGCGGTGCCGAAGGCGGAAGTGTTGCTTGTCGTGAACTGTGGAGGGAGGTCAGTTTCTGGGTATGTAACCAGTCGAAGGGGACAGAGGCTTGCGCGTACTCAAGAAGCGAATCTTATATTCCAATGCATTGACAAAAATAGACTGACCATTCAGACCTGGGAGAAATCCTAAAAGGACATAAGCGATGATAATGGACCAGCTTCGGGTCTACTCACTCTCCTTCTTCCTTCTCATCGTCTGCTGTCACCTTAGGAAAACTGAGAACCCTGACAGGTTGCTTCGTAGACTGAGACGGCTTTGAGGGTGAACTTCGCCGGGAGTCATGGCGGTCTGTGCCGTGTTCCCTGCTCCTGCTCCGGTCTCGAAGCCGTTTAGGCGAGTCCTTTCTATCACTTGGTCTGTATGAGGTGCCACCAGAGCGGTAATGGTCGCCGCGGCTGGATGCATGGTGGTAATGGCCATTGGAGTTTTTCTCGCGTTCTCGGTCGCGCGAATGATCACGGCTGCTCCGATAACTATCCCTATCGCTCTTTTTGTCGCTATTCTTGTCTAAATAAACTGAGCGCCAGTCCCGCGAGGGCGAGGCGTCTCTACGAGGACGCTTGGAAACTGGAGAGCGAGCGGAGTCCCTAGAACTAGCTGTATGTTCTCTAGAACGCTTCTCTGGGGGCATGTTAGCGGCGACTGAGCAATAGAACTTGAAGGTCACCGACGAGGCAAACGCTCGGGAGTGGAGGAGAATAAGTTGTGTTTGTGCTTGATTTGGGAAGTAACTCTGGGACTTGTATTATTTACAAAGGCATTTCTAGAGTTAGGACAGTCTATGATCAATCTGGACTGCTTCCTCTTCCATTTCACTAGGCCAGCATTAAAAGTCTGGCAGTCCGGTATGAGCATAAATGTGACACCAAGTTCTGCAGCTTATTAGGTATTCGAACTCTGTCTTTCAGGGGAAAGGAATCACCTTCGACTTCCCGATTTCGATAAGGCACATTCAGAGGAAGGCAGAAGATGTGTTGGTGAGGTGTTGCCGGTTCAGTGCATGGAATGCTGGTCTTACGATGCAAGTCAAGTTATGGGGACGCGTATCAGGAGGTTTCCAGGGAAGCAGCCGAGGCAACTTGACAAGGTAAAGTCATGAATTCAAGAATAAGCGAAAGAAACAAGCTTAGAATTCCGCACGGCCGATTCTCCTTCCTCCAGCAGAGTTCTTTGTGCACTCGGTATAAATATCCCATCCTCAAGCTGACCCCCAGTGTGCAGGGTTCGCCGCATACAGGTCCAACGATAGGAAATAGGTTGTCATTAGAGGTACCATGCACCCCCCTTTAGCATATGCACCGGAGCATGCCTCTTCCTTGCTGCTGGATGCTTCGAGGACCTTGGGACCTCTGCGACTTGTCAATGCTGGAGTCGTAGTCACCTTAGTGAGCCCACAGGACGTTCCCCACCGCCAGTGGGTGCCAGTTGTTGGGTAGCTTCTTCGAGAGCTCTGGGCGTTTTCCCAAGCGAAGGATCTGTCAATCGAGTGTCACGGTGGCCAGGGGCCCCAGCTATGCTGTCCGAGACAGAGCATTTGAAGGGTTATGCCCTGATGACCGTGAGACATGGTAAAGAATGCCACGTAAAAATGTCAGTCAACATCATGTTTTGTACTTAGTGCCTTATTAGAAGCTTGGTGTTGTGAATCGCGTTCGCTTCCATTTATATATGGCGAAACCGTGTCTGAGAGAGCAGTCTTACCCATTCAAGCCACCAGGCAACATTTGGAAACCGTTGACACTACGATCAATGTTGCCCTAGGCCGTTGGTTCACGATTCCCAGCGTCTGAAATGCCACAACCGTTTGAAGAGTTTGACACAAGAGTTCGAACACGAATTTCCTACGTAGTACCTGAGACTGGCTCAACCTTCTGATGGTCGAAGGCTATGCTTGGAATGTCAAGGTCGACTTGCTTTCCAAGTCCAAGGATGAAGCAAATAGATAGCAAAGCCATTCGACGGATATCATCAAAGGAGCAACGATTGACTAAAACGTACTACAAAACGCATTAGAGCCAACCGTTAAGGCTTCTTTGTAGCGTCAACTGACTGTACTGTCGGCTGCATCTGTATTACAGGAGTAGCCGTAATAGAGCCTCCAGCATAGAATCATGGGATTTGACGCCATTGTATACCATCTGAGACGGACTGAGGACGCGTAGAATATGCCATTGTCCCCGTATCGACCGTAGCGGTCGGTGTGCAGGCTCATTTGCTAACAAAATCTTGTTCATAATACACATATTTGTCGCCTCGGACCTTGTACCCATCCATGTCGGACTCTAAACTCTCCCAACGACGCGTGACTAATGCCGAATTTCACCTCCTCTGCTTGTAAACCTGCAAAACAACCTACCCAATAATGCAATTTGCTTACGGCGGAGAAGCTTATTTGCGCATGGATGGCTGGTAACCGCTGTGCTATGCAAACGTCGGGGCATCTACTAGCCTTCACCCGAGCAGCCCACGACATTCAAAACGCCGCCGCTGCCGCCAGCCGCCGGATGTGGAAGGATGTGGACCAGCGAGTTTGCTTTGTTGGCGGCTGGAGTTTTTGTTCGCCACTTTGGGAGGTGCATGCGTGCGCGTGCCATCGACGCAGGAACCCTTGAGGGACGCATTGAGTAGCTCTGAGGCTGGCATAATAGCTCCCCGTGCACTCCCCGTTCCGGACACCAAGGAAGCCCGCATTGAGGATCCATCACAGGAAGCGTTGGTGATGCAACCTTGGCCATATATATGTCCTCTGCATGTCTTTTGCCAGACCCTCTCCATCCCGTCCCGCTTTTTACCCCGCCATCCTTTTGCCACTTCCATTTGGCCTCCTCCTCTCCCGTCTGGCATTTACGTCGGTGCTTGTATCGCCTACAGATATCACCTTCTGACCTCCTCTCGAAAAATAGAGTCAGTCTCACGTCGAAGCGTACCAGCGCAACGAACTCCTCCAAGTGCCAGTATCTCCAATTGCCGTTGCTCTCCTTCCGTGATAGATATTCAACTTCTCAGTAGTGGTCGCCCTTCTGGTGTGTCTGCATCGCCCTCATAGTCTACCACGCCCCAATTCAAAGGAAGGCTGTGAGCATCCTTTGGTGGCATCCCCTCTTATCGCCAAGCTTACCACTTCTCGAATGCTTTTAGATACGTTCTAATCTCACCCCCGGATCATTACCCATCTCCCTCCCATACATCCCATCTCCCTACCCAATTGCTCACCGATTCCCGTACCGCACCGTACCGCCAAATGGAATACGAAAACCCTGACTCTACCATCTTCGCGTTCAGCGCTGCCTTGGCTCGTCGCCCGAGTTTAGCCCCTTTCCACGCCATGACCGACCCTTATGATCAGCATCTTTCCAGTCCGGTCCTTGCCGGCATCAACCGCAGACCGTCAGACGACTCTCGTATACGTGTGGCTCATGCGCAGATCTCGCCCATGTTATTGCACCCCCATGCGCCTGTGTTTTTCCAGCAACAACCCTTTGACTCACAGTCCACCCTCGCAGAAGTTGAGGCGCTTTACGCGCAGTTCTTCGAACCCCAACAACCGCTTGAGCCCGAAGAGGGCCAGAAACAAATGGTTGTTGACGAGCAACAATGGGCGCAATATTCCTTTGGCTCTCAGCCCACCGCGCATGCCTTTGTCGCAAGTTCCCCCCCTCCTCCGCTGGATTTCTTGTCCACAAGTCCTGTGGTTGAACATATGCCTCCCTCGCCTGTACACTCGCGTACGTCCCACGGTGATTCGATCCGGTGGAAAATGTACGAGCCCACCGCCCAAACCTTCTATACACCCGATTCTCCCATGGTCGTCTCTGGTACATTCTCAGCACCATCTCCAATCGCCGTCCAGTCCGCCTTTGAGGTAATCCCCAAAGCAGCAGGCATGAATCCCACGACCGTCGCTCCAATTGCCATCCCCGCTCCCCCTTCGCGCTCCGCTACCCCAAACACGATCAACACTACCGGTTCCGCCGAGTCCCTTGACGATGAGGACCGCAAATTCATGCAAAAGCGCGTCATCCCTTCTATCTCCGCTTACAAGCGTCTCCACGGCCGCGGCCACAGGAGGGATCTGTCGACGGCGATGAGTGTTGTATCGGACGACGGGATGGGTAGTGGGTACAGCTCGGCTGGTCTAACACCCTTGATGAACGACACCCTGCTTGCAGCTGCTCCCGGCTGTGCAGCCGGAGAGAAGAGGAAGCGACCTGAGAGCGAGGAAGAAGACGAAGCTGACGGAGAAGGAGAGATGTCAATCTGCGAAGAGGTCCCGAAGGATACTTGGCCTACCCCCCGCCAATCCGACGCGCTACAGACTCACTACCACGTCTTCTCCATTCACTCCCCTCAGCTTCACTTTAGTGACTCTACGCCCATCTATGTTCAGTCCCATCAATCGACCCGCACACCTGACGTCGATTCCGCTGAGGATAGTGACGCCTTCATCTCGGCTCCTCACTCCGACGATGATGATGAGTTCAAGCCCGGACCTCCTCACCTCGCTACTCGCGGTCCGAAGAAGGCGAAGAACAGCAAGACTTCCCGTCCGGGGAAGCGGCCTCGTGCCAACTCGCCACCGAACGCGCCTATCATCGTCGACTACGAGATTAGCGACTATATCACACCAGGTACGACGTCCTGCCCAATATGCGGGCACGAGCCCTCAGGATCGCGGTTGAGCGACCTGAGGAGGCATATGCAGACACACAAGAAAGATGGCCAGCGGAGGATGTGGGCTTGCCGCAAGTGTTCGAGAGTCGTCAAAGACAAAGATGGAAAGGTCATCAAGATTGTTGGACATACCGCCTTCGTCAGGTGCGATAGTTTGAAGAGGCATTGGGGAAGGGAGCATGTTGAGGAGTAAGTCGGCTACTTTCCCGAATTGATCGGGAGCTCATCTTGCACTTTCACAGATGGGACCAAGCCACTTGCGCGATCGTCATTGATCAGTAGATGGCCTTCCTCAGTCTCTCCTTTCGCTCTTCGATAATTCATCTATCACCGTTCACCGACTCCATCCTTGCTCTGTCTCCTCTGTCCTCCTATGTCCACCTGTGGTCCTGAAGCCACGACCTTCAAACGCTCCTCATGGATTCACACACAAAGTTATATCCCCAGCTAGGGACTACCTCTCATTTCACCCCAATCCGTCATAAACACTGACGTGTTTCATATCTCTTGATCACTTATCCCCCTCAGCCTCCCTTCCCAAAACACACCTCTGGATTGAATTGAAGCACTGTATCGACCATCTCGTATCCGTTAAACTATCCTACTCGTGCGCTCTAATGACTTAAATAACTCTCCAGATTTTGTTCCTGCTCACGGCTTATATAAATTGTATCCTTAGCTATCTTGGAGCCACTCCGTCCTAACCCACCTTCGTTTGCTCTATGCTTTAGTTCGATCTTCTCTTGACGTATTGTAGCACTAGTAACGGCAGGAAGGTGTTATATAATGCTCGCATTATACATACCACTTATACCTATATGGACCACGCTCGACTACTATGCTACCCGAGTCTCCGCAGCAAGAGATAGGATGGAAGTTGAAAGGAAGATACATAGGTCAAGTTGTTATGAGACATAATGCTAAATAAAGGAGACTGTTGATTGCATCAGTTCACTTGCATTAGAGGAGCAAGTGGGTCTGAGCCACCAATTTGTAGTGTATCGACGAGGAGATCCTGAAGTACCGCCAAATATCGGCCCATACGGTTCCCTTCTTGCGTTACAAAGCACCAGTAGAGTTCGTGCTGCCCATTCGCCAGAATGTTCGCCAGTTCCATCGCATGTGCAACGCTCCTAAGGCACCATTAATACTCCACAAAGGCTGAAAGAAAGGTTCAACGTACTCCGGGTAATGCTTGCGAGCCTTTTGCAAGACTCTTGTTAGTCGCATAATCAACTCGGGAATGAAGATCTTGCGGATTTTGCTCAATTCTTGGGCTCTTTGTGGGTGACCCTCATGGTCGATGGCGAGGCACAACCAGTCAGATGCCAATAAGGCCATGACCGCACCGCGCACTTCATCCACACGGGTTTTAAACCGTCTCTTCCAACCACCTCCGAAGGCGTCGGTCGCAGAAACGTCACTGAGCCCGAGCGTAAAGTCGAAACCACCTCGACCTTCGTCTTCGGCCATAGTTTCCACATTGGAACAAGCATCCCACAGGTCGAAGAGCTTCTTGAAATGTAAATGTTCAGCCTCTTGTTCGTCGACGTTGTCCGGCGATGGCGTAGATAGGTTTAGAAAATTGGGAGGCAGCGCATTATGCACAGTGGCAGCAGCTGTAATACGTCCTCGTGCTGTGTTGCCGATAGTGAAATTCTGAGGGCGGCAAATGGCAACGAGGAGCATACCTAAGAAGGAGCGAATGACGGCATTCGCGTGTCGTAGTATAGAAGAGTGTGTTGATTGGTGGTAGCTAAGCCACCAAACGCTGCGAAGAAGCTGTCGATCAAGTTCATCCAATGCTTTTTGGTCGGCCTCCGCCACTTCCGGTAGACGAGGATCGTAGGGGAGATGCTATTACAGTGCTCCGTGAGTTCATTGTGTGACAAGGGCGGACGCAAGCACATACCGCCAAAGCAGCCTGACTGACAGTTCGAGCTGCTCCTTCAGCCACGCGTTTAATATCAAGATGATACTTCTCAGCACGTAGTAAGGCTTGCTTCAGCTCGTGGTGCTGCATATCCAGTGGTAATGACGCCAAGAACTCCGAATATCGTTTGACGGCGCTATGTCCCAGGAATGATGTATAGAGTGCGACATGCTCGCGCATCTCCAGATGCTATACCACCTTTGTCAATGACTATCGTTTTAAACCCGAGACAAGCTCACCTGGAGCACTTCAATGTACTTTTCAACGATCACGGCAACGGAATCGTGTGAGACTGGGATATCTGTGAGCGTAAAGAAGAGCGCCAGGTGGGTGTAGAATCGTAGGTAATCTGGGGGTGCGTTGTTGAGGGCAGAGATTTTCATGGCTTCCACCAAAGTCGATTCTGTGGACATGATCATATGTATCTGGGCTTGATGGAGAGGGTGCGAAGCGTGCGCTCTGAGTGTTGGTCAGTACCCAGTTCCGGCCATACGCTGCTAAATACCCTTCTGATACGGCAATCCGGCCAATTTCGGTGAGCTGCTCCTTTGCAATTCTTCCCCATTCTGCGTCCTCAAATGTGCCATTTTGGGCGAGCTCCAAGTCCGTGTCCACCTCTTCATCTGGAACAGCTCTGGGCTCAAAGGCACCAAGCGCACAACCCTGGCTCTCCCAGTAGCATCGGCTTGCCACCTTGGACAACTCAGTTTCGAGCTTGTCTTGAACGAGCCCTATTACCCGTGCCCATAGGTGGTCCTCAAAAGTTTTGCAGAAAGGAAGCAAAGCCGTGAGTGTCGTAGTCGTCGGAGCGACGGCAGCATAGATGGCCCTCTCGAGGGGTGACATAAGTGACTGACGGAGTTTGTCGGTGATCGATATACAGTCTGACTAGGAACCAAACGTACACTTGTCGCCGCCCGCATGCAGCACTCTTTCCATAGCCTTCTCCTCCGGTTGCCTGTCCACATTTCTCCGTCATGTCTCCCGCTGCTCACACCTGAAACCAAGTCCAGCGAGAAACCCGCCGACCCCTGTATAGACGCAGCCCACCAAGGTCTTGCAGATTGCCGAGCAAATGTGGGTGCGACATCTGATTGGCCGGCACGAATGCAGTAGAAGATGGATCTTGCAAGTTTTTCTTCATAGTTCGCGTCCTCCGGATTCAAAACATTTGTGTCTCGAGTGCCCTTCGCAGGACGGTTCACAGCGTCGGGATCCAAGGCATCGACTAGGCCATTGGCAGCTGTTCGTGTACGTCGCCTTTGGGCAAGTTCCATCCGAGTAAAGGTCTGATACTCATTGGTACCTGGAGGTGGAGCACCTCCATCTGGAAACACGAATGCTGATTGGACCCATTGTTCTATTGTTCGAAGCTCGCTCAGTGCTCGATTATTCGCAGTAATGGCCATAATAAGTTGTGAACTTGGCACATAAGGGTTTGAGGCCAGTAATTGGTCGACACTTTGGGGAGGTAGGATATTCGAGAGGCGTTCCCTGAGGATAGGTTGAGTGCACTGGTATCACAGGAAAGAGAATGTAGGGTGGTGTGCTCCGACGATTCATTTGCACGGAGTCTCAGATGATGTAGGAAGACCTGCGGTGGTGACCTGACAATGACACATATTGTCCCTCCTTAGGAAGTCCTTGAGGGTACACCTTGTCCAGATTGGTCGTGCATTAAGACCATGACGGGAGTTCAACGTGATGCGAACATATAGTTCGTCTGCACTTGCGCGCCATTTTTAAGTAATTGAACAGACTAAACCGACCTGTACAAGGCCATGACTAGTCTCCAAGTGTTGGCCTCAAGTATAAGGAACGAGGGGTCTAAATCATCGGTGCCTGCTTGCCCATCGAGACAAAGCCGGTGTCTAAATGGTGGATAACATTGGTCAACATCTATACGCGTTATAGTCGCTCTGTGACGGACAAGCTCGAGCATATGTAGACAAACTGAGAAGCCAATCCTTTTTCCTGCGCAACGTGCACCTCTGGCCGTTCATTATTTTGTTGTGCCAGACTGAGGACCTTTGCGAACTCGTTGTACATGTTTTGTGACGCGGTAAGCGCGCCCGCAGCCATATTTCCGAAAGGGAGGGGTGGTTGAAGGTCGGAGGCGCGTTCACCACTTGCTCCCTAAACTGACCGTTGACCCTTTCTCTTGCAGTCGGGCCTTGACGGTTCCTGAAGAGGTATAGGGCTCTTGGCGCACCTAGTTCACCTCCGAATTTGTGGATGGGGACGCGGAAGACGCAGGGATGAGGTTCTTTGGCCAGCGATCCCCCTTGAAATCTAGAGAGGTACCTGTTTGTGCAGAGTAGGACAGTAGAAACTACCCCCACTGCAAAACCAGCGTTGTTCTTGCACTGATAGTCAAC
>Ga0307513_10009383_pt1 | contig 12376 bp, 7 predicted proteins | sample 15_EM_MG_FD_202174 | JGI IMG/M metagenome (GOLD analysis project Ga0307513, IMG submission 202174) | Populus trichocarpa ectomycorrhiza microbial communities from riparian zone in the Pacific Northwest, United States - 15_EM | ecosystem: Host-associated > Plants > Roots > Unclassified | place... | reverse complement strand
TGTCTTGAATTTTTTTTAAGTCAAATTGTGTTTTGACCGAGTTGTGTTTGGACCTACCATGTCAACCGAGTCATATCATGTCAACTTCAACCTGATTTAATTTGAAACTCGGGTCAAGCAAGGAACCTGGTATAAGGGTCTCTAGATTGCCCCGCAGAGCTAGACTGGATTTGATAAATTAGCCAAAATGTTCTCTGAATAAACACACAATTTTTGTATCATTCTTATATATTTTTTTAATGCATCTGCGTTCAAATTATCAAAACTTCAGTTTTTTTTTAAATTTAAACTTCCTTTTATGATTATGGTGAGGTGTTGTAAAAAAATATTATTGTAATAAAATGCTAAAAAAAAGGGAGCGTGTTAATAAGATAAATATGTTTTAATTACAAAGATATTTTTTATCCTTCTTTCAAATCTTTCATTTTTTATATTTATTCAAAAAAAATTTATTTTATTAAATAAAGAATATAGAACAAAAAAAGGGAGCAGTTGACCGGGTATCTGATGATGAGGGCATTGAATGCACAATTGCTCAAATCTTTCTCAACACTTAGAGAGTCTCCCCCCATGAGATTGTTGAATCCTACATATTTCTTTTTTTATGTTGGCAACTCGAGAGGCTAGGAAATACTTTTCAAGGAAAATATTCTTCATGTCATTCCAAGTTCCAATGGAACCTGGGAGAATAGAGAAAAGACATGTCTTTGCTGCCCCTTTTAAAGAGAAAGGGAAAGCTTTCAACTTAACTTGTTCTTTGTCAACTCCGTTTGGTTTCATGCCAACACAAACCATGTGGAACTCTTTGAGATGAGTATAAGGATCTTCTCCGGCAAGTCCATTGAGTAAAGTGTTTTCTATTTCAAGATCTACATGCACTTGTCTCTAGTTAGTAGAACGGGTTACAAGCATAAATTGTCAAGGAAACTCAAAAGAAACAGAAACCAACCACACACGAGATTTAAAGTCGTGCAAATTGAATGAAAATCCTACGCTAAAAGATCCCAACATATGCTCTTAATTTGAGGGTTTTTTTTTTTGTAAATAATTCTATCAAAATTTTGGCAAAGTTTCTTTTGTATTTAGGACATCCCAAGTTATCGACTACTATCAATTAACTCAATCTACCCATCATCACAAGGTCCTATAATTCCAAACCTTATTTCAATAACCAATATTCAACACCTCATACAATCCACACAATATATATATATATATATATCAAGGTTTACACACAAAAATGCTGCATAATCGGGTTAATTTCATTATGCTTAAGGAGTCTCATAACCAAGGCAGAACCGCTATTATATGCTGATCTTCACAGCCACCTTCTTACCCATGAATTTTTGCACAAGAACTCCTTCCATTCCATAACTGTCGTTCCCTCTCTGTTGTCTTCTTCTTCTCTGCCACAGCAGCCACCACTGCTGCCAACACCACAATTTTCTGCTCACCATGCTATGTCTCATCACAGCCCCAACTTCAGTCGCAACAGGGTCGCTCTAGAGGTAATTGGCGTCCCAACAGCAACCGTTACACTCCCTAGAACAGGGGCCAATCTGTTGCAGATTGGCAGCCAAACCACTGGCAGCAGACTAGGTGCAACTCCGGCGCTGGGCAGTGGTCTGGACAACAACATGTACGCTACCAATTGTGCTCCAGTTTCGGTCATATAGCTCCCCATTGTTCCCAGTTTCGCAGCAGCACTCAACAGCCCTCTGCTCACCTTGTTGTTGGGAATGTTTCTGCTGCAACTTGGTTCCCCGAAACCGGCGCAAATCAACATGTCACACCTGATCTTGGAACTCTAACCGATTCTGCACCCTATCTTGGTAATGATTATTTGCATGTTGGTGATGGTAAGGGCCTTGACATATCCCATATTGGACATACTAAATTACATTCCCCAAAACGGATGTTTACATTATCTAATGCATTTGTGTGTGTTATGCTGGGATTTGATGAAAGATTATGTGCTGGAATTGATGATTTCAATGTGTGTGTTCTGCTGAGATTTGATGAAAGATTATGTGCTGGAATTCATTATTGCATGTGTGTATTCTGCTGGACTTTTGTGACAGATTATGTGCTGGAATTGATTATTGCATGTGTGTGTGTGTGTGTTCATACAAAAATCATGTGACTTTGCTGGAACCTAATGTCAAATTGCATTGTCTGCAGTAAATTTGTAAATCGCTGCTGAAATTGATTCGTTTGTAGCAAATTAGTATTTACTATTGAATTGTGTGTTCTGCAGCGAATTTGGGGTTCGCTACCAAAGTTGTATTGTATGCAACAAATTTGTAATTCGCTGTCGAAATTGAGTTGTTTGTAGCAAATTAGCATTCGCTGTCAAATTGTGTGTTATGCAGCGAATTTGTAATTTGCTGCCGAAATTGAGTAGTTGCAGCGAATTTGCATTTGCTGCTGAATTTTGTGTTCTGCAACGAATTTGTGATTCGATGCCAAAGTTGTATTGTTCGCAGTGAATTTGTGACTTGCTGCTGAAATTGTGGCGCCAGCAGCGAAACAGTTTTCGCTGCCAAATTGTACGGCATGCAACAAATTAGTTTTCGCTGCCAATTTCTACAATAGGCCTCCCGGGTAGAAAGGACTCAAATGCTTATAACAATTTCATTGTATAATGGTGTAAAATGTGAAACATATGAACTCTTGAAATAAGTATGGTGATGAATGTGATTCAAAGATACAAATGTACTGATTTGTGACCATTGATGTCTTAGGTAGTGCGGTCGGGATCGGACCATCGTCAGGACAAAAACAACCCACAGGTGGAGCAGGTAGGTGACTTCCACCTTCCTTTTTCATAACGTTGATTTATGAAATGCTCTATCATGAATTGTTACTGTATTGTGTTAGTATAGATATCAAACTACCAAATGGGTAAATGTTGACAAATGATTGAATAGCTTCGGCTAATGACATCCGAATGGATGGCCAGGACAAATGATTGATTAGCTTCGACTAATGGCATCTGAATGGATGGTCGGTACAAATGGTTGATTAGCTTCGGTTAATGGCATCCGAATGGATGCCAACTGATTGATTAGCTTTGGATGACAAATGTTTGATTAGCTTCAGCTAATGGCATATGAAGTGGATGGCCGGGACTAGTGAACGATTAACTTCGGCTAATGATGACTTAAGAGGATAACCGAATTTAAGATTATGGATGATTGCAAGAATTGATGCCTTTATATGTACTACAAGTCGTGCATACCAAGTACATAAAGGAACTACAAATGTTACGCTTCAAACTTGGGATAATGTTAATGCTTCATTAAACTGCCAGACTGCTTATTATTATTAAGTAATCATATTCTTATAATTGTTTTGTACGACAGCAAGGACGTCACACCAACGAGGTGCCTAGGAAACCCAATGCACAAGAACCTACTTTTGCAAGGAATCATGTAGTTGCATTCTAAATCATGATGTATTTTGTATGAATTAATGTACTGAATGTATAAGTATTGTTAGATCTTTCTGTTTAAATTTGTGATGACTGTATAGTATATTTTTAATATGAACTTATAATTATGCAAACATAATATTATGTGTATATGTAAGATTCACTTTTAAATGAAATGTTGTTGATGTTGATGTATGGATTGTATCTTGATAATGAGAGAGAACAGGTTCGCCGATTACCAACACGATGTGTGTCAATTGTGTGTATATATATATATAAATGTACCGTCGTTTTGGGTTTGGAAAAGCCGATGCCAGTTGTTGCTGCTACTACTGTTGATTTGTCTTCTTTTCATTTGAGTCATTCATATTCTAGTTTTTATTTATGGCATTCTCGTCTAGGTCATGTTTCATCTTCTCGTTTGAGATTTTTGACACCCATAGGAGCTTTAGGAAATTTGCAACCTTGTGATATTTCTGATTGTAGTGGATATAAACTGGTGAAATTTTTCTCTTTCCCTTTTGATAGAAGTATTTATGTTTCCTCTTTCCCATTTGACTTGATTCATTCTGATGTATGCGGACCTTCTCTTGTTGCCATAAAAAGAGGGTCTCGATATTATGTTTCTTTTATTCATGATCATACTCGTTATTATTGGGTTTATTTATTGAAACATCATTATGAATTCTTTGAGATATATACAGCCTTTGGAGCTCTTGTCAAAACTCAACATTCTATCGTTATCAAATGTTTTAGGTGTGATTTAGGTGGGGAATACACCTCTAATAAATTTTGTGAGTTACTTGCCTTAAATGGAATCATTCACCAAACATTGTGTACAGATACTCCTAAGCAAAATGGTGTTACTAAAAGAAAACATAGGCACATTGTCAAAACTACTCATTCTCTCTTATTGTTTGCTTCTATTCCTAATGAGTTTTGGGGAGAAGTTGTCCTTATTGCTATAAGTTTGATTAATACAATCTAATCTTCTCATAATTAAGATTTTTCTCATTTTAAAAAGTTATATGGGTATGTCCATGATTATTCCTCCTTTAGAGTTTTTGGTTTTACTTGTTTCGTTCTTCATCCTCATGTTGAACGCAGTAAATTGTCCTCTCGATCTGCTATTTGTGTCTTTTGGGGTTATAGTGAAGGTAAAAAGGGGTATCATTGTTTTGATCCAATAACTTAGAAACTTTATGCATCTCGTCATGTTGTCTTTCTCGAGCATATACCTTTCTTTTGTATTTCATCCACTACTCATAGCTTGACTAGACCTGATATTATTTGTATAGATCCCTTTTCTGAGGATTCTGATAGTTTATCATCTCATGTTCCTAGTACCTAAGATACCCCTTCCCATGTTCAACCAATTTGTACTAATCATTCTGCAGGTACTGACACTTTACTCTCTGGCACACCTGAAGCTCCATTCTCATCTACAACCCCCCAAAGCTTCGTCTAAGATTGTGGATCCACCTTTACGTCAATCCATATACAGTTGTACATCCATAAAACTACTAGAATTTGCTTATTATTGTTATTCTTCATCCTTTACTTCTTTTTTAGCTTCTGTTCATTGTCTCTCTGAGCCCTCTTCCTATAAGAAGGCAATTTTGATCCTTTTTTACAGCAAGCTATGGATGAGGAACTTTTTGCTTTGCATAAGATAGATACTTGGGATTTGGTTCCTCAACCTCCTAGTAAGAGTGTTGTTGGTTGTCGTTGGGTGTATAAGATCAAGACTAATTCTAATAGGTCTATTGAGCGATACAAAGCTAGGTTAGTTGCAAAAGCATACTCTCAACAATATGCAACAATATGGTATGGATTATGAGGAGACATTTGCCCCAGTTGCAAAAATGACTACTATTCATGCTCTTGTTATTGTAGCTTCGGTTTGTTAGTGGCACATCTCTCAACTTGATGTTAAAAGTGCCTTCATGAATGGAGATCTTCAAGAAAAAGTTTATATAGCACCCCCTCCTGGTGTTTCACATGACTTTGGGTATGTTTCTAAGCTCAAGAAAGTGTTATATGGTCTCAAACAAGCACCTCGTGCTTGGTTCCAGAAATTTTCTGTTGTGATCTCGTCTATTGGATTTGTTTCTAGTAGTCATAATTCTGTCCTTTTTATTAAGCTCAAGAAAACTGAATCGCTGCTAACAATATAATTAGGCAGCGGAAACTGGTTCACTGCTGACACAAAATTCATCAGCGCACACGTCCCACTATTAATACAAAAATCATTGACAAAAACTGAGTTGCTGCTGATCTAGAAATCGTCAACGCAATCTATGTCACTACCAATTCAGTAATCGTCAGCGACTTTTAAGTCATTTCTAGTTTTACTCTTCATGGCCGAAACATAATTGCCCCATTTTATTCAATCTTTCACATGCATTTTATCAAGTCTAACACAAACATATTCCCAACAACATTACATGATCATACATTTAACCATTTGATTTCTAATTAAACAAGTTCATCCATTACCTATGCAAAAATCAAGGCATTAACATGGTGTGATTTCCACTTCAGTTTCAACATGCCTATAAGGCTTAACAACAACACAATTCTGCACATTTATTATCATTTCAACACATTTTCGCATAACTTCATCCACCATATATGCAGAATTTATGTCATTAACACAAGTATAATCACAACAATCATGTCGTAACCACATTCTCATTCACTTGAACCATATTCATGCAAGTTCATTAACCTCATAATAAAATCAAAGCATTAACATTAACACAAATTCTATTTCAACTCAGTTATCATCCTAAGGGTTCAACAAGATCATAATTCTGCACATTCTTCCATTTTATTTTCACACAACTCTTCACTCATGCATGCTAAATCCATAAATTATCAAGAACATGAATTTTTACCTCAGCTCAGCTTATGCATGTTTCCATGAGTTAAACAAGGTCACAAATTTCAGGTTTTATCATTTCATTTCATCCTTTTCCAAATTTTTTCCTTGGGTGGCCCTTAGTCTAGGTTTTGTTCATCATGTTCATCCATTTCTTTTTTGTCAATGTTTCTAGAATAGGTCCCCCCATCCAGCCCCCATTATCCTTAATCTTTCTATCTAGTCCTTGACACGATCAAAGAGCTGATGTCTTATCCCAGGTGTAGGAGTGTCAAAGTAATAAATAATTCGGCAAGACCGAGGTCGAACTATATAAATTATCAATAATAAAAGGAGAAAAGTTGAAGAGAACTTTTGAGATGTGATATTGATGTAAAGATTTAATCAAAGATAAAAACAATTATTAAGGTTAGAGGATCTACTAATGGTATTTCAAATAAATATAATATAAACTCTTTTTATTACTCAACTGGAAACCACACACAAAGGAGGATCCAATCGGATGATTTATCGTTATTAGCTCATTATAAATTATTCACATGATCATATTAATCATCTTATCTAAGTAACATCATACTTGTAAATATTGTCAAGTATTCATGATGCTAACTTATGTTAACAACAAATCAAGTTCCTCTCATAACAACGATGTTGGCCAAAGACTATGAAGGATCAAGCATTTATTGTACCAAGTGTTATACAACATAAATCTAGATTAACTATTTAACAAGTAAGGTATTAAGAGTGAATAAGATAAAAATGATAAGACATGTTAATAGCAAACTTTCTTGGATATAAACATTGAAGTCCATGTTGAGTTCATATCATACATATTCTAACACCACTAGTGAAAAAATTTCACCTTGACATAATAAATTTAGCTAAACATTATGAAGAAGAGAAACATGAATAAACAAGATAAGAACATGATTATGATATAAGTTAACTAAGTATAGAAAGGAAATGAAAAAGTATAAACAAGAGATTAATATAGCATGAAAGAAAACTTGAACATTACAAAGAGAGAAAGCAAGAAGATGATCTTGATCTCAAAAACAAGATGCTTAAATACATGGAAAATGCCTTCTTTTATAGGCTAAAATTCGGAACTACTGATTAGATGACTAACTATTTAGTTGGTGGCCAACCATTAACTTGGTGGTTGGTTATTGACATTGTTGGCTAGCCAAAACATCATTTCTAACATTAGAATTCGAGCACATAGTCTTCATAAAAGTTGTGGGCAATTGTCTTAGATTTTCAAGAAAAAAAACCAAAGCTCATTTGGACTTCTAGAACTCGAGATATGGGCTAAACACTAAACAGTGTCTAGGCTACAAAACAGATTCAAACGTCTCTTTTGATATTAAGAGTTGAACTTGAAAACGGAAGATTTGAATCTTGGACTCTTCATGAAAGTTTTAGACCTATATCTTAGCTTTCCATCAAGATAAACCAGACCTAAATCCAAGGTCTACAACTCCAGTTATGATCCAATAACCGAATGGTGTTCTAGTTTGAATTGAACCAGCATCTTTTCTCCAATCTTAGTCCTCTCTTTGTCTCTTCACTTTTAATAGTTAATCACATCAATCGATCCTTTGAGTTAAAGGATAAACCTACATTCAAAATGAACATTGACCATAAATTAAAGATGTCATATGTTATCGTACTTGTTATTATAAAACATGCTCAAGTTAAGGAATTTAATGATACTTTAAGTGCAATATGATGATATAAAACCTTGATAAAAATGCACTTTTAAGTACTAATCAGTCCTCTCAAGTAATAGGTGTAAGAACCCTAGCCAAACCCTTACGGTTTCCTTCTCTTTTCTATCCCGAAATTCCAAAAGGCAAGTAACGAGGTGATGTTCTTTCCTTACCTCACAATCTTGGGTTGTCCTAGGTAGGTTTCTTATGTAGTTCTTCTTCTTCTTCCTCTCTACTTTCAGTTTTTCTTCTCTTCCCTCTCTGTTGCAGTAGTCGGCCCTTCCAGCTCACTTGCCTTTCACGGTCTCCTCTACTTTCTTCTAACTCTCTCTTCACACAACAATCAAGGGCTTGCATGCAACTGGGTTCTGCTTTGAAAAGAGAGGGGTTGCTGAAGCCAAGGCTACTAGGCGGCTGTTTTTGGGGAAGAGAAAGGGTCACCTTCTCTTCCCTCCTGCATTTATACCCCTCTTGAATGAGAGGGGATGTTTGGGTGCTAGTTATCCTTGGTCTCTATCCCTTGGTTATATCCTCCATAATCCCCTCCTAGGATAGGCCGGTTCCTCCCCCACCAACTTTCCTTAAAATAGGCTGGTCTAACATTAAATTCTTTTGTCGGGTTTTACAAAACACATGGATTTGTCAACGCACACAACCACCGTTGACTCAGAAACCATTAGAAGAAACAAGCCATATTCAAAATGGGAATTTATAATGATAATGATGGTCGGAAAAAGAATGACGATATTAATGCATGAAATGAGAGAATGTAAAATATAAATAAAGCAATAATTGAAAGAAAGACCTATATTGGCTGTCTGTTAATATGGTTATTATGAAATGTAGCCTTGAATGAGGATAACTTATGAGATATGCCTGTGATTACCAAGAGGAACCACATGCATTGTGCAGTAGCAACAGTAGGGGAGCACGAGTAGAGCCTCTACTGCAGGTAGGTGAACCACACCTATACTTTCTAGTTAAATTTCATGATTTAATATGTTATTGATGTGAAATGTGAATTAGCAAATGTTGGATATTTTGTGAAAGGATGAAAGTTTGCGTAATGATGTTATTATTTTGGATAGTTGATGCAACCATATTATTTGATAGTTTTACCCACATTTACCTATGTTTTATACATAAAATATCTTGATATTCTTTGTTTTATGTTTTGAAGGCACTTTTGGATGAAAGGTTCAAAAAGAAGTAAATTGGAGATAATTGGCAGATTTGACCTTCAGTCGATGTTTTGTGTAGAGCTTGAGCTCTAGAGGTTGAAACAAAGTGATTCCAGTAGAATTAGAAAGCTAACGTACATACCATTCTATACATATAAGGAAATAAAAATAAAAAGAGAAAGAGCATGGAAATCACAGCCTTCAAAGTCAAATCTTGCATTCTGCCAGTGTTGACCTTCGACCACTCCGACTAGAATATCTTGAGCTACAGAAGTCCATTGGATGCAAACTCAATTTTTTTGGATTCCTTACTCAAAGACCTATCAGCATACCAAATTTCAGCAGAAAAAGAGCTCAAATCAGAGAGATATGATTTTTCTAAGATGACATATGAATTTTATCAGTAGACAGGTTTTGTGAAGAAACAAGTCCAAAGTACTTCTCAAAGTATCCAAACATCATCCAAGTCTTTATTTCGGCAATTTAGCTTCTCTAAGTCAAAAGTCAAAGCTTAAAGATTTTATGCAAGGCTATTTCTTATTTTTTAGGAAAATAGTTATTAAAGTACTTAAATGTAAATTGTCTACTTAGGAAAGGATAATTTTGTAGAAAAGGGATTAGGGTTTCCTAAGATATAAAAAGAAAGAGAGAAAGGAAAGAGAGGGCAACCAACTAAGAGAAAAAAAAAAGCCCTTTCCTCTAACAGAATCGCAAATCATGTTTTCTTCCTTCTTTTTGATTAATTGTTCAGTAGACATGCAAGGCTAAACTCTTTTTCTTGGTGGCAAGGACATGAAAACCTTTAGATTTCAAGAACTGTGAGATTTAATTTACCTTTTCTTTTCAGTTTATATGATGAATATGTTTGTTCTCCTATGCTTATTTTTCCTATGATTGTTTATTGTAATTGCTAGAGCGGACTCTAAGTTATTATTATAAACAATCTATTGCTAAGTTCGATATCAAAACCGGAGTTGTGGTATATGAACTTGTGAAGCAACTGAGTTTAATAATTATGGCGGATCTACGTTATTAACCTTAGGGAGAACATTCGATTGATCAAATCAAACATGGATTGCAGACAATTATGTTGTCTAAATTAATCAACTCATCTAGTTCTTAAGGATGCCATTGAATTGAATTACTAGTGCGAACACTGTGGTTATTTGATGGTTAGGATTAGTTATACAACGAATCTGTTAACTAATCAACATAAGAAAAGATTAATATTCAGAGAATAAATTGATGTTTTGTTTCCATGATCAGTTCTGATTTCTGTAGGTGGACGTTTACTTACGACCAAGGTTTGTTTTTCTTGATAAATTTTGGTTTTCTTTGATTTAGCATTGATTGCTTCTTTCTGTTTACATTTGCTTTTGCCTAGATAACCTCTAACCCCCCCAAATCACATATCATCTAGCATAAAAATCTGACTTGAACCTTCCTCGTGGGATCGACCCCTTACTTGCTCTATAGTATCTTGTGTGTTGTGTTTGAAGCTATGGTAATTAATTTGTACGACCGTGACATCGCAACAATAGTAGTCTGAATGTATGTGTGTTCAAAGTGAATGATCCTTGTGTGAAATTACCACACGATGAAATTATCCCTAACATAGGAAATATTAGTGTGATATGTGGCGTTGACTAATGATTAGTACTTAAAAGTGCATTCTCATTAAGGCTTTATATCATCGTATTGCACTAAAGTATCATTAAATTCCCTAACTAAAGCATGTTTTATAATAACAAGTCTGATAATATAATATATCTTTAATTTATGGTAAATGCTTGTTTTGAATGCAGGTATATCTCACAATTTAAAGGATTAATTGATGTGATTAACTATTGAAAGTGAAGAGACAAAAAGAGGACTAGGCTAAGAGAAGAGATGCTGGTTCAATTCCAAACTGGAACACTGTTCAGTCATTGGATCATAACTGGAGCTGTAGATCTTGGATTTCAATTTGGTTTATATGGATAGAACGCTAAGACATATACCTAAAACATTCATTAGGAGTGCAAGACTCAATTCTGTTGTTTGGAAGTCCAAATCTTAGCAACAATAGAGAAGTTGGAATCTGTCCTGCAGCTCAGACACTGTTCGGTTTTCAGTTCATATCTTGAATTCTAGAAGTCCAAATGAGCTCTGGTTTTTTTTGTTAGAAAGCTAAGACAATTTCCCACAGCTTTCATGGAACAAAGGGCTCAAATTATGATGTTAGCAATGACGTTTTGGCCAGCCAACAATATCAATAACCCGCCAATAATGTCAATAACCAGCAGCCAACAATATCAATAACCAGCCAACAATGTCAATAACCAGTAGCCAACAATGTCAAAAACCAGCTAACAAATCCATGGTTGGCCACCAACTAAATAGTTTGTCAACCAATCAATAGTTCGAAATTTTAGCCTATAAAAGGAGGCATTTGCCATGTATTTAGTCATCTTGGTTTTCATATCAAGATCATGTTCTTGCTTTCTTTCTTTATATTTTTGTAATACTTAAGTTTTGCTTTCATTAATATCTTATTTATGCTTTTCTTCATAACTATGTTCTTATCTAGTTTATTTATGTTCTTCTTCTTTATTATGTTTAGCTAAGTTAATTATGTCAAGGTGAAAAGGTTTCTCTAATGGTGTTAGAATATGTATAATATAAACTCAACATGGACTTCAATGTTTATATCCAAAAAAGTTTGCTATTAACATGTCTTATCTTTTTATCTTACTAATTCTTAATATCTTGCTTGTTAAATGGTTAATCTAGATTTGTGTTGTATAACACTTGGTACATCAAATGCTTAATCCTTCATAGTTTTCGGCCGACATCGTTGTTATGAGAGGAACTTGATTTGTTGTTAACATAAGCTAGCAACATGAATGCCTGATGATATTTATAAGTATGGTGTTACTTGGATAAGATGATTAATATGATCATGTTAATAATTTATAATAAGCTAATAACGATAAATCATCCGATTGGAACCTCCTTTGTGTGTAGTTTCCAATTGAGTAATAAAAAGAGTTTATATTATATTTATTTGAAATACCATTAGTGAATCCTCTAACCTTGACATCTGTTTTATCATTATTTAATCCTTACACAAATATCACATCCCAAAACTCTCTTCAACTCCTTTTCTGTTATTATTCTCTTCAAA
>Ga0307513_10009382_pt1 | contig 12379 bp, 17 predicted proteins | sample 15_EM_MG_FD_202174 | JGI IMG/M metagenome (GOLD analysis project Ga0307513, IMG submission 202174) | Populus trichocarpa ectomycorrhiza microbial communities from riparian zone in the Pacific Northwest, United States - 15_EM | ecosystem: Host-associated > Plants > Roots > Unclassified | place... | reverse complement strand
CGAGCACCACATCTGGCATTGTTTACAGTTATTTACTAACATCCCCCCACTATCCTGCCCTACCAAAATCACCCGCCCTCCCATCCGGCACCCACGGCATGTGAATCACCCTACCCGCACATCCAAATATCAATATTACTAATCCCAACCAGACCCGGCATCATGGCGATATTGTGTTTTTTTGGGTGGTGGGCAACTACTGCTGTGGATTGATCAAGTGAGTTGGGTATCTACCATATATTGATACATGACAGTGGTAACTACAGGTGGTTGTCGAATCCGTCGCCGTCGTCGAATCTGTCGCCATCGTCGAATCCGTCGCCGTCATTGAATCTGTCGCCATCGTCGAATCCGTCGCCATCGTCGAATCCGTCGCTGTTGTCGAATCCGTCACCGTTGTCGAATCCGTCGCTGTTGTGAAATCCATCGCACTGAGGGTTTAGGTTAGGCTGTCCAGGAAATGGGAGGGGTATAGGGTTGGGAATCAGTGAGGGGGAAGAAGAAGGAAAGACGAAAATGAACCACGACAAAATTGTGGTTCGTTTTTCATGACATACTCGCCAGCCCTCGCGCGTGCTTCCTCATCCCTCCCTAATCCCTTTATCCATCCAGATACGTGCACATCCCTCCTCCTCCTCCTCCTCGCCATCGTCGTCGCCGTCTCATCTCGTCGTGGTGGTATCCATCATCGCCATATCGTCGTGGTGGTATCCGTCGTCGTCATGTTGTGGCCGTTAGTCCCTTGTCGTTGGCGTGCTGGGCCATCCTAGTCATATAGTGATCGGGCCCACATCCCTCGCTAGAGGGGAGGGGCTCCAGGCCTTTCCGATGCACGTAGGTTGGGGGTGAATTCAGGTGGAAAGGTGGCGGTGGTGGAGGTGGAAAGAGAAAGGAATGAAGACGAGACTGAGGGCGTCACGCATGTCACGCATGTCAAAACTCCGCTCCCGCCCAATGATAACAGTCGCGTATTCTGTCAGGAGTAGCGATAATATATTTTTAGCCGTATATAGATGTAGAATATGTATATACTCCTAAATATAAAATTTCAAGTCAGATAATGAAAAATTGAAGATGTTATTCGAGATTTATTCCTTATTAGGAAGGAGCTCCCGCCCCCACCTTTCTTTTGTCAATTCTATATCATAACCTTTGTATTATGTATAAAAAATAGTGGGATATGATTTAATTAAACTAATAGATTAATTCTAGATAGGTGAGCCGACGTCCCCAGTGGTTGTGGAAAACCGGATTGTCAAGCTTGAGATATGGGCCACACATCTGCAAAACAGGCATTTACTATGGGAGCTTCAGTAGGCATCATAGACCTGTAAGCCGCATAGCAACGTACCCCTCTACCGTAGCAAAAATAAGTCCCGGTGTTGCTATGAAGGGCTACTGAGTATTGTAGAGCTGTAGTTCTGTAGGACGAGAGTATCCATAGGAGCCGGGAGCACCGCAAAAGTTCCGATGGTTCAATCCAGAAATGGAAAAACAGTATTCATTATTGGATATATATAATTAATTAAACTTTTTGGTTGGCAGCAAATGCTGCCATTATGGCGGCCGCTTCCTTGTCGTCATCCACAGTGAGCTCGTCATAAGCTCCAGAGGTGGCAGCCCTAATTGGACAGTGAATCCCAATGGGCCATGAAATGTAAAGAGCCTGCATACCTTGCGTTACGGAGGAGGGATTGTTGGAGTTCGGTAGCCAGATCATGTTCTTTGGCCATGAATTCCTTCCACTGTTGTAGAGTTTTTAGATAGCGCCAATAATGAACGATGTACGTCTTGCTTCGAAAAAGAACTGTTTCGTGGCGGCCTGATTTCCACTCGTCAATTGCAGAGGACCTAAGTAGTACAAGGAACAAAATCAGATGGATATAAAACATTCCTTCAAATCATGCACCGCAGATCGAATGAAGGCGATAGTCTCAAGGCTAACCTCTGTCAGGCCTTTGAAGTAATTACCACGCTGAAATGTGCCGCTACCATACCAATTAAGATTGAAAGCCGTCTGGATGATCAAGTTGTAATACATGGAGTTCGGCAGTGTTATATTGAGTGGATCCTAGAAATGTGTTGAACGGTCAGTAAATTCTACAAATAACAAAAGTAAAAATAGACCTTAGAGTGGAATGTATTTCGGATTGAAGCGACAAGCTCGCGATTATGCGCAATTGCCTTTTCAATATCTTCGCGCTGTGTGAGATGCAAGGGGTCAACAAAACCAAAGGTGCTCTTCAGCTCCCCATGGATGCGGTCACGTAGTTGCCCACCGAATGAGCTTCGTGTGTTTCTGTCGAAGTCGTTGTGTCATATGATGAAGGACAGCGATCTCCCGAGCAACCATTTGGGCGCTGAGATGCGCTCGGCGTGCTTTGGTCGACATGTGGCGTGGAGGTCGAGTGGGTGAGGGAGGGAATGTCGGTGTAGTTTCCTGGGAGGCTGAATTAATGAGATCGGTGATGAGGGTCATCTGAAAAGGGGATATCAGAACATTTCCTGGAAGCCAGAATTTATGAGCCCCATGCAAAACCACCTATAACTCACCTGGGTTGATTTCGGGTCTGCATCTCCATGCGCTGATGACGCAGCTTCCTGCGTACCCCCCCCCCCCATCACACCAGTTCAAAGGCTCTGCATAGAACTTGTACGATTTCCACTTGCAGTGGTCTGTCCAGAACATTGCATCCTGAAAGATATCATTAGGGAAATATTCAGTGACAGAAAAGAGGAAATATCTACCTGAGTTAAAGCCATAGATCCCTGGGTGCTGAGTTGAGAATGAGTGGGAGTCGAACATGTGCATGTGTTGAAACCTCTGAGGGGAGACTAGCGCTCCTAGCTGGTGAGTATTGCTGTGAAGAGTCAGTTGATAGTTAAGTTCTCATGACGCATGTAAAAACTTACCACTGGTTCTGGGAGCTCCAGCTCTTCCACACACAAGCTCTGAATCTGGCTCATTCCAAGGTCCAAACCGTAATCCGAGCCTTGGTTGTCGGCGGGGGATTCAGGTTCTGTGTCTGAGTTGGATAAGAAGGGGCTGGGTGGTATATATGGCATATAATTTCTGTCGGTTCGTTGAACCAAAAACCGTTGGGGCACACTATGGCAAGGTGGAGTACTGAACGACATGGCAGTTAGGTTACAATAGGCCTTACAAAAAAAAACTGGCCCAAGAATATAACTCACCTGCGTGATATTGTCTGTAGCCTGAAAAGAGGGCCTGAGAGAGCGAGAGAATGAAGAGACTATAGAGAGTTACAAAAGATGAACGTGACTATGGGTGACTACAGAGTGATAATGATGCTACAGGTTGCTACAGAGTGTGCCGGGTCTATCCGAGCACCCTGAGAAAGCTGATTCTACTGCGCAAAAACGCGTTTGCAGATGCAAGCTCATATCCTAAGGAAACTTTGACTATCCTAGCTTCCACAACCTGTAGGTACCTTGGGCAGTGTATTCAAATATCATTTATTAGTGTATCTAAATTACATACAAGTATTTTTTCTACATAATACAGCGGGTAAGATAGTGAACTGACGTATGGTACTTTGGCAGAGCGTGGTGAGTTCGTCCATTTATGTTATTTTCTAAATAACACGTTGAAATTTGAACCATTTATTCTGAAATTTTGGATCTAGTACATCTAATATATTTATAAACTGATTACCGTTTAATATTTTTAATCGCACTACTATGCATTGATATCGACCACGACGATCGTGTTCGAAATTCTCCCTCATTCTACCACCACCACATCGACCCCACCACCTTGACTCTGGCCCATCAACGCGCGTTCACACCGCATGGTGCCCCTCCCCTCTCTTGAGGGATGTGGGCCCAATTGCTAACGCTCCCAGCCCCCTCAAAATACCCGCAACCACCCCTCCGCTTCCAAGAGGGATGTGGGCCGCTTGCTCGTTCACGCTCGATGGAGTAATCAGGGGGGATGGGGAGTGGGAAATACGAGGGGGGACCCAGGTATTGGGAGGCCCGTCAAGTGCGTCACGAAAACGAGCCACAATGAAAATTGTGGTTTGTTTTCGTCTTTTTCCGTTCCTGTCCGCCTCCAACCACCATTCAATCCGACCGCAGCGAGTCGAATTCATCAATGGCGGCAAATACGACCCAACCACAGCGAATGGAGCCCAACAACGGCGAGGAGGTGGCCAAAGACAGTGAATATACCCAACCACAGCAAATCCAAAACCTAACCCAACCCAATGGCGACAAATACAACCCAACCATGGCGAATACAACCCAACCATGGTGAAACCAACCCAACCATGGCGAATGCAACCCAATGGCGGCGAATACAACAACCCAACAACATCCGCGTGGCGATCAACGACATGGACAACCATGAGGGCGGAACGATGACGATGATTCAGCCCACCACCAGCCTCGAGGAGAACCCGAACGAAGATGCAAAATGCCTACGAGCAATCCAATCAAGTAGAGCCGAAGATGGCACGACAACGACATGGAAAACATGACGCCGGAGTGGAGAAGACAAGGAGGTGGTAAAGAAGGCGACGAGGAGGTGGTAAAGATGGGGAGGAGGTGGAGAAGACGAGGAAGAGGTGGGGAAGACAAGGAGGTGGCGGAGGACAGCGACGGGGTGGAGAGAACAGCAAGGGGGTGTAGAACGCGATGAGGAGATGGAGAAGATGAGGAGGTGGAAGCTGAGGAGGTGGAGAAGACAAGGAGGTGGAGAGCATGGCGACGGGGTGGAGAACGCAATAGGGTGGAAAGTAAGATACAACGACAGCAAGGAAGAGTTGGGGCACAACAACGAGGAACATGAGCCATCCACCGATTCCCAAGTCCCTAGACACATACAATACATTATATTACTTGTAAATACATCATATTTACTATAATACATTTGTTTTCCCAAGAAAGAGCGAGCCCTACGAGCCCAGTAGGAAATGGAGCCCAACTTGGGAGTACCTTCCCAATTGGGAACACGTCATCCAACAACATCCCTCGCCATCCATCCATTCCTGATCCCCCAGAGGCGTAAAAATTAGTGTATTACGTGTAAATACATTATATCTACCTAACTATACAATTTTAACCATGAAAAAACGAGCCCAGGGAGCCCAGCAGCAAAAAACAGGCGAGGAAGGCCAAATTGATGGCATCTTCCCAAAACGGAAGGAGCGCGCAGCGTCATCCAAAGCTGCACACTCGCATCCACCCATTCCCATCCCCCAATGTTCAAAATAATGGTATAATACATTTTTATTCATGTAATAGACTACAAATACACTTTTACCCTATCAAAAACGGCCCCCAAATAAGCCCAATAGCAAGGAGGCGCCCGTGGGATCAGTTTTGATGGCGCGTTCCCAAAATGGAAACGTCATCCAAATGCTCCTCTTTCAATCCATCCCTTCCCGCACCCACGCCCAGGGGGAAAGGGCGGGATATATTTTTATTTATATCCTAGACCCTAATTATGTTTTTACCCCACCCGAAACCCCCACCAAATGCCCCCAACAGCAAGTAAGTGCCCCCAGCATGCTCTCTGGTGATTGTTTACATATGTTTACATATCCCGCTCTACCAGGAATACCCCCTGCACATCCCGCCCTCCCATCTGGCACCCCCGGCATATCAACCATCCTACCCGCTCAACCAAAGGATCATATTACTAATCCTAACCAGCCCCGGCACCATGGCAATACTCCTTTTTTTTGGGTGGTGGGGAATACCCAGTGTGGACTTATGATATGTTTCAGGCATGTCTAAGGTATTGATATATCAAGGTAGCATATACAGGTGCAGCCGGTGGCCATCGCACCAATCGCGGATGAGATGCAGCGATCTAGTCCTCACCGAAACTTGACCACAATTGTCTTCTGATCCACATACCCGGAGTCATAGATAAGGTCACAGAACTGGTCCAGGTAGTCGTCAACTGAACGTTTCCCTTGGAAGTATGAGTTTCCTTCCAAAGTGTTAACTGCTGTGGCTTCAGCGTTTAGTGGGGTGAAGTCCTTCCGGAATTCTGTTTCAAAATCTTGCCAGTCTGTAAACCGCAGGGCACCTCGTCAGGCTTCTAGCTCCAATTCTCTCTGTGCCCACCGAGAGGCTCGGTCAGCCTTCATAAACAACAATGCCCAGATGATCCAGGTCATATCATCTGGAAGGCGTCAGGGGATAGCTGTATGTAGGTCTGGCACGACGTAAGGAAGGCTTTTCCTTTGGTGCGGTCGCCGTTGAACTCAGCAGGGAGTGACGCCTTGAGAACCGGTTTCTTCCAACTGGTGGGAGAAGGGGTGAATGGGTGAATGGGGGAGAGGGGTGTGAACAGTTTGACCTCCAACATGGGGAGGATTGGTGACAGGGCCGGAATATGAGGCACTGGTGTGCTGAGTTTGTCTAAGATGGACTGGAGCATGGTTTTAGTGACATCACTTTGACTTCTTAAGTCGTCTATGGTTGCCTCGAGATAGGAGATGCGGTCCTCATTAGAGGGCGGGAGATCTTGAGCCATTGGGGCCATTGGGAAGGGAGAGGGCATAGCCGAGTGGAAATCTAGGAAGGGACTTCCGGAGCGAGAGTGAGCAGAGGGGGAAGAGTCAGACGAGACTCTAAAGTGGCCTATGGTCGGTAGCGCGACGGGGAGTCAGTTCCTTTAGGAGATCCTTTCCTACTGTAAGGGCAACCACGGGCCGAGTGACCAGTATAGCCGGGGTAGGCGCTAGCAGGGGATCCAAAGTTTAGTATATTATACGGTAATAGACTACGTAATCTATGCATCTAGCAGGGGATCCAAAGAGGAAAGGATGGGAATCCCATGCTAGTGAAGGTACATATAAAGGAAGCACAGTCGTGTGCGGAATGGCATGATATAAGAATAAAACATAAAAAATGGAATGATAAATAAAAGGGTCCTCAGGGTCAACTAGTAAGGGTCCGGTGGTGAGGGGGGGATGTACAGACCAGTGGTTAGACTTGACTGGTCAGTGTTGTTCAGCGGGGGCGCGGTGAGTTGGTTGACTGGAATGGGTGATGGGTGGCGGTGGTGAGATGTGGGGGGTGGTGGGGATGACCAGCGGTAGAGGGTGCAAGACGGCGGGGCTATGGATGGGCATTGGTGGGTGTCAAGGCAGGACAGCCGGTGGTTAGGCCCGGTCAGTTGGTGCTGCTCGGCGGGTGGATTGGGTGTTCCCCTTACACCTTCAACCTCGCAAGCCACATGGCTTCAATTTTCATTTGATGCATAATGTAAGTTTCTATGTATAATATACACGAGCGAAACTTAATCTCAACCATTCTAGCTTTCTGGGCCTGGACAACCCCAAGGCAACATATATTCTGCATGCGATGAGACTGCTCAGCCTCGTCTGCCTTTCCATGGCCCAAATCCTCACCATGTACCCCTACCCCCACTGCCTGATAACGACCTCACCAATGGGCCTATGATCGCTGAGGCCGTTGGCCACTCTCCAGTGGTTAAGGTCGCTGGGTCCCGCCACGCGAAGTCTCGTGAAACATTGGCCCAGCCATCTGAAATCAAGAGCAAGGCAAAACGGAAGCGGGAAGACACTTCAGGCGACAGCTCCACCGACTTGGAGGAGAGTGATAGCCCACCCCATAAGCAAAGCACCCGTGGTGGACATCGTGCTGGTGCTGGAAACTACCAGGAACAAGACCTCAAGGTGCTGTTGAAATATACAGAGAAGGTGCTTCCTATGGGCCAGCGGGGTTGGAAGATGGTCCATGAGAAGTATGCAAGTTGGGTGAATGCAAATGGTCGACCTGTCCGTGAGTGGAAGCACTTGGAGAACAAATTCAAGAATGTATGTCATCCATGGTCTATTTGTCTCAGCTCTTCTAACCCTTTCAATAGCTTGTTAAAACCAAGAAGCCAATGGGAAGCGGCAGACACCCTGAGAGCATAACACATGCAAAGGCCATCAACAAATTGATCAATGAAAAGGCAGGAACCTGGAACCTCAACGATTCCGAGTTCGAGGATGATGACGCAGGGCGAGAGGGTTTATCTTGTGCAGAGGAAAGTAAACCCTGCGATTCCAAAATCCACACAGCTATTGCCTCATCTGATCGCTCTGAAGTACCTCAAGCCCATCGCCCCCATGGATCACAAACGACAGAGCTCATTGGCAAGATTGCACAGGCCCTGGATCCGGAGGCACAGCATGTACGCGATGAAGAATGTGCTAATCGCTCCTTCCAAAACACCCAGGTGTTTACACTCTCAGCAAATCTCCGTGACGCACAGGCCAGGATTGAAACCCTCCATTCTGAACTCAATGACACCCATGACCGATTGCACAAAGTCAAACGTATCCGTGACCATCTCGATATGGAGCTTAACTTCGAGTGGCGCATGTCTGCGATGTCTGGGGTCAAACGGGAGGCTCTTCATTCACCACACTCCCACAAGAATCATAAGTATCTCCCTGACATTGTTCGCATTCGTGGAAAGGTTTGCCATGATGAATACTTTCCAGAAGGGGGCCAACATACAACCTGGATTACAGGTGGATCAAGCACCTCTGACTGGGATGATGACCGCAAGGAAAACCTCAACCCATCAACCGAGCACTACCATCCATCCTATAGCTCAACAACTCCCTCTGTCAAACTTCAGCACCAAAAGTATGTGGCTGCCAAACACAAACACTTGCCTCAACCCTTTGCCTCAACCTCATCTTTCGTCTCCCCTGTTCGTACGTCTCTTGCCACTGGTCAAGAGGAAAAGCCTCAAGGTATGACATTTGGTATAGGTCATTTGCCTTCGGAGGAGCTTTAAGAATTAATCCACATCTTAAAACTTCTTAATCTAAAGAAGTTCACTGTCGTTACACAGTATACCCTCTGCTCCTGCTATCCAGTATTTCTTGTTTATCCACTCTCGTTTATACCCATTATCGTTTATTTTGTTGCTCGCCTTTGTGCTCAGTGCTCACATTTATACTAATTCTCGTGCATCTCCCCTTTCATTTATAATCTGTAATTACCATACATTCTCCTGTTAGTCGCTTGTTTTCATAATGCATAATATTAGTTCTGATATCGAGGGTGGACATGGAATCTTGAAATGTGATCTTTTCGTCATTGGTCCCCAAACACCATGCTTTCGAAGCTTGTCCAAATCTCCTCATCATCTAGAGTTTTCCTCCACTCTAGCATATAGACCTTCTGGATTTCATTGTACCCAACTCATCGTGTGCGAGGATTGTGTAGATGGAAACAAATCTCAAGGAGATTAGCACGTTCTTCTTTGTTGTCGATTTGTAGTGGCAAACGTAGGCGTCCGAATGAACCCTGGATTGATCGCATGCCCCACTCAGCCGTTTGACGATAAGAAAGTAGCTCGCGATCATAGGCAAACCTTCCCTCAATCTCTGCAGTTGTGCCTTGGAGATGCTGATCAGTCTTGATGGGAGCCATGATGCGCCCTTCAATATCGACAGTACCATGGGGGAATGCAGTGTCAGCCACCAAATAATATCCATCGGGTGTTTCATTGAGTAGCTTGTCATAAATTGGTTGTGCGATGCAGGAGTCATGCCAACTACCTGGGGCATTGAAGTTGGCAGCAATGATAACACCTAGAAGAGTACTATGAGCACCTACTAAAAACTATGAGGTCACTTTTGATACATACCGGGTGGTGAGAATACAATTACTGAACTAATATAATGCTCAGAGAGCCATCCATTGTATGTTGCGTTCTCGATCTCAAGATCCTCGGATGTTTGTGTCGGGAGGTTAAGTCCATTAATGCTCGCAAAAGCACCTTGGAGCCGAGGGTGACATGAAACAATGAGGTCGCTATCATCCTGGAATTCTAGGTCTTCACGTGGCCAGTGGATGGCTGCATCAGGCATTTCACGCAAGGTTTCGAGAAGAATCTGTAGGCCAAATACGATGTACTGTGATGTCATGGCAGGAATGAGTGCAAAAATTTGCTGGAGTGTGATTTCAAGCATTGTGGAGTTCAGATAGTGTAGAACAAGCCCAAGCGCTCCCCATGCATCCAATGATCTGGCACCTGGACGAGGTTCACCATGACTACTTGAATCAGTATGTGGAATGGGTTGCATGTACCAACGCTCGCCGAAACCTGACTGGACAATCAGTTCAAAAGTCTCCACATTGAAACCCATCATTGTAATATATGCACGGTCATTTCGGCTGTTAAACAACACTTGCCATGCAGTGTCTGTTCGAGGGTTTGGCAGGAGCTGGGGACGGCAGAGGTAATTTCATGTTGGATTTCGCCGTTCATTGCGCAGAAGTCAGCCAACATCTGCTCCAGTGATAAGAAGCGCTGCAGCCAGGTGAGCATCAAATTCTTCATCAGCAGCATCAGCCTCGCACTCCATAGTCTCCTGCATGAGCAGGAAAGCGGCTGTTTCTTCATCCATCGCAATGGAAGAGCTTATCCGATGATAACCCAATCAGGGTTCAAGTTACAATTGTTTGTTTTGAGGACGTGGTCCTTAGAGCCTGTTCAGCTGCCATATCACCCAGAATTTTGAAAATCCTAATTACCATATATAGTATCTCAGGGATTGATGAATGTGTGATGATTTGTGATGCGCGCGCAAACCCATATGCTCGAGGCTCGCAAAAATGCCCTGTCCTCCACAACATATAAGTGCTTCTCACGTTGTGCACAAGATGGTAAAATTAAAAGGACATTTTATTTTTGGAAGATATCTATGTACTGCAAGTAATCTTAATGTACATGAAATTAGAGAGGCTGAGCATCAGTGGAGCTATGGGTAGAGTGGTAGTGCCCCATTGATGAGGGGCAGTAGGGGGAGGTCTGGAGATAGATGGGATAGCTCCAATGTGTGGATGATATCTGCAGTGTATGACGCTGGCATTCACAGTGGGCAGGGGCAGAGAAGAGGAAGTGTGGTGCTTACCGCGTTGCCCTCATCACATTCATTGCAGCAGCATTCTGACGCACAGCACATTGTCATCGTCGTGTGCTGAAGTGGTGTCTGGCAATGTTGGGCCATGCTGTGTGTGGCCACACAAGTGGGAGGAAACTGTGACATGGCACCAGTAACTACCTGCTTCTTGCTGCTCAGTGTTCTTGGGTGGTACTGAATCGGAGGTGATGTAGCAGGGAGTATGGTGGGCATTGGGCACTATCATCTTCAATGACGGCATTGAAGTGATGGCTTGGTGATGGCAAGAGGAGAGTTCAGATGTGTTGGTTGCTCACCAGAAGGGCAGAAAAGCTAGCGTGGCAGCTTAATTAGGCAAGGATACTACATATGGTAATTAGGATTTTCAAAATTCTGGGTGATACGGCAGCCGAGGACATCTCGATATTGGAATTTCCGGTGTCTGGTGTCTGGTGTCCGGTGTCTGGACTTCAGCACGTGCCGCATGTCAATGCCTCGACTACTTACAACAAACAGCGCGATCAAAGTGCGATATGTAGTGCGACTTGACATATGAGCGGGTCCTTAGTAGTATGTAGAATTACTTATTTGTTCACCCAACCATGTATTACATTGTGTGGACCGTTCTCATGAACATCAGTAAGCAGTGCCGCAGTTCCTCACCCAAGAATGTAATTACGGCGGGTGTAGTATGGCCAAAATATAGCTTCTGCCCATGAGGACAATAGAACTCCAACTGCGAAGCAGGGGCATTGGGCTGCTGCGTGGAGAAGCTTTTCAAATTAGTATAACTGTAAGAGTCACTCTGGCAGTGTAGCCTGCAATTCTCTTGCGATGAATGAGCTAAACGACCTCCTTCAACTCTTGGAAGACACTCCAGGTCATTCTGTCACCCTTGTTAAAATATTCCGCTTTGTTACCTATGCCGTCTCACTCAAAGACGACATTCTTCTTCCTCAGCCCTCTGCTCATCCGCCTTCAGTTGCACCTTTGATTCTTCCCCAAGCTGTCAAACAATTTCTCACATATACTAGCTACACTTCCTGTTATAGACAGACCAACGGAGTTGTAAACTTCCTGTTCTAGATAGAGCTGGCGGAGTCAGCTCATGCTTCCACAAGGCACTGTTAAAGACCAGTGAGCGGATAACATTAAAATTATCAGTCAAAGACTGGCTGGCGGACACCTATTATGGGTGGGTATTTGGTAGGGCAGTGAAAATATAGGGCAGCTTGGTTCCATGCACTGGTATATTGGTAACAGCTGAAAAATTGCAGGCTCCAGGTCTGTTGGTCAGCCTCCGGAATACTTTCTGGTGTATTTAGAATTTGGGTGCACTGGGTTTGTGGAGCCGGCCCCCAGAATATTTTCTGGTGTATTTATGATTTTGAAAATGTGGGTGCACTGGGTTTATGGGACCAGCCCCCAGTGTATTTTTGGGCATTTTGAAAATGCAGATGCATGGG
>Ga0307513_10009381_pt1 | contig 12379 bp, 11 predicted proteins | sample 15_EM_MG_FD_202174 | JGI IMG/M metagenome (GOLD analysis project Ga0307513, IMG submission 202174) | Populus trichocarpa ectomycorrhiza microbial communities from riparian zone in the Pacific Northwest, United States - 15_EM | ecosystem: Host-associated > Plants > Roots > Unclassified | place... | reverse complement strand
GAAATATCAATTTCTACAAACACAGAGATTGTATCTCTGAGGTTATGTGGATTGATTTATGCAGGAGATGGACATTTCAATAGCAGGGTATTTGATCAAAATGGGTCTGTGTGGAAGCATGATGGTAGAGAATTTCGCTATGAAAAGTTAATTGATTTGCTGACAGACATGAAACAATTTGAAAAAAATAATAATAAAACCATTATGTACCAAATATACAAAAAAATTTGATTTCAATAATATCTAAAAGTCACAAAAGAGAAAGACTCGTGCTGCCATGCCATGCAGTGGCCTTCAAACCAAGTGCCTTAGGTTTTGCCCCCGGTGTGATGTGAGGAATGATCTTATAAAATGTTACATAGCATCTTATTTAATGTCTACAGTAATACATTGAGGGTTGTACATTTCATAGGTAAGCTACTGTAAATATGGCTAAGTTCCACCATGCGTGCGACCTTTCGTTTTCGAAAAACGAACACCTCCACGATCACATGACCATCACCAAGGTTCCAAACTCATTTTGCTGCTTTCACACTACATCTTCATCTCTTACCCCAACAATGCCCTGCTGCCCACTGCCGCTACCGCCACATTCCAACATTATTGACCATTACGCCAGCCTGGGTCTGCCACTAACCTTGTCGACTCTTGGAGCCATGTCACTGGCCCATTGACACCCCTCCCTTCATTGGAGGATGTGGGCATCCTAACTCCCCCATGACACCCTCGCCGCAACAACAACGCCACAACCTCGACAGCGTCAACGACAATGACGGCCCCATGTTATCAGCCCTCACCACTAGTCGAATGCCACGTCAGCGAAAAGGAGGGAATGAGGAGGAGAGAGTGGGAAACATGAGGCAGCAAGACCCCTACTGCTGCCCTCGCTATGCCCATTGCCCACGCCTTACTGCAAGCCCATTTGCAAAGGCAACACCACAGCGTAGGGCAGCGTGATCTTTACCGCTGCCCCTGTTACACCCATCCCTCCCAAAAATTCTCGACGATGACGTATCAACAACAGGGCAGTGTGATAATCTACATGCCGACCCTTCCACCTTATTAAACCCCCTCATTAGGGGGTATATTCTTCCTGTAGTGGCGTTGTTGATGGGGGGCAGTGTGAAATCCACATGCCATGCCTCTTGAACTTGTTTTGGGGAGATTCTTTCCATGGCGGTGTTGTTGATGGGGGGCAGCATGATATCCACATGCCGCCCCCTTTGAACTCGTTTTGAGAAGATTTTTTCTGTGGCGGTGTTGTTGATGGGGGGGGCAGTGTGAAATCCACACGCCGCCCCTTCTGACTCATTTTGGGATGATCCTTTATGTGGTGGCGTCATCCACACACTGCCCCCTTTGAACTCATTTGGGGTATCCTTTCCGCAGCAGCGTCGTTGATGGGGGGTAATGTGACATCCACACACCACCCCCTTTAAACTCGTTTTCTCCCTTGTTCAGGAGTGCTGCCTCTGTTGTATCCACCCCCTCTTGTTGCTTCGATTTTCACTTTGTATCCTGTACTCTTTATTTCTAGCTTAATATATTTGTATTATACATCTTTGGTGATCTGAGTTAAGTATAAAAATGGTACAATATACCAAAAAATGGCTAGTAGCTAGTGTACTATTGTGAATTTGAGATACTTGGGTAGGGCTCCCTAGATCTCAAGTAGAGCAAGGTAGTCCTACAGAATTGCCTTGAGATACTCTGGATTGTTACATAGAGTTCCATAGTGGTCAGGGACAGCTCTATACTGGAACTGTGATGCTACACTGAACAGGACCCTTTCTATGGTTCTATGGTACTATGGAGTGCTCTGCAGCCACGTATAGCACACCCACATTTTGCTGATGCCCAGATCGAACATGAGTATTGGTGAGTCTCATTATGTGACTTGCCTTTCACTCCAGGAAGCTAACAGTTGTCGAAGCATGACTATCTTTGATTTCCATGCGTCACCAGCCACATTCATTGCCAAAGAAATGCCCAAGCTGAGATATGTCGAAATCGACGACTTTAACAACCCGTTGTGCACTCCTCCTTCAGCCGATGATGTTATGTCATTTACAAGCAAGATCGGCGAGCAATCCAAAGCGATCACTTCCATTCGAAAGGACACTTGTGGGTCACCTGTCGCTGGTCCATCCCGTTTGAGAGCCATTAGCATTTCCTCCGACTCGACCACCAGCGCTGGGGGTGCATCCATCAGTGATGATGATGATGACGATGCCTTTCTTCAACTTCGGCATCTCCAAACTGGTCAAGGGTTGGATTCCGAGCAGTGGTTGAGCATCAGTGCACAATGCCCGGAATGCGAGCATTATTATCTCCAGGGTAAGTTCTTCAAAAAGCACGTGAAAATGTGCCTCGGTATCCTTGACATATGAGCCGCCGTCGCCTTCATGTCCCGTTTCTTGACCATTTTCATATCTTGTGCAATATGCTATAGTTTCCTTTGAGTAGTTACTTGTAAGTTCCTCAAGTCTACAAAAATTATAACTGTTTTCATCTCAGCCAAACCCTTTATTACTGAAGAAACTTCGGTACATCACATCAAAACATAGAAATTGTGAGTCAGGATACGTACAACCTGGTGTGACATTATATGGCCTTGTCAAAAACAATTAAAAAGGTTGGCCGCTGACGGCACTGCACCTTTTTCAGATCCCAACCCCACTGCCCAATTTTGTTCAGGATGCGGAGGCTACAACTCCAGCTTCTTCACTCTGAAAAAGAACCTGCGGGTATCATTGATCCAAATCTTGATATAAACATCCACTACAGACTCTTGGGCTATAGCACTAGGTTAAGACGCAGGTTAGCGTTATAGGTTAGCGTTAGGGGTTAGCGTTAGGGTTAGCGTTAAGGTTAGTGTTAAGGTTAGCGTTAGGGTTAGTGTATATATGTCTTTTCGCGTGGTAGCGTGCTCTTAGGTTGGCGGTTAGGGCAATTAAAACTCCGGCAGCCGAGGTACGATGCCTGAATTCCCCATTCAGGGAGTGTGTCGTTGTTGGTATATCCTCTTTCGAAAGTTACAGTCATACGAATTTTGAATCACGTGATCTATGTTCTCCAAATTAGTAATTATGAGCTTCGGCATGAAACTCGGAGTCCTCAGTCCATCCAATACCAGTCAGAAATGAACCTATGAACCCAGGAGGAGGGAGCATCTCATCTAAGGAGATTTGGTAAAAACCCGACGGTAAGTTGTTCCAATTCATACGACTTGCTTTTCTCTCTCTCGGTACAAATTATTGGAATAAGAAATTTCTTGCGCCATCATCAATCTCTGATAAAGTAGGCTCGGTGGATATAATATTGCTGAAAAGTTGCCAGGTTTTGAGTTGGGATTTATTCTGATGCTTATAGCTATCCGTTGTCCACTGGCAAGCACATCTGACCATATGCTCTAGTCGAACCTTTCCCTCTAAATTCCTACTTTGAAAAAATTTTCTCTTAGGACTTATGTATACCGTTTCGCGGGACAAACACTTGCGACACGAATTGATCTGGTGGCACCAACGAAATGAACGTCACCGAAATCCTTGCATATATCGCCGGTAAGTCTCCAATCAGCCTCATTCACCAGTTTACCTAAAGGTCGATTTGTTTCGCAGGAGTTAACCTGGTAAGAGGGACGTATTTTTAATAAATTTCTGGCAAGTATCACTTGCCCCAAAACGCGAAGAACTGGACTCAATAAGGCATCAAAACGATTGTAATTCCACTGAAAGGCCGTCTCCAAGTACAGACTTGACAGTTGCTACAAATACACGTAGGCTTATACACCATTCGGCTTCCCGCCACGGGAGGAAAAGTGACCTTGAGCGATGGCCGCCACGGTTGATTCCATATGCTCAGCATTCCCACTGGGCGACATGAAATGAGCCAGCAGTCCACCCTTTATCAACATCCAGGTCGCCAAATCTCTCATGAGACTCTGATACTCGGGCCCTTCCGTCACCCCCAATCTGGAGTACAAATCACGAAGCAGGATGGTGCTGCTCAAATACGGCCCCGCCATCGCATCCAACCCCTCCTCCTTCAATTTCCTCCTGAACTTGAGGACATTGGGCAGGATGGTCTCTCGCAACGACTGCATCCCATTGTTGTGCTTCCGATCGTGCTCGATGAGTGAGCGAAAGAGGGTTTCCAAGATCTGGATGTGTTTTGATGAGTTTTGGCGGAACTTGTCCGACTCGGGTGTGGCGAGCGAGCATGCTTTGCAGGCGCAGGTAAATCCGTAAGGCTTGAGCGCCTTGCGACGCTCGGCAGCAGGGGCTTGCACACCGGTGTAAGAGTAAAAGATCTCCTCTCCGCTTTTAATATCGCGCACTGCATAGACCTGGAGGGAAAATGAAGCCAAGGAGAATTCGAAGTCGGCGTTCGGGGAGCAGCTGTAAATCAGATAAGCAAGATTGGTTTTGAACATGAATCAATGTGAGCAAGATACCTATGATTCATCCTCGACGCATCTTTTGCGATGACAGAATAGAAATCGGGATTCTCCTGCGGTTTCAGCTTTTCTTGTTGCTCCTCACTCGGCCTTATCCCCCCACTTATATTGGCTAATTCCCTAATTCTTTTTGCCCTGTCGTCGTTCTTCGTTAACTCATTCAAATCAATCCCGAACCCATTCGTCCGCTGTATACCTAACAAAGGTCCACTTCCATCTTCCTTATGCGAGTTCACCAATGCCATATACGCTTCCTTCCGGTCCTCGTCCATACGGTTAAACGCCACCTGTAGCAGTCGCTCCTGCTCAAAAAGCATGATCTTGACGTGATCCTCGTGTGTATAATCATCCACCTCGGCTCCACCACGTATTCTATATCTGATGGCCACTGGAGTTATGAGCAGGGGGCGTTCAGCGATGAGGAGCTCGCCGTAGTGGATATCGCGCCCCGCGAATATGCCTGAACCGCCAGTTGGCGACTCTTTCGTGATGATGGTATTTGGCCTTGGTTTAGGAACGTGTTCAGTGAGAAACGGAGCGCACGCGTAGAGGCGATTCTTGGCTCTGCCAGTCATAATACACTCGGTTTGTCTCCCGGGCGCATCGGAGTTCGGAGGGATCGTGGTGAACCGCTCGTAATCGTCAGGCACATTATCGGATTCTGTTATTGCTTGACATTCCAGCTGGGGTTTTTCATAGCCTTCGGGGAGATCTAAAGATGTGAATGTGGATTTTATATTTTAGATCAGGAATAGGCACGCAACATACCGGTGTTGGCGAGTTTCCCGTGTGGTTTGGGAAGGACGGGAGTACCGTTGGGTCCGATTTCCTCTATTACTGTGTTGCCCATGAGCGAAAATTCAGTAATTCAAAAGCGCTCACTCACCTGCCTGTAATGCTTTGGGAATCCTCTTTCCTTCGATGGATGGCGGAGATTGGGTTTCTGGCGCCTGAATCTCTTTCCCCTTGGACGATTTCTTGGCGTTTTTCTTTGGCATGAGCTGATGGTAGTAGTTGGCGTTGACTCCGACTGTGATCGTAACGCGTGGGTACGCGTTACAACAGACCCATCACAGGGTAACGCGTAAGGGACGCTGTCACACGTTGTAACGGGTCCATGAGTTGTGGGAATCCGGGCATAACGCATCGGCAACCGGTTGGAAAGCCGCGACGGGTGAGGCCTTGGTGAGGCCTGCTCATTCGTGTCATAGCATGGCCACAACCTATAAAATTTAACTGAAAATTTGCATACGTATTCCTTACACTATGATGAAAATATTTATGTAAAAAAATATTATACACGGGCACTACAAGTTGGGTAAATAAGGCATTAATGTGAGGCAAGTGCGAAAAAAACAAATGTAAACAAGTTGGTTGGAACTTGTTGGAATGGCTCGGCAACCGGCAAACAACGGCAAGCCCGTTACAACGGCTGCCGGACTTTTCCGACATAAGGGTGCGACTTTGTTATCTGCCACTCGATCAGGAAAAGGGCATTATCCTACCTTTGTCAATGTTAACCCGACGCTATGGCTTTGTGTCAAAGAACGAGGGCATCCGACCCACTGGGAGATACGTTTGCGAACGCGTTCGCAAACCGTTCGCCGACCGTTCGCAGAACGTAACCGCTGTTGTGTCAATTTTGCCTAATGAGGTCATTTAGGTAGTCTCCAAAAGGCGGCCACGAGATGAGAGGGTTGCAGTATACCATGTCGTGGATATTTCCTGTTCATTTACAGAGGTACCACTTACATAGGTGTAGTCATAGGTGTTATCCTCCATTAGATATGAGGTATGTAAAATCGTTGGTTAGCATGTATACATACTTTGAGAAAAATATTCAACCACAGATTTCAAGTTCAGACAAGAAGGCGGGATAGACACAACATATCCATAGCCCCATTGCCGTTGAGAAATGCGAGGCAAAAAACTTGGTCTGTAAGAAAGACCATCTTTGACAAGATAGATAACTTCGGAAGGAGGAAAAGACTACCTACAGCGCATGAGGAAGGTTATATACAGGCATGAACTTCCCAAGGCAGAAAGGATAAAGCACAAGCACAAAAGGTGGGTTGTCGCGGCATACGGGATGGTCCGAGTCATGTGAATGACAACGAATTGAGATCCTGGGCCAAGCACTCACCTACCGTTGCGTTTGCGTTCGCCAGGCGTTCACAAACCAGACCGCGAACATATCTCCCAATGGGTCCGACTTTCTGCAAAGAACAAAGGTTCTGGCGGTTCATTGCACATTCGTACCTGTCTGGTTATTGTCAAAATAAAGTGCTGGTCTCTGCAACGGAAAGAGGCAGGAGAAATTTGGAGGCTAATCGATTCGCTGAATGATGGTACAACTTAAGTATTCTCTTGGTTATGTAATCTGATATTTAGAAATTACATTATCTTGTCAAAGTTCTCTTTTTATCCCAGATGACCCTCACTCATCTGCGACGTGGATCACGGCCTTCGCCTTGTTCGTTCCCTTTTGAACGGCCAATATAACGTCTCCGACAGTCTCCAAACCATTATATATATCTTCTCGGTACTTGATCTCCCCAGAAGCGACCTTGGGAGGGATCTCCGCGAAAAACGCGGCGCCGTGCTTCTCCTCAAGGCGGGAGACAATGAACCCATGCATGCTGATCGATTTAGTGATGACTAGGAAGAGATTCTAAAACGACCAGAAGATCAGGAGGCAGTTCTACAAAGAAGGGAAATTATATAAACCTTTACGGGGTTCGCGTGTCCGGTGTTGTATCCGGAGATCATGCCACATTCCTGAAGTTGAGGTTTAGATTAAACACCACTGAGCACAAAAGAATTAAAGACTTACAATGAATCGCGCGCCCACATTCGCAGCCTCCAACGCGGCCTCAAGGGTTTCCCCACCAACATTATCCCAGTAACTAATGAGTCAGGAATAAGGGATTAATCAGCATCGAAGGTGGTGTCATATTTCGCAAGGATGACGAACATATCAATAGGGCCCTCCTTCTCCAAAACCTCGGCAGTGCTGGTAATCTTGTAGTTAAAAGCGACATCAGCGCCGATGGGAGTCCTTCATGAATTGAACCTTCTCTTCCGAACCAGCAGATCCGATGACCTTGAGGCCCTGGGCTTTTGCGATTTGGATGACAAGCCTAACACAAGGGTTGTCTACATGAGTTTCTCCGATCGGAGAGGAAAGGGTGATTTACGACCCGACAGGACCAGCACCTGTGGAAACAAAGACAGTCTAGCCCTTGTGGAGTGGATGATAGTTAGAGTTATAGAGGTTCGATGGAGAGATAATTCACCTTCTTCGCCTGGGAATACTCCCTCCACGCCATGAAAGCAGTCTTTCCTGCAATTCGGGGAAATGGACTGAGGACCGGAGGTAGGAATTAATGAAATCGCGACGTACCAGGCATACCGAGGACACCGATGAAGGCAGACCAGGGAAGTTTGTTTGGATTCTCGAAGGTCTGGAGGAGGAAAAGGTCTTTCTTAACGACGTAGTTCTGGTGCTCTTAACCCAGGATCATTAACTGAGATCTCAGAGAGATTACCCAAGCATACCGAGCAGTCCGTACACATGGTCTCCGGCTTTCACTTTCGAGTTCTCCGAGCGAAGGACCACCCCAACGCCATGCGATGCGAGACTTGGAGCTGTAATTAGGCTTCTTCGTGACAAGGAGCTTCAACAACGACTCACGGTTGACCCAGGGCAAACGGTGGAGAATATGACTCCTTCTCTGGGGCGCGCATACGGCCTCTCATGTAGGGATCAATGGAGAGTTCGAGAACTTTAACGAGGAATCCGCCGTCCAGAGGGACAGTATCTGGATCGATGGTCTGCGAATCATCATACACCGTCGCCTTTCCAGGTTCAGGGAATCCTAAACATTGCCTTAGTAATCGCTGACTTCGAACCTCTGCAGATTTTACTGACCTTCTGGGACGGAGTTGAAGATAACGCGAGCATTTTTTACAGGAGCCATTGTGAATAAAAGTAGAAATGGATGATGGATCTGAGATGCAAAAAGGGAAAATCTTGTTTGTCGTATTTATACCTGCTGATGTCTGACCGCACTACTGGAAGGGGACAGTTCTGCGGCGCGCAGAATCCGTGCAGAATTCAATTTACATGCATAAAATTCTATATATAGTAGAATAATAATTTCTCAATAATTTCTCCCACGATGTAAAAGACAATTGTGTGGCGTGCAGAATCCATGCAGAAGTCAATGCACATGCATAAAATTCTGCCGATATTCTAATTGTCTTTTACGTCGTGGGAGAAATTATTGAGAAATTATTATTCTACTATATATATAATTTTATGCATGTAAATTGAATTCTGCACGGATTCTGCGCGCCGCAGAACTGTCCCCTTCCAGCACTGGGAAGAGAGCCAAAACTACATCGAAAACACCCCACAGCTCAATGACATTGTATCTCGGGTGGCGACTCTTACTATCTTTCCCGGAACAACTCTACGATATTAGCGAGCGTCTCCTTGCGATTCCGCACATTATACGATTTCGGTACGCAACCAAGGGCCTGGCAGTCTGCCCGTCTCGTATCCTCGACCCTAATGATGCGTAGAGCTAAATGCGGTGATTTGCATGACGGAATGGAACTAGGACAATCGACGCTGCTCCTTCTTGTGATCGAACTTCGAGCATCTCGAATTTGGTTTGTCTCTTGAGAGAACCATTCATTAGCCTGTAATACAGCCCATAATCAGCCTACTTTTATTAGATATTAAATTGATGGTCAACTTAGGATTTAGTAAAGGTAGGCTAGTGGGGGTATCAATATCATGTTGCACGACTTCCGTTCTATCACAAAAGATAGCTTGTAAATTACTGATGAATCATCTCAGGTCATATACGAGATGGATTAGGTGAATATTAGTGGTCTGTTCAAGAAAGCGCCACCCCTAAATGGTTATATGGCATTACCAGGTAAACGCACACTCTGCGGGTTCCAAAAGACTTCTTGAGGATCGACTTGAGCTTTGATCTGCTGCAGCTTCGGGTAATTCGCGCCCCAGTACTCATGTTGTCCATTCGAAAGATATTTACTATAGAAGCGGTCAATACTAAGAAACAACTCCTGGCCTATACATCCTACTCACTCGACATAGCCAGCATAAGCTCCAAAGTCGATTCCAGGCATGGCTTGTTTGATGACATTGTTGATTCCATTCAGGAAGTCGCGGGTCGTTTGACTAATTTTCCCAAGGCCAATCGCATAGCTTTGGAGATAGAACTACCCAAATGTAATGGGACTTCGTCATCATCATTCATTTGAGGGATGATTAAACTTACGAGAGTATCACGATGGGCATACGCAGATGAGTCGAGGGGAACGTCGTTAGTAGCGCCGCCCTCAAGATCGAAGATGACAAACCAAACCTATATGAGAAGGTTAGAGCACAACAGACGCCAGCACAAGGTGACCAGCGCACCAGAGTTCCTTTATTAGTCTCTTGTATAAACTTGAATAGATATTCAAGACCAGCGTCGGGAATGAGTGTATCTGGTCTGAACGCCAAACTCTTGGAATAGAACGCTGCAGGCTGTGCAAGGGAGCATATGTAAACCAACCCGAAGTAATAAATACCAAACAAACATACGAGTCCGCCTACGAGGTCAATCGCCCCTTGCTCAGCCCAATTCAACACACTGCTAAGCCAGTCATTGAAAACGCTGACTTCGGCCACGGCTCCAGGGCCCAGATGGACTTCAAGGTTTAAGAGGTCGAATTCAGCGCGTGTGCCGAAAGAAGTGCCTGGATAACAGGACGAATAAGTAACATGTCATGTCCAAGGAGTATCAGGGAAAGAGAGTGCAATACCAGAGATAACCAAGCCAACGGGCGTGACGGTGAACGTAGAGGCTAGTTTGCGGTCGAGATTGGGTTGAGAGATAATATTTTGCCATTTGGAAAAGGTTTGTGCTAGCGCATGATAATCCCCGATCCTATAGAGGCATACAAACCATGAGGCTGTAATGTGGACAACGGAAAGAAAAGAAGCGTACACAAAGGTATAAGAATATTGAACAGTAGATGGTGGTTCAGGGTTGGTTTGGAATACAAATTCGGTGACGATACCGAATGAGGCAGCAGCCCCGCGAATAGCCTGGAGAACGAGAACAAGCAAATATAGATGAGCAAAACAGTCGCAAGGTAGGCATAGGAATACGCGACATACGAAGTAGAGGTCAGGTTGAAAGGAATCGCTGGCGCGAGTTATAGTTCCATTAGCAAGCACGACTTCAACTTCGCGAACGTGATCAAGAGTAGTGCCCCATTGACGTGAGATTGGACCTAAGCCTCCAATAGTAGCATGTCCTGCAAAACATGACAATAGTTTCGACGATGTTATCACAAGCAACAGAGTACATACCTCCAATCCCAACCTGAGGACACGTTCCATGAGCGATCGCCCGTCCTCCCGCATTATGCATCCGCTTCGTAATATCACCCAATAACGTCCCCCCACCCACAGTAGCCCTCCACGTCGTCCTATCCATCTCAAATTTCTGCAAATTGATCAAATCAACCACCAACGCGCCGTCTGTCCCACCTAGACAATAATTCGCGAAGCTGTGCCCGCCGCTCCTCGGCTGCACCTTTACACCAGCTTTAACAGCGCACTGCACGGCAGCGGAAACCTCTTCAGTGGTCTTCGGGCGGACAATGGCGGCTGGATAGACGGGATAGTCGAGGTTGTACGCGTGGATTTGGGCGGTGTAGTCAACGGCTTGCGGAAAGGTGACTAGACTAGCATCGGCGAACGCGCCGGTAAGACAGGTTTGAAGCGCAGATCCGGGCTGGGACTCTGGAGAGAGGGTGGATGTGTTGATACCCATAGCAAGCAAAAGAAAAGAAAGTGCAGTAAAGAGCGGCAGAGAAAAGAATGGGAGGGAAAAGAATGGGAACAAAATGAGACCGAGAGGGCTCGTTGACGTGTTCTTGTCAATGTTATATACATGGTTGATAATTCTAGAATGGGATCATAGTGGAGAGATCAATTCGGATCACCAAGACCTGTTTTAGGAACGTGGCCGCAAGCGCCCGGAATAACCGGGTCGCATGTACCGGCATCGCGCGGCACCGAATAGAAGAGTAACGACCAGACACGCGAACGAAATTCTTTTTCCTTTCGACAAAGCCACCAATAACATAACCACAAAGACCGACGGTACATGTGCGAAACTGGCTTGTAGTTGGGGAACGGTTTCGGTATGTAGGGATTTTGGAGGGGTCCAAGTCAACCCGTCATTCGTTAGTTCGTGGTTCCTCATTCCCTTGGTCATTCTTCTATCCCCACACCTCCGTCCCCGTTTATCTAACTAAACTAATCCATTGCCTTTTTGCTGCATCCCACCATATGGTCCTTCTTTCATCCGTATTTGGACGGGATCGTTAATGCTAACGAGTAAAAAAAAATTACTAAAGCGTTAGGTTACCGTGTTTTACTGCTCTGGCGAAGGTCCGTTCATTAGTTACCGGTCCAAGGTTTCGGCTGAAAGATGAGAGGTCGGCGAGGGAGTTGACGGGCCAGACGTCGTCGACGTCGTCGATGGTTTGACGCTGGCACTTGAATGCATATTTTTCTTTCTTGGGAGGGGGGAGGGTCGAAGTATTCAACGGCGATGCAGCCTTCGACGGAAGCGGTTGCATATCCTGTAGTACGAGTTAAAATTCAGGGACAAACGCAAAGGAAGGAAAAGGAGAGAGAGGAATAAAAGAAAGGGAAAAAAAGAACGTCAAGGCGCCATGCTGCAGAATTATCCTGGGAAATGGTAGGAGATGTATGTATGGAGACGGGCAGGCAAAACAATGAACGTGTATTTTGCATCGAGAACGTTCTGGGCAGAACCTCAGAGGAGTACGCATGGAAAGTTTCAATTCTGCCGCCGTGGA
>Ga0307513_10009380_pt1 | contig 12380 bp, 7 predicted proteins | sample 15_EM_MG_FD_202174 | JGI IMG/M metagenome (GOLD analysis project Ga0307513, IMG submission 202174) | Populus trichocarpa ectomycorrhiza microbial communities from riparian zone in the Pacific Northwest, United States - 15_EM | ecosystem: Host-associated > Plants > Roots > Unclassified | place... | reverse complement strand
TCCTTGGGTTCAGCTACTGCTGAGCCCACATGGACATGAGTCTTGCAAGTTGTCAGACCCATCACTTCTGGGCTTAGCACCGTGCTGAGCCTAAATGGGTATAAATCTTGCGAGTTTCCAAATCCAACGCCCTTAGGCTTGGTTGCTCGTCGAGCCCAATTGGGCATGGATATAACGAATTGCCAAACCCATCACCCTTAGGTTTGGTAGCGCGCCAAGCCAACTGGGGCGTAGATCTAATGACCCTCTTAACCCATCAACCTTGGGCTTGACTGCGTTCCAAGCCCAATCAAACATAGGTTTGGCTCGTTGCCATCCCATTAACTATAGGCTTGGTAGTGTACCAAGCTCGAAGGGCTAAAGGTCTAGAGATCATTATAGGAACCAATTTGGGTCATAAGGCTTTATTTGTTTATTCTTATAACTTTTAACATAAAAAAAAATAATGTGAGAGATATTTGTTTCCCCACACCCATAGGTGTATAAAAATATCCTAAGGCTCTATTATATTTACATCTCATTAATCTTATCATGATGAAATGACTCTTCAACCCCTCCACTTCAGCAAAACGACAAGGTTCAGAGACTATAAATACCCTTTGAACCACCCAGGTAAAGGGTTCACAAATCTTATTCTATAAAGACTGATACTTTTAAATCTCAAAGTATTTATCGTACTAAAATAAAAACAAACATTCTTGTTTTTAGAATTTAATGTTCATCCTCTAATTTTTTTCAATATCTTTCTTAAAAGTTACTAACTTTATAATCTGAGTGTCTTTAAACCCCCAGCAAAAAGATTATTTTGCAGTTGTTAGGTCTTCTACCACCAATCCACTTCTTAAACTCTGAAAAATAGAATATTGACATGAACATATGATTACTCATTGATCAAACACCAAAAAATCTCAATTCTAAGCATGATAGATTTTTGAACATCATCACTTTCAAAGTAATTAGAATTTATGAGATATTATTATTTTTGTACTGGCTATAAAAAAAGTACAAAACAATTATTAGAAAAAAAGTGATCCATTGGTAAAAAAAAAAATAAAGAACAAAACAAAATGTTGAATAGGCATATATTAAGCAATAAAATGAAAGAATGTATCAAGACGAAACCGCACTGCTTTAGATTGCCACTTACTTAACATTCATGTCTTGCCATCATTTGTTTATGATTATGATGATGATGCCATTAACATTTTAAGCATATTCATGTTGATATTATTTACTACATCTAAAAACTTACATTATCAATTCACCTTCTTTATTGTTCACATAAATAGTAGAGGGGATGTTTTTTTTTTCTTTTCTTCTTTGTTTTTTTTTCCTTTGCATTTCCTCCTCTTTTTTCATTTTGTTATTTTTTTTCAATTTTATCCTTCAAGATTTACTTGATTTTAAATTTATCTTTATAAATTATTTTAATTTACTTTATATGAGGTTAGTGCAATCTCAAACATCTTGACATGTGGTTTGTGTTTAATTTTATAAATATCTATTTTTGTTATTGTATAATTAAGAAAAAAATAGTTTAAGAAAAGCCAAGTTTTTAAACCTAGTGGAGTCCTTCATTCATATCATGAATTTGACTGTTTAAATCATGAAACCTGGCTCGGTTCAATATGTCGATGTTTCAATATTAAAAATTATAAATGGTCATCTTAAAAAAATAATGAAAGTCAAACCATGTTTTAACTAGTTGTCCAGGTTGTTTTTTGACCTACCAAATCAATTGGGTCAAGTCGATGCAACTTCTACATGGTTTAATTTTAAACTTAGACTAGACAAGAAGTCCAGTCAAGAGATTTTAAAGTTAACCTATTAGGATGAATTTAAAAATAATAACAAATAATTTTCTATGACATGAACAATTTTTTTACATTCAAAGTTTTGTTATTCCAATCACAATATACCACGACACTATAAACTAGTATGAAGTTTGTAGATAACTTCTCATGTTGATTTTCATTTACATTTGGAAGGTATTGGTGTTCATATCATCTCAATATCTAAAATTATATGGGGTAGGTGGGGCTTAAGATCCCACAAGGAATTTAAATTTTTATAGGTGTGGCATCTAAGAACAAAAAAAAAAGTTTGACCCCTAAAAAATGAGTGTTTTTGTACTTTAGCACTTATAAAAATGAATAAAATAACATGGTACAAAAAATATTTAGAAAAGTAGCACAATTTAGAGAATTACAAATAACATATGCGACTCTCTCAAATTCTAAAAATAGACTGACACAATTTACAATAAAAAGAGATGAGAGAGGAGAGGGAGAAAAAAAACAAGGAAAAAAAAATACCTCAGAGACACACCAAAACTCTGATAATAACACTACTACTATCGCTGGAAAGATATCGACAAGATGAATCCAATAACATCAAGAAATGTCACAAACAATGACTAGAGTGGGCCACATGAGCCGTCCAAATGTGTCGGAGCTCATTTTCCTTCGGACGGCTCGTGTGGCACACTTTGATCACCATTGGTAACCTTCCTTAATATCACTTAATTCGTCTCGTTGAGATCTTTTCAATGGTATTGATGGTGTCATCGTCGGAGTTTCAGTGTGCTTCCAGGATTTTTTTTTACTTTTTTCTCTCTCCTATCTCTTCAAAAATTACAAGGAAGAGAGAGGAGAGAAAAAAACAAAAAATAAATAAAAAGACCTAGAGGCACATCAAAGCTCTGATAATGACATCATCGATACTATTGGAAAGATCTCGACAAGACGAATGCAACGACATCAAGAAAGGTATGACAGGACTGTGCCACATGAGTAGTCCAAAGACAAATAAGCCCCGACACATTTGGATGGCTCATGTTACCCACTCCGGTCACTGTTCATAATCTTTCTTGGTGTCATTGGATTCGTCTCGTCTATATCTTTCCAACATCACCAACGTTGTCGTCATCAGATTTTCAATGTGTCTCCAAGATCTTTTTTTTTTCCTTTATTTCCTCTCTTTCCTCTCTCCTCTTTTTTTATTAAGTAAATTGTGTCCATTTATTTTTAGAATTAAAGAGAGGCGCAAATGACATTTGTGACTCGGGAATCACAGATGACATCTACGATTCTCTAAATTGTGCTAATTTTCTAAGTATTTTTAATATTATGTTATTTTATTCTCTCTTTTTTTAAGTGCTAAAGTACACACACAAAAAAACTCCTAAAAAATTATCTTAATTTTAACACCACTTTGAAAATTATCTTGGTTATGCTCCTGGCTGCAAGGCCGCAATCCATGCGTGGCTGTACGTGCCACTTTATAGTGAAGCGCCTCTATCACTGGCACTAATTATATATAATGAAAGGTGTCATGCAAACAAATCGTGTTTTGGATGCCATGGATTCCTTGACAGAGATGCAATTGGTCCTGGAGCCTATAAACATTTCCATATATTTGTAATGAAATTCAACCGTAAACAATGTCTATGATTTATCTTGGAATTCCTGAAGAGAATGTTTTGGAGAAACACATTGAGGGGATTCAGCGATTCTGCGGCTCAAATGCAAAAGTCAACAGCCTTGCTTCACGGTATGTCCAGAAACTTGGGATGATCAATATCAATCAAACGTTCTACCCATGAGTTGGATCTAGATGATCAAGCTAGCATCAAGATGTGGGTTAAACCCAATAAGAAATTCATATTATTTTACCAAGATTCTTCAAAATCAGATGCTTTCATTCTGGGAATTCAAACAGAATGGTAGTTGCAGCAAATTATCCGTTATGGCCAACGCAGTCTCGTTGCTGTGAATTCAACATTTGGCATCAAGGGACTCAAGGTATCCTATGCATAATCTTTTTTATGGAACTTTTAAAAACATTATTAGGTGGTTGTTGACGCCACGCCATTATGAATTGAATGATGGTATCCGTTGTGCACACTTCTTGTTTTTTTATTCGAGACAACATGCACTTCCTGCTGCATGGATCATCACACGTCGCTCGGCAAAGCCGGATGTCGCTAAGTGGATGAAGGCTCTACCTGGTCGAGCATCAAGTGTATGGAGCCTGGATGGAAGATCTGCGGATTCTTGATTGATGTTTCTATTGTAGAAACTGATCCCATAAGGCAGGATATTTTTGCTATACAGTTTGTCTTCATCTATACTGAAAAAGTAGACTGTTGAGTAGTCTTACTATTCCTTGCATTGTCTGGATTTCAAGGATATATTTGGCTGTCCTGTATTATTTTCCCTCTGGCGAGTTCCTAGATCATGGCTGAGAAGTTGAAGTTCGGCGTGAGATATTCAAACTTCTGGGAGAAATTATAGTTTACAGCATTTGGGGCGGGGTTGATACCTCATCTGCCTTGGAAGAGTTAATTCACGATTTCGTTGATCAGACTGCATTCATACAATATTTCAAAGCCTCTTGGGTGCCTAGATTGGTTAGTTCTCTCCCTTACAGATCTGTGCACGCTTGTTCAAGTCATGTGGAATGGAACTGACTTCTTATTTCTCATAATTTTGTCTCCTGCTCCTTCTTGGACAGAAATGTGGCTCTCAACTATGAGAGCTCTGCCCCTGGCAAGTCAAGAAGCTTCATGTAAAGCTGAAAGCTAAATTATTTGATGATTCACATCTTGGCGCACTCCAAAGTCGATTGGTTAGTGATAAAGCTGACAACTGAGTTGCATTCAAGATAGGTGCGCTGATGAAAGTGATTCTTTTCAAAATGTCAAGGAGAAATATATTGAATCTACGTCCTGGAACAGGTCTCTACAAATTCCTGATTCTTTTACTGTGGATGATAAGGATCACCTCTTTGCCAAGATCTCAAGTCAAAAGGACAGCAATCTAGCCCATATAGTGCCAAGGTTGTCAAGGTTGAGGTAGCATCAGCTGGTAGATAAAAGATTCCTTCATCGACGTTTCTGACCCATTGTGATTGAAAATGTGGTCATACTAACTGAAGTCTCTAAAGTTCACCGTAGGGGAGGTTTTTTGAATCCTGATCTATATTCAATCAACCTTAATCAGTATTCTCTTTAGCCACCACCGTAGTTTTGTTTTGAAGATAGACATAGCGTATCTTTGCGGCCTATTGGAAATATACATGTGCCTGGTGGCAGAAAACTTACATTTTTGCTCATTCCTCGGCATGTTCAAGGAGGTAGCTGCCATGGTTTCCTTCAAATGCTGGAAGGATTCTCAGTCTTTCATTATCTCATCACTTGAGCTATGGTTATAGGGAGAGTCCTCTTAGGTTTATTTTTTTCAAATATTGGTGAAAAACCCACCATCGAATTTATATTTATCAATTTGTTTAGGGTTGCATTGCAGGAAATTTGTACAGATTCTATAGAAATATTGACCAATTTTGGCTTGTTTTTTTAACTATAGAACCATTGACCAAGATTGCGTAGGGTGGAAAATAATACTGTGAGTTTGGAAGTTTCTTAGTCATGCATCTATTACCAGCAAGAAATCGGTATAATCCTGGAATGTCAATTTTAAACACCTGCAGGAGTATAGCAGACCACCATGTTTAGATCCATGGTGTGTGATTCCAAATAATTTTCCATTGGATTGTGCTATAATGACCATTTTCAATGGACTAATGGGTAGAATTTATGTTTCCATTTCAGACAACAGGGTCGCCAGACCTCTTTTTTTTCACACTGCCATTACATATCAGTAATATGTCCTGGTAATTAGAGACATTGATGAAACAGATTGCAGTTACTGATTAGATAGTATCTAATAGATACAACTCTGTAAACTCTAAAGCATCCAGATATTGCAGTAATTCCCATATTCCAAATTGATTAATTTCCTCATGGTGGATTGCTGGCAAGTCCTGTGTCTCAAGCCTTAACTTGCTGAACAGAGAAGAAACAACATCGAACACGCATTTTGATTTCAAAGTGGGCCCAAAATCCAAGCTGACCACAAGCACAAAACTAGCATGAGAAGAGAAATTTGCCAATAGGAGTTAGGTGATCTCACCTTATCCACACTCCAACCACATCTTGATCACATTCATCATCCCCTCCTTCCACATCACTCCTTTATCAAAAATAAGCAATAAACCTCTCATCACCATTAGTCTCATCAAAGTTTTTTTTTTAAAAAAAGAAGAAAGTAGATTCTCAATTTTTTAATAACACATTTTGCAAGCAATGGCAGCCATGAACTCCAGTGTTTTGGCATGCAACTATGCCATCTCAGGCACTGGATCATCCGAGCTTAATGCAAAGATTGTTTCCATGCCTGCAGTTGCATCCCCAGTTGTGTCTGGTCCCAAATTACCTATAATCAGAGCCCAACAGGCTAGAGCTGATTCTAAAGAAATGAAAGCCAGTGAAGGAAGAAGAGCTGCACTGGTTTATCTTGCAGCTACCCTTTTCACCTCAGCTGCTGCTGCTGCTTCTGCCAATGCTGGAGTAATTGAAGATTACCTTGAAAAGAGCAAAGCTAACAAGGTTTGTTTTCAAATCTGCAGTTCTCACAACCTTATTGATTCTCTTAAGCATCAGATCATTTATTTCTGTTGTGATGTTGATTGTGAAGGGATATTGTTGTAGGAATTGAATGACAAGAAGAGATTAGCCACTAGTGGAGCAAATTTTGCAAGAGCGTACACAGTTCAATTTGGCACATGCAAGTTCCCCGAGAACTTCACAGGCTGCCAAGATCTTGCCAAGCAAAAGGTGAAACTCATACGTGCAGTTTTGTAAGTTATCTCAAGTTGATTAGGCCGTATGATTATGTCATTTAACAGGCTCCCTTTGGTTGTTGCAGAAAGTGCCATTTATCTCTGAAGATTTGGCTTTGGAGTGTGAAGGAAAGGACAAATACAAGTGTGGTTCCAATGTTTTTTGGAAATGGTGAAGAGGGAGAGCTCTCTGTAAATCTCCGTTTGCCAAGATGTATCTAGTTTTCCATGTATCAAACTTTACACTCCATTTTTCTCTGCGATTCTCTCCCATATTTTCGATTCTTGCTTAATATTGCTTCAACCTTGGAGAGTGTATGGAGAAACAAATGGTGTTTGTACCCAAATTTTCATGATTAATTATCACTGGACTACCCATCACATGGCTCTATTCTGGACCTTAACGGATGGGTGTGGGAAATTGTTAACCCAATAATAAGTATCACACAACGGTTAAAGGTAAAGTTTGTTCCCATATTCAGCCAGCCATGTTCAACGCATCGAAGGTAGCGAAAACTTTTTGGATGGCTCAATCCAGCACATCAATTCAGACACCATATTCTTGCTAGTACTAGCTCTTAATTAGGTTAAGATGAACAAATTTGTTCTAAACAGTGAGACTTATAGTAGGAATAAAGCCTGCAAGTTCATCAACGTCAAAGCTTTTCATTGAGTAAACAAGACAAATCAAGTAGAGGTTTCATTATTTTTGCTAACCAATACCTCCTTTTAGTCTGCCGCTAAACTCTAGTTATATCACCCTAATTATAAAATAAATGCAGAAATCAGAATTTCTGTATTATAGGAACTTTCAGTGCTATAGACTGTTGAAGGAGAACTTGGTTTGCCAGGGCGGGTGAAGGGATATACGTAAGTCAATGAGGAAACTCGTCTATCTCTTTCAATACAAGAACAGAAACCATGAAGGAGCTGAGAGGTGGAGTGGTGACTCCAAATCTTGTCAGAAATAATATCTGAACAAAAATGACCTCTTCTTCCACAACAGTTTGGAGCACAAAACATGGTGTACAAGTGAATGGAGCTTAAGCTAGAATACAACTACTCAATTCCTACAAAACTTTCCTAGTATTTTTTGTTTTGTACAAGTAATCGATAATAGAATACTGGAAAATGTCACTTCTATTAAATTTTCCTGTATTCTTTTGGTTCTAGTGACTGGTCCTTCGTTCTCTCTGTGGTTGGGGCCAGTTGAATCCTCAGATATACATTTTGGTATATTCATATGCTGCCATCGGCGACCAATGAGATCCAAAGTTGGAAAATCACTTAGGCAAGGAAAAATTGCACTAGGCAATCACAAATATGTGAAAATCAAAGTTCAGTACCTAGCAAGCAGTCCACGCAGCATCTTCCGAGCTTCATCACTCCAGACATAACTTACAAAATGCTCAATTCCTGAAGTGATCAATCCAACCCCTTCCGTAATATTGTTTTCTATTTGTAATTTTCTCAATGCAAACCCGTCTTGAAAACAATCAGAGCAAACCACCAGCTCCAAAAATTCAATAAAGTTTGACCGAAGAAGATTAAGAGTATGAACACCAAGATGAAGAGTTATCAATCTGCAGCTGAGGACACGGTGTTGGAAACACGTCATTTGCAAAACCTGAGACAAATTCACAGCGCCATGAAGGAGATGATACCACTCCAAGCAAGCTAATATTCTTCATGCATATACCACCAAATGGTGCATCCTCAATTCCCTCCAATACTGGGGCTTTTGTTGAATTAAAACTAACCAAATTAGTGATAGAAACGCCCTTCACAACTGGAACTGCTTTAGGATCCCATCTTTCATCAGGGTGGTCATTAGAGCCACTACTGAACCTTATCGGTATCTTAACTCTCTCCATTGTTATATCACTTATAGTGATATTTGCTATATATCCTCCTCTGCCTTTGTCCGTTTTTATTCTCACACCGGCAGCAGAATCCCAGACATGCAAATCTTCAATAGTTACGTTAAAAATCCCTCCAGACATCTCACTACCTATTCCAACCCCAGAGCAAGTAGGGGTGGTTCCCGATACTCTCCTAATTATAATGTTTGAGCTTGGACGAGCCATTTTTATACCGTACTGGTCCCAGCCACTCTTCACTGCCACAAGATCATCCCCACTCTCAATGTAACAGTCCTCAATACACACATTTGTGCTTGAATCTGCACAAAGGAACAAAAAAAATTAGAAAAACCTTATAAATCTACCTTTTTTGTTCAGGTCTCAGCTTCAGTGCAATGAAAACTAGGGAGGTAAAAAATACAAGGTAAGATAAGAACCATACCAGGGTCTATACCATCAGTATTTGGGGCATTGAGAGGAGCCAAGATTGTCATGTCTTTAACAACAAGATTGCTGAAACAAATACAGAGCTAATAATATTAGTTCCCAACTAAGATTTCCAGTTGGAAAATATAATTATGACAAGATAAAAAACAGCAAACATTGGACTTATGCTTGTTATTATACTTCTATCCTAAGCCTCCATAGCAAGTACGGAAAACATGGCCCATTTGCAAAATTACATCAGCAATATTATTTATGCCGTCTAAAACCATTACATATTTTATAGGCAAAGAACTCTCTACCATACTAAAGCATTTACTTTTACAGCATAAGGGAAGCAGAAACCAAGCAATAGATAAAAGCAGAGGAAGTGAGCAACCTGCAGTAAATTGGATGAATGGTCCAAAATGGAGAATTGCGAAAGGTAAGGTTGGAGATGAGAATGTCTTGAGAATTCATTAGTTCTACAAGGTGGCCTCTGGTGTGCTCCAATGTTCTGTTCCACCATAATTCCCACCACATCTTCCCTTGGCCATCAATTGTCCCATTGTTTCCTGCAAAACCAATCAAACTGGTCAATTTTTTATCAAGCTGTTTGACAAGCAAGACAGGAATCTTCGGCAGAGCATGATCTGAAACTGGCTTTTGGATTATGGATTTTCCACCTTGTCATTTAATATTTTCCATGAGAAACAGAAGATCAGATGGCTACTAATTCTCACTGTGCCAAATGAATTTTTAAGTTTAGGAGATGGCATGCAATGTAGACTGCAGAATCAGAAACTAGTTACTGTTTTCTCTTCCATGGTTTCTCATGTATATGCAGAAGCTTATTTTTATGCTAGCTGCTATAAGCAGACAGTCAGATAGCTACAAGTTAGTTGTTTAGCGCCATGAGTTTCCTGAGGGAGATACAAAACTAGCAACCAATGATTAAGAGTTACCCCCCCCCCCCTAATATTATCGAACTGTATTAGCTGCTCAAATAGAAATTTTTCCCTCCCACCACAAGCATCAGCAAGAGAATCATAACTCAAAATACTTTGCTCTTGTTGGATGAGTTAAAACTCTCTGTTGATATGTGAAAATGTAGTAGTTCAATATTATCTTGCTTTATGCACATTAAAATTTTTCAACTGACATTACACCACCATATGAATATGTTGAGAATATAGAAAACAACTAAACTCTTTGCTGATAAAAATATTTGAAGTTTCCAGACAACTTGAAATGAACTGAGCAGTTCGGAAAAATCATGCAATCGAAACGAGCATTATTTTTCTATGTTTCAATACAAGCAAACTCTGGTAGAAGAAACAAGCTGAATACCTGTGATGACGACATTTGCGAGGCCATCTCCATGAATAAGGCTAATATGTCTCCCCCCTAATCTCTCCCTCCCTCTTCCATAAGAAGGCAATGGCTCTATGATAGGCCATTCCTTTGGGTCCTATCATTCAAAAACATAACATAATTGAAGCAGCAGAAATTAAAAAAAAAAATGATATTGGCAAAAGACATTATCATAATACTGATCAAAATGAAGCAGAAAAAAGAAAAAGCTAATAACTAGTTAATGCTTGCTGACTCGATTACATACTACTCACTTTTGTATCACACATGCTTTGACTATTTCTTTGCAGAATTGCAGTAAAGAAAAGCAACAAGGCACTTGCAAGAGAAACCAAAAGTACACATCAGAGAATCTAGACAAAGTGTCATGCAGTTTGATGGATGCTCAAATGGGGTCCTTAGCATCATCAGCATCAACCTAACCATGTTTTCTCTTTTGTAAGAAAAGGGCTAAAAAAATATTAGCTGCAAGCATTAACCGTGACCTAACTACTACACAAATATTCAAACATGCCAAAGTTTATTCACATTTGCAACCCAAAAAAGATCAACTACAAAAGCATTCTTTCTCTTCACATCTTCATAGGGCTACCATCGAATTATTGTAGATCCATTAACACAAGCTTCATGTTAGAAATCATAAATAAATTTTTTTATTAATTCAGGAGTTTGGATGCTTAAGACACCTTAGAAATCCATTGGAAGGAAAAGCTGGTCAGAGAATGCATTTTCACATAAAAAAACACCCAGAAAAAAAAAACAAACGAAAAAAGACAAAACATCCTTTATCAAAATCAAAATACCTGAGACCCCAAAATAACAGCACCTTCTTCAAGAAACAAAGTGAAATTACTTGTCAAATTAAAACTCCCTGTAACCCATCTTCCTTCGGGCACATTCAACTGGGCCCCACCTCTCTCCCCGAAACCTTGCACGTACCTCATCGCCCTCCGAAACGCTTCGGTATTAGACGTTTTCCCATCACCAACCCCACCAAAATCTTTTATCGATATCACAGCTTTTCTCTCCGGCAACTCTCCGAAGAACCCCACACAGGTTCTTGAATCGGCCACGATATCGTCTTTCGACGTCGAAGAAGTAAATGCAATCTTTATCGGGTAGACGGTCTTGGATGTGATTTGAAAGGATAAAAGAGCTAAAAGGGTGATCAAGATAAGAAGTGGTGGCCAAGAAAATCTTGATAACTTGACCATCATTGCATTACCACCAAGAACAAAACTTTGCTTCTCATCAAAATCCATTTTCTTTAACATGCATGCAAATTATTCAAACACCAAAAAAACAAGAACACGAGAATCAAAGGCTTTGTGGGGGTGCCAAGAAGCTAGCAAAAATATATGTAAAATTAATGGCAATTCTTGTTGGTTTCTTGGAACTAAATATATATAAATAAAACTAAAAATATAGAAGAAATTTTATTCTTGGCAAATAGAATACTTTTAAGTTAAAGAGTTTGTACACCGTGTGCTAGAGAAGCGGCAGCTGTAAGAAGGAAAGAAGACGCGGACAGGAATGTGAAACTGGAAACTGAGGAGAAGAGGAGAAGAGGAAATCTATGCTAATTTTAATACCAAGCAGAAGACAAGAGTTGTGTATGATGATGCCAAGGTGGCGTCTTTTAGTGTGTATTCGGCAACTGGCAAGTTTAAGAAAAAAATTATAAACTATAGTTTTTTTAATTAATATTTAAAAAAATTGTTTGGTAAATATTTTAAAACTTATGGTTTTAACAACACGTATCATCATATTACATCAAAAAACAAACTGAGCTCTTTTTAATTAGAAACAGGAAGTAATTTACTGTTATTTGTTGAATATATCTAAAAGAGCTAGGGAGTTAACTCACCGACGTGGCTTCTTCCTTTTTTTTTCTTCTTTTTTTTCATCTGTCCTTTTTTTTATTTTCCATCTCTTTTCTAATTTCTAATTTTATCTTTCAAAATTTAATTAATTTTAACTTTGATTCATAATTTTTTTGATTTTTTTTTATTAAAATTATAACATTCTCAAATAAACATC
>Ga0307513_10009379_pt1 | contig 12382 bp, 10 predicted proteins | sample 15_EM_MG_FD_202174 | JGI IMG/M metagenome (GOLD analysis project Ga0307513, IMG submission 202174) | Populus trichocarpa ectomycorrhiza microbial communities from riparian zone in the Pacific Northwest, United States - 15_EM | ecosystem: Host-associated > Plants > Roots > Unclassified | place... | reverse complement strand
GGCGGGTGGGGGGGGGGGGGGGGTCTGGGGGTGGGGGCGGCTCCGGTTGGGGGGGGGGGGGGGGGGGCGGGGGGGGCTCGCGGCGCGGTTGGCGGTGGGGGGGGGGGGTGGGGCGGCGTTTCTGGCGTTGACGTCGGGGTTGCAGCGGGGGGCTGTGACCGTGCCGACGGCGGGGATGGTGATCGGGGAGACGATCGGGCCGGCGGTGATCGGGGTGGTGTGGCTCGGGGATCGCACGCGGGAGGGGTTGGGGTGGCTGGCGGTGGTGGGGTTCGGGGTCGCGGTGGCAGGCGCGCTGACGCTGGCGCGATTCGGCGAGGCCCCGGACTGATCTCGCCCCCGCCGCCCCTACCGGCGCTGCCCCCGAACCCCCGTATCGGGCTGGGTAGTCAGCCCGTCCGGCGTTTGAGGACGAGCGCGTTCAGCGCGATGCGGGGGTTCGGGGGCGGAGCCCCCGAGGATGGGACGGGTAAGGGCGGCGGGGGCGAATCTCACCCCATCGCCCCCACCACCCCGTCCCACAACCGCACCCTCGCCTCCAACGCGTCCAACGCCGTCTCCGCCGCCTCCGCCCAGTGCGCGTCACTCGTCCCGCACAGGTCCGCGACCATCTGCATGGCCATCGGGGTGTGCTCCTCGCCGTCGACCTCGATGTGCCGGGACAGGTAGTCGCAGAACAGGGGGAACCGGTCGGTGCCCTCCTTCTTGATCACCTGGTCGAACATGTCCGGGATGAGGTCCTCCCGGGAGAAGGCGAACGCCGCAGCCCGGCAGTGCAGCGGGCGGTCGTTGATGATCTCGAAGGTCGTGCGGACGAACTCCGCCGCCGGGCCCGGGACTTGGGCGACCCTCAGCGCCGAGGTCACGTCGTGCCCCTCCCCCACCAGCGCGACGAACGTGTCGATGCGCGTCGAGTCGGCCGACGCCTCGCTCATGCCGGCGCGGTACAGCTCGAAGTGGCTGGTGAAGCCGCCGTTCAGCTCGTCGCTCTCCTCGACGAGCACGATGTCGTTGATGAGGCGCCGGCTCACCTCCGACCCGCGCGGCACCCAGGGGACGTCGACACAGGTCAGCTCCCGCTGGAGCGACTTGAGCAGGGACATGAAGTCCCAGACCGCGAACACATGATGTTCCATGAACGTCGCCATGTGTTCCCGGCTGTTTATCCGCTGGTAAATCGGGTGGGCGGTCACTTCTTTTCGTGCCGGTTCGATCACGGACCGGGCCCGCTCGATTCCTTCGTGGGTCATATCCCAGTCGTACCTGGACATGAAATCTCCCTCGCGTTGGTCGAACGGCGATCGTGCAGCTTTACCAACCCTCCCGGCAAGCCCTTTCCTGAATTCCGGAAAAGTTACCCCGAGTATCACTCAAATATTGCTCGAAACAACACCGAAATCCACCCCAAAGAACGATAAACAACCACCTTCCGGACATCCGGGCGGAGGTTTCGAAAATCTTCGTTGAAGATTTGAGCGTGACCGGTTCCTGCTCCGTATAGGACGGGGTGACCAGGAATCCCGTCACCGTCACGGTGGCGTATCAAGTGATCCCGGGCCGCGAGACCGAGTTCCACTCCTGGGGGTGGGCCATGCTGCGCGCGACTGCGCGTGAGCCGGGTTTTCTGGGGGGTGGTGTGCTTGTCGACGGAGAGGCGGACTGGCATGTGGTCTACCGCTTCGACAGTGAGAGTGCGGCCCTGGCCTGGGAGAACTCCGTCACCTGGGCCCAGTGGACGGCCAAGGTGCAGGCGCTTGCCCGGGAGACCGGGCGCCGGAGCGTCCAGGGGTCCAAGATGTGGTTCGAGTCACAGACGGACTCGCCGGCCACCCCTCCGGCACCCGCTCCACCACGCCCTCCGGAGAAATGGAAGCTCTGGTTCGTGAATATGAGCGCGGTTTTTCCACCCGTGCTCATATTCAATCTGACCGCCCTTCCCTATCTTGACGGTGTCAACCCGCTCATTCGCACTCTGCTGTTATGCCTGTCTGTGACGGCACTCGTCACCTATATTCTCATGCCGCGCCTCCAGCGTTTCTTCAAGAAATGGCTCTACCCACCGCTCCAGGCACTTCGTGGACGGCACAAACGGCGAACAGCATGAACGATGCAAGGGAGGTGGGCGGGTGAAGACCCTGCTCATCGACAATTATGACTCGTACACGTACAACCTTTTCCAGCTGATCGCGGAGGTCAACGGCGAGGAGCCGGTGGTGATCCGTAACGACGCGCCGACCAGCGCATTCGACACTCTTGCCGAATTCGACAACGTGGTCGTCTCACCCGGTCCCGGCCACCCCGCCACCCCCCGTGACTTCGGGATCAGCGCACGTGTACTCGCCGAGTCCCGGATCCCCGTACTGGGCGTCTGCCTGGGGCATCAGGGGATCGCGCTCGGCGAGCGGGGCCGGGTCGTGCCCGCCCCCGAGCCCCGCCACGGGCATCTCTCCACGATCCGGCACGACGAGCAGGACCTCTTCAAGGGGCTCCCGCAGAACTTCACCGCCGTGCGCTACCACTCCCTCGCCGTGCGCGAGCCGCTGCCCGAGACCCTCCAGGCCACCGCCTGGTCCGAGGACGGCGTCCTGATGGGCCTGCGGCACCGCACGCGCCCCCTGTGGGGAGTCCAGTTCCACCCGGAGTCCGTCCTCACCGAGTACGGCCGCCGCATGCTCATGAACTTCCGCAACCTCACGGCGGACCGCGCCCGCAAGCTCCGTACGAAGAACACCGCCGTCACCCGCCGGGCCGCGGCGATGCCCGAGCCGTCCGCCTCCCCGGCGCGCATGCCCCGCATCCCCGCCCAGCGCCGCTCCTCGTCGCAGCGCCCCACCCACCGTCTCCACACCCGCCGGATCGCCACCGCCGTGGACACGGAGGCCGCCTTCGGCCGGATGTACGCCGGTTCGCCGCGCGCGTTCTGGCTGGACAGTTCGCAGGTCGAGGAGGGGCGGTCGCGGTTCTCGTTCTTCGGGGACGACTCCGGCCCGCTCGCCGAGTTCGTGCGGTACGACGTCACGAGCGGCGTCTGCGAGATCGAGCGGGCCGGGCGGCCTGCGCGCAAGGTGAAGGCGAGCGTCTTCGACTATCTGAAGCGGAAGTTGATCAGCCGTCGGGTCGACGCGACCGGCCTGCCCTTCGACTTCACCGGCGGATACGTCGGCTACTTCGGGTACGAGACGAAGGCCGACTGCGGAGCCTCGCCCAACGTCCATCAGGCCCAAACCCCGGACGCCTGCTGGCTGTTCGCCGACCGGCTGATCGCGGTGGACCACCAGGCGGGGTACACGTACGCGGTCTGTGTCGCCGAGGACACCCCGCAGGCCACGCTGGAGGCCGCCGACTGGCTCGACGGCGCGCTGGCCCAACTCACCTGCGTCGTCGCGGAACAGCCGCCCCCGCCCGTGCCCGCCACCGAGCCGGACCCCGCCGCCGCCGAGCCGTGGCTGGTGCGCGACCGGGACACCTATCTCACCGACATCGCCGCCTGTCAGCGGGAGTTGACGGCCGGTACGAGCTACGAGGTCTGTCTCACCAACGCGGCCAGGATGCCCGCCCCACCGGACGCGTACGACTACTACCGCGTCCTGCGCCGAGTCAACCCGGCGCCGTACGCGGCCTTCCTGCGCTTCGGGGACCTCGATGTGGCCGGCTCCTCCCCCGAGCGGTTCCTCCGCATCACCCGGGACGGCATGGCCGAGGCCAGACCCATCAAGGGCACCGCCCCGCGCGGCCACGCACCGGAGGAGGACGACGCCCTCCGCGACTCGCTCGCCGCCGACGACAAGACACGCGCCGAGAACCTGATGATCGTCGACCTGCTCCGCAACGACCTGGGCCAGGTCTGCCGCACCGGCACGGTCCGCGTCTCCCGGCTCATGGTCGCCGAGACGTACGCCACCGTGCACCAGCTCGTCTCCTACGTCGAGGGACGGCTGCGCGAGGGCACCGACGCGGTGGACGCCGTCCGCGCCTGCTTCCCCGGCGGCTCCATGACCGGCGCGCCCAAGCTCCGCACGATGGAGATCATCGACTCGCTGGAGACCGAGGCCCGTGGCGTGTACTCCGGCGCCCTCGGCTACCTGGGGTGCAGCGGCGGCGCGGATCTCAGCATCGTCATCCGGACCGCCGTACTCGCCGACGGCGAGATGCAGTTGGGCGCGGGCGGGGCGATCGTCCTCGGTTCGGACCCGGTCGCGGAGTACGACGAGATGCTGCTGAAGACGGCCGCCCAGATGCGGGCGTACGAGGAGTACCAGAAGTCCTCTTCCCTGTCGGCCGCCGCCGAGGAGGCCGCCCGATGACGATCCACCAGGCGGCCACGACAACCGCTCCCCCTGCCCCAGCACCTGCCGACGCCGACGCCCCCGGCAACCTCGCCGCCCATCTCGCCGCCCTCGCCGAGCGGCACGGCTGGAGCGACCGGGCCGCCTTCCACCAGGGGCACCGGTCCTGGACGCACGGTGAGGTGCACGAGCTGGCCGCCCGTACGGCGACGGTGCTGACCCATCACGGTGTGCGCGCCGGGGACCGGGTGCTCCTCGCCCTGCCCGACGGCATCACCTGGGTGACCGCCTTCCTCGCGACCGCCCGGCTCGGTGCCGTGGCCGTCCTGGTCAACCCCGAACTCCCGGCCGCCGACCACGCGTTCATGACCGAGGACGCGGAAGCCGTGCTGTGTGTGACCGGGCCCTGGCTGGAGGAGGGCGAGGCGGACGAGAAGCGTTTCGCGGGGCGGCCTCTCCTCGGCGCCGATCAGCTCGCGGCCCTCGCCCCGACCGCCGAACCGACCGCCACCGCCCACCCGGTGGACGCGCACACGCCCCTGTACGTGCAGTACACGTCCGGAACGACCGGACGCCCCAAGGGAGTTGTGCACGCGCACGGCGACCCGAAGACCTACCACGACCTCATCGGGCGCCGGTTGCTCCGTATCACCGAGGCCGACGTCACCCTCTCCGTCTCGAAGCTGTTCTTCGCCTACGGCTTCGGCAACGCCTTCGTCTTCCCGCTCTTCTCCGGCTCGTCGGCCGTCCTGGTGGACCGGCGTCCGACCCCGGCCGCCGTCGACGAACTCGTCGCCCGGCACCGGGTGACGCTGATCTACTCGGTGCCGTCCGCGTACGCGGCCCTCGTCTCCGACCGGGGCAGCGGCCACCAGGCCTGCTTCACCTCCGTACGGGCCGCCGTGTCAGCCGGGGAGGGGCTGCCGGAGGGGCTCGGGGAGCAGGTCGGCGAGCTGCTCGGCGCGCCGGTGCTGGAGCAGATCGGCTCGACGGAGGCCGGACACGCCTTCTGCGCCAACAGCTTCGACCACAACCACCCCGGTACGGTCGGCCGTCCCGTCCCCGGTTTCGAGGTCGAGCTGCGCGACCGTGCCGGGGTCCGGTTACCCGACGAGAGCACCGAGGGGGTCGAGGGTGAACTGTGGGTCCGTGGGCCCACAGTGACGACCGGATATCTCAACCGGCCCGAGGAGACCGCCCGTTCACTGGTCGGCGGCTGGCTGGCCACCCGGGACCGGGCGGTGCGTGAACCGGACGGCACCTACCGGCACTTGGGCCGCGCCGACGACATGGAGATGGTCGGCGGCATCACGGTCTCCCCGCTGGAGGTGGAGGCCGTACTGCGCACCCACCCGGCGGTGAAGGAGGTCGCCGTCGCCGCGCTCACCGACGAGCGGGGCTTCAGCAGGCTGCGCGCCTTCGTCGTGCCCGTCGGAACGGCCCGGGCGGGTCTGGAGACCGAACTCATCGAGCTGGCCCGGGCCCGGCTCGCCGCCTTCAAGGCCCCCCGGAGCATCAGTTTCGTCCCGTCGCTGCCCCGCACCTCGACCGGGAAACTCCGCCGCCATCTCGTCCGCCAGGGCGCCTGGTAACCAGCACCAGTACCCCAGCGCCACCACCGCAAGTCCCGCCGTACGACACGTACTTCAGACTTCAGAAGGGAACGGGCGCATGCCACAGCAGCAGCCCCTGCTCGCCGACCGCGGTTTCTATCTGGGCCCGGTCTTCCGGCGGGCCGCCGACCGTCACGGAGCCGTCTTCGTCACCCTGGACCGGCCGCTGGACGTCAGCCCGGATCTCGGGGTCGACCTCAGCTACAGCCAACTGGCCGATCTGGTCGAGGAGTTGTCGGCCCGGCTGTGGGCGGCCGGGGTGCGGCCGTCCGAGCAGGTGGTCGTCCACAAGACGGACAGCGTCGACATCGTGCTGCTGACCTGTGCCGTCTCCCGGATCGGCGCGGTCCCCGTGCTGCTCTCCCCCGCCCTCGCCGGACCGGTCGTCGGGCAGTTGCTTGAGCGCCTGCACCACCCCTGGCTGCTCACCGACAGCGCCAAACTCACCGGCTCGCTCAAGGAGTTGGACCTCTCCCCGCTGGTGCGCCAGACCCTCACGGTCGATGCCGGCGCCACCGCGGCCGACGCCGAACCGCTGGAGAAGTACGCCGGCGCCGAACCCGCAGCCCCCGTCCGCCTCCACCCCCGCGAACCCGCCCTGATCACCCACAGTTCGGGCACCACCGGCGTCCCCAAACTCGCCGTCCACTGCGCGAACACCATGTGGAACCGGCTCGTACCGCAGCAGGCGATGGGCTGGCCGACACGCGGGGAGACGGCCGCGCTGCACATGTCCTTCGTGCACTCGCGCTTCTACCATCTCCTCGGCGTGCTCCTGCACTTCGGCAGCCCGCTGCTCCTGATCACCGACCCGACCCCGGCGAACGTGGGCCCACTCCTCGCCCGCCACCGCCCCGGCATCGTCGAGACCCACCCCAACACCTTCGTCCTGTGGGAGGAGTTGGCGGACGCGCCGGGTCAACCCCTGTCGCGCGTACGGTCGTACGGGTCGACGTTCGACGCGATCCACCCGCGTACCGTGAAGCGGCTGCTGGGCGCCTCGAAGCGCCGTAACGCCTGGCTGATCCAGCTGTACGGGCAGAGCGAGACCGGGCCCGTCGCCTTCCAGTGGTTCACCCGGCGCAGTGCCGCAAAGGCGGACGGCCGCCGGGTCGGGATCGGGATACCCGGGTTCACCCGCGTCCGGGTCACGGACGACAACGGGCAACCGGCGGCACCGGGCAAACCGGGCCGCATCGAGGCCCGTACGCGCGGACGCATCCTCACCTACCTCGGCGCGCGCGAGCAGTACGAGCGCCAGCTGGACGGCGGCGGGTGGTGGCAGATGGGCGACATGGGCTACCGGAGCAGGCTCGGCGCGCTCTACCTCATCGACCGCGAGATCGACCAGATCGACTCCGTGCACAGCAACCTGGAGGTCGAGGACACGCTGATGGACCGGCTGGAGGAGCTGCGCGAGGTCGTCATCGTGCCGGGCGCCGACCGCGAGCCGGTGCCGGTGATCTGCGTACGGGACGAGGTGCCGCTGGACCCGGACCGCTGGCGTCAGGCGACCGCCGACCTGCCGACGATGGCCGAGCCGCGGCAGTGGCGGTTCGAGGAGCTGCCGATGACGGCGACCTGGAAGGTGAAGCGGGTGGAGATCAGCCGCATGCTGGCCGAGAGCGCACGCGCATGACCCCCTCGGAACAGGTGTCCGCGCGGGTACTTGTGGTGGGGGCCGGTCCCGTCGGGCTCTCCGCCGCCCTCGGTCTGCGCGCCCACGGACTGCCCGTCGTCGTCCTGGAGTCGGACCCCGAGGACCGTGAACGCCCGGGCAGCCGCGCCCTGTTCGTACACCGCGAGACCCTGCGGCTGCTGGACGCGATGCGCCCGGGCCTGGCCGCCGAGTTCACGTCGTACGGACGTACGTGGCACACCCGGCGCACGCTGTACCGGGGCCGCGAGGTGTACTCCCGTACCTTCCCAGCGACGCCCAACTCCCCTGTGTCCATCCCACCGTTCACCAGCCTGCGCCAGGTCGACACCGAGCGCTTCCTGCGCGCCGCCTGCCGGGAGGCGGGCGTGGAGTTCGCGTGGGGCGTGCGCGTGACGGGCGTACGGTCCTCGCCGACCGGGGTGACGCTCACCGACTCCGACGGAGGCGTCTGGCACGGCACCCACGTGGTCGCGGCCGACGGCGCCCGCTCCGCGGTCCGGGCGGAGTTGGGGATCACCATGGAGGGGACGCGCTCGGAGGGGTTCCACGTGGTCGTGGACGTCGCCGACATCCCCGGCGCCGAACTCCCCCTGGAGCGCGTCTTCCACTACGAACACCCGGGCGTGGGCGGCCGAAGCGTGATGCGGGTGCCCTTCACCGGCGGCTTCCAGGTCGACCTCCAGTGCCTCGACGACGACCGACAGGAGGCGTACGGCACGGAGGAGGCCGTACGGGACTGGCTGCCGGGGGTCCTGGAGGCACCCGGGTACGGGTCGCAGATCCTGTGGGTGTCGACGTACCGCTTCCTGCGGAAGGTCGCGGACGCGTTCACCGATCCGCACCGGCGGGTGCTGCTCGTCGGGGAGGCGGCACATCTGTTCCCGCCGTTCGGGGCGCGCGGGATGAACAGCGGGATCGCGGACGCGGCGGCAGCGGCGGAGGCGATCGCGGCGGTGGCCAGAACCGGGCTGGTGGGCGCGGTCGCCGAGTTCGCCGAAGTACGGCGCGCGGCGGCGGTGTTCAACAGCGCAGCCGCCGGTACGGCGCTGGACCACCTCCGCCCCCACCGCCGGATCGTCCGGGCCAAGCAGCGCGCGGCGGCGGCCCTCGCACCGGTCCTGCCGTGGTGCGGATCCTGGCTGGAGCACGCACCGTACGGGCCGCGCGACGGGGCACCGGCGGTGGCCGGCCGCAAGTACTGACCACGCGAGTACTGACCACGTACCGAGGTATCGAGAAGAGCACTGATGACGCACTCAGCAACACAAGCAGCGGCCACGGAAGGGCTGTTGGCGTGGTCGCCGCGCCGGGGCCTGACCGGACCGGACGCACACGGTTCCGTGCCGACGGTCGGTGAGCGGCTGACGGTCGCCGACTCCTGGCTGCTGCGCGACGGCCGGGTACGGGGCCTGGCCCGCCACCGGGAGCGGTTCCTGCGGGCCTGCGGTGACTCGGGCGGTCCCTCGCTGCGCCACCTGGTGGACTTCTGGCGGGACATGACCGCCGCGCTGCCACGCACCGGGGAGTGGTTCCCCCGGGTGGAACTGGGCGCGGAATCAAGGGAGTTGAGGCTGCTCCTCCGCCACGCACCACCCCTCGGCACGGGCGTACGGGTCTGGGCGACGGGCCAGTCCGATCCGCGTACCGTCCCCCGCCGCAAGGGCCCCGACCTGGACATCCTGGCCCGGGTCCGACAGCGGGCGGCCGGCGCGGGTGCTGACGAGGCGGTGCTGATCGCGCCCACGGGCGTGGTCCTGGAGGGCGCCACCTCCAGCGTCCTGTGGTGGGAGGGCGACACCCTCTGCTTCCCCTCACCGCAGCTCCCCGTCCTGGCCGGAGTCACCCTCTCCCTCATCCAGGAACGCGCCCAGCGCACCGGCATCCGCATCGCCCACCGCGAACGCGTCCTCGCCGACCTGGACGGCCGCGAGGTGTGGCTGGTGAACGCCCTGCACGGAATCCGCCCGGTGACGGAATGGACGGCGGGCGAAGGATCGGAGGAACCGCTTTTGCGGGCGGGGCGAGCGGAACGGGCCGCTGAATGGCGGCAATGGCTGGAGGATCTGATGGAGCCGCTGCAATAAGCAGAGAAAGACAAATGTGGGGCAGGGCATTGAATTCGCCCCGCCCCACATTTCCACGCCCGAATTCAGCCGCTTTTCGTTCAGCTGCTCTTCTTCACTGCCGACTGATAAGCCCCCGGAACCATCCGCGTCGCGATGGCGATCCGGTTGTACGCGTTGATGACGGTGGCCGCCCAGATCAGCGCGGCGACCTGCGCCTCGTCGAAGACGGCGGCGGCCTCCGCGTACACGTCGTCGGGCACGTGCCCGTCGTGCACCAGGGTCACGGCCTCGGTCAACGCCAGTGCGGCACGCTCCCGTTCGCTGAAGAAGGGGGTCTCCCGCCAGGCGCTGAGGGCGTAGATCCGCTGCTCGGTCTCCTCCTGGGCGCGGGCGTCCTTGGTGTGCATGTCGAGGCAGAACGCACAGCCGTTGATCTGGGACGCGCGAATCCGGATCAGTTCCAGGAGTTCGGGCTCGACCTTGGCATCCTGCGCGGCGGAAACAGCGGCGCCGTGCAGGGCACCCATCGACGCGGAGACCTCGGGGGTGATTTTCTTGAGGGCGACACGGGATATGGGCTCAGTGGTGGTCATGGGATTACTATATCCACGAAAAAGAAACACTGTTCATCCCTTCGGACCACACCGCATCGAGGGCCGGCCATTGACTCCGCATTCCCTGGCGTTCTACCTGGACGTCGTCACCACCGGCACCGTGCTCGGCGTGGGTACCGCGAACTCTCCCGAGCAGGTCGCCGAAGTCCTGGGGCCCGACTTCGCCGAGGACGCCTTCAGCGACCGCAGCATGTGCCTCGGCTACGGCTTCGCCGAGTTCTTCTGGGACCGCGCTTCCGCCGACGCCCCCTGGTCGGGCCACCACTTCACCCTGCAAGTGCACCGACTCGCGTACCGGAACCGCACCGACGTCCACGACGTGCTGCGTGCCCGGTACGGGCGCTTCACCCCCAGGCTCCGGTTCGAGAAGCTGCAACGTCTGCTGACGCGGCGCGGCGTGCCCCTGGTGGAGATCCCGGAGATCCCGACAACCGGTCCGTACTTCCGTACGTTCTGGCAGCCCGACTCCCATGTGGCCGTCACCGTCATCGGCACCCACGGCGAGTACGAGACGCCGGACAATCTGCGGGTGGGTGACGTGTACAGCGTCCACGGCCCGGTGGCCGCCGAGGAAGTGGCGTGGCGGAGGGCACAACAGGTCTAGGAACCGGCCGCCGGAGCAACCGTCGCACACAGCTCCTCCAGCGCCCCCGCCCACGCATGGTCCGGCGGCGTCCCGTACCCCACCACCAGCGCGTCGGTCCGTCCGGCGGTCGAGTCCGGGTGACGGTAGAGGTCGAGACCGTGTACCGCCAGTCGCCGGCGGGCCGCCTCCCGTACCACCGACTCCTCGGTGCCCGGCGGGAGTTGGAGGACCGCGTGCAGACCGGCCGCGATGCCGGTCGCGTGGACCTGGGGTGCCTTGGCGGCCAGCGCCGCGACGAGCCCGTCCCGTCGACGCCGGTAACGCAGCCGGGCGGCGCGCACCTGACGGTCGTACGCACCCGAGTCGATGAACTCCGCGAGCGTCAGCTGGTCGAAGACGCCGCAGGACCAGTCGATCCTGCCCTTCGCCGCGACGACCTCGCCGACCAGGGACGGCGGCAGCACCAGCCAGCCCAGCCGCAGGCCCGGAGCCAGCGACTTGCTCGCCGTACCGACGTACACCACCCGGTCGGGGTCCAGCCCCTGGAGCGCGCCCACCGCCTGCCGGTCGTAGCGGAACTCCCCGTCGTAGTCGTCCTCCAGGATCAGCCCGTCCCCGCGCCGCGCCCAGTCCACGACGGCGGCCCGCCGGTCGGGATGCAGCGACTTGCCGATCGGGAACTGGTGGGCAGGCGTCAGCAACACAGCTCGTACGTCCGCCAGTTCCCCTCCCCCTCCCGTCAACTCCTCTGTACGGGTGCCCAGTTCGTCGAGTCCGAGCGGTACGGTCCGCAGCCCCGCCCGCTCCAACAGCCGCCAGTGCGCGTCCAGTCCGTACGACTCCACGGCCAGTGAGGAGAGCCCCCGGGCATGCAGGACCCCGCCCAGCAGCATCAGTGCGTGCACGAAGCCGGAGCTGATGACGATCCGGTCGGGGTGGGTGTGGACGCCCCGGGCACGTGCCAGATAGTCGGCCAGGGCGGTACGGAGTTCCACGCGTCCGCGCGGGTCCGAGTAGCCGAGGGCGTCGTTGGGGGCGGCGGTCAGGGCGCGGCGGGATGCCCTGAGCCAGGCGGCGCGAGGGAAGAAGGAGAGGTCGGGACTGCCGGGGATCAGGTCGTGCACCGGCGGGAACGGTGAACGCGGGTGCCGGGTGGGCCCGGCGGACGGGCGGGGCACGGGGCGTTCCGCCACGCTGGTGCCCGAGCCCTGGCGGGCGGTGAGCCAGCCCTCGGCGACCAGGTCGGCGTACGCGTCGGCGACCGTGTTGCGGGCGATGCCGAGATCGGCGGCGAGGGAGCGGGAGGAGGGCAGGCGGGTACCGGGCGTCAGCCTGCCCCCGCGCACCGCTTCCCGGATCGCGTCCGTCAGCCCTCTGCGTACGCCTGTGCCGGCACCGGTGCCGGTCGGTTCCAGATGGAGGTCGACCCCCAAAGTGGCCCAGGATCCTGCCATGGAAATGGACCATACCCTTGGGCTACTCGACTCCTAGAGTCGATGGCATGACCACGTATGAACAGAAGGCCGAAGAGAAGACCACTTCCCCGTACGCCCCCGA
>Ga0307513_10009378_pt1 | contig 12383 bp, 11 predicted proteins | sample 15_EM_MG_FD_202174 | JGI IMG/M metagenome (GOLD analysis project Ga0307513, IMG submission 202174) | Populus trichocarpa ectomycorrhiza microbial communities from riparian zone in the Pacific Northwest, United States - 15_EM | ecosystem: Host-associated > Plants > Roots > Unclassified | place... | reverse complement strand
GCCAAACTTGAGATCTGCCCGACCTGTTTCGTTTATGATGAATTCCTTGGCTTTCTCCTCGTTTGCAAGGTCGGTCGGGTCGAAGTTCTGAGCTGTGATTCCAACGCCAAACTTCTTGCCCTCAGGCGTGATGGGGCGCGCCATGATTGTATAGGCGCCAGGCTTGCCCCAGATATGCCAATACTACAGATTTTACCGTTAGGTAACACTCTCTTGCCTTTGAATTTTCTCACATCCGTAGTCAGACCTTCGATTTCAACGTCTCCCCACACCATTCCGTCGGTATCACGAGTCTCTCCCTGGAAGGTCATTCCAAGCAATTTTCTGGAGGCCCCTAGAAGCATGAATCTCGAATGTGAGTGAATTATCCAATGGTGATTCATCATCATAACCTACCTTTGGCACCATCTGCGCCAATCAAATATTGGGCAGTGACCAACTCTTTGCCCTCAGTCTCTTTTCCGTTTTCGAACGTAGCAACGGTAGCCGTAATCACATCTGGTGTTTGTTCAATCCCTACCAGCCCTTTGCCATACTCTACGGCAACACTGTATCTTGCGAGGTGCTTCTTGAGGATGTCCTCCAATTCGTTCTGGCTAAGGCAGACACCATTTCCCTGCAGGGGGTAAGAAACGGTCGATTCGGTAAGCTTACAGGACGTTTCCACCTTTGACAAATCACTTACAAATGGACGATCAGGCCAGGTACCAGTCTTCGCATACAGGTCCCATGTTTTAACAGGAATGGTTCCGCCTGGAAGCTTATACGCCCTCATGGTGGGGATGGATGTTGCCTTTTTCTGGAAGTCCTCCAGGATTCCCAGCGTCTGAAAAAGCTCGCAAGTTCGGGGCTTCACATGTACTCTGGTTAGTCTATTCATTTGCTCTGAGAGTTTGAAAGGTTTCCAACCTGAATACCGAACCCACGAGAGCCCACGTGAGGTTTTTCAGCTTTGTCAATGAGGCGGGGTTTGATGCCGTTCTGAGCCAAAGTTAGAGCTGCAACAAGGCCAGAAGGCCCAGCGCCGGCCTAGAAAATAATCCGTTCCTACTACTCAGCCCTAGATCTGGTGAGACCGTAGTACACATTTGCTTACGATGAGCACAGGAATAGGTTCTGCCATGGCGATGTTGGATATGACCAGTGGATGGAATGTGAGGTCTCGGTTCGAACGAACGAGAGGACTTTTGTATGGAGGAGAGTGATCTTCCCACTAAGTGGTCGGGATAGTTCCGATACGAATTCCATCATCGCTCGTGACGATGAAGGATCTATGCTTCTTTCCATCATGTTACAATTGTTACAATGTGACATCTATCTACGTCCACATGAGACCGAGGCTAATTGAAGAACCTTCCTTTCTTTGGTGACAAAGGTGCTTTAGACGCTTCGAACAAGGCCCTCGAATACTCCGTTACATACTAATTCCCGCCAACTCACTGGGCTGACCTCCCGATCAAGACACAACCGTTTCAGAGAGCCATAAAAGGCTTGTGAACTCGAAAGTATACACATGTCATATCCTCACACTCAATAATATGATGGGCTATTCAGAGAGCCAATAAGATTGCTTTCCAAGACCCGCTAATTGTGCCTCCGTTCTAACTTCCAAGAATATTGATTGTAAGCATTCGGCACCAGGTTCAACACGCGTTGGATCAAAACAAACTCCGAGTCGAAACTTGAAATTTGAGGATCGAGATATATGGCTTAAAAATCGTCTAAACATAGATCTGGGCAATCTATTCAGCTGTGATAAAGAAGTACTAAATAGTTTACAGTAGATTTAATTTATTTAATATTCGTTTATCCCAGCCACACTTATAGATTGCGAGCCCAAAGGTGTGGATGAATTATTGCGTTTTGGTTCTGCTGGTGCTGTGCGGTCCGCGCGGTCCTGACCGCAAATCGAAGCTGAACGCTGAGCTAGTCAGTCACCACTGCCAACTGAGCGTAGGGAATGGTCCAGTGGTCGATAAACAGTCTATTTTCGGAAATTGGTAGGGTTGTGGTGAGTCTTGACCGCAAATCGAAGCTGTCAACTGCCTGGTGAGCGCTGAGCTTCTGATGAGCGAATCCGACTCGTTTAGGAATTGCTCTCATCGGGGATTACATCCGCCTGTTATGTAGTCACTCATCATTGCGAAAGAACCGGCTAGTTGGGACCTGACGATTACGCGCGAGTGTATCAGTTCAGATACGGTAGGTCCCTAATTTAAAATACCTCGGTTAGATTAAATTTCCCAGACGAAGGTGCGCCACCCAGGGATCCTTTGAAACAGGCCCTGCGACGGCTTACCCCAACCTCATCTCGATGAAAACATTCTATAAAATGAAGTCCCCAATCTGTCATGCCGTATTATCATCTACCTGTATCCGATGCCGCAGTCGTAACCTGATAGAGTTTACAACAAGATGAACACCCTGGTTCTGAATGATATTTACTGGTGTAAAAATCCCAGGAATACGTGAAACAACTCAACCTTGAAAACTACATTTCGATGTGCTCCAAAAAATATTGGATAAAGTTACAACCGTTCTGATAATCCACGTTGATGGTGTCGTGCCTGGTGCACATTGAATATTCATTATCCGAGAGTTATTACGCATCCGGGCACCAGGAATAACCAGGAAGTCGAAAGAGTGGCCCTCGAGATGAAAATTTACTCCAATTAATCGAGCATCCATGCTCAAACAATACCCCAACAATCCTTTCCAAAGAATACCCGTGAGCTGCAATAAATCCATCTTCGAGTTCCTTCCCCAACCCCTCGACGAGACTAAGATCGACCAGGATGTCACACCGGGATTTCAAGGCATTGAGAGCAGTTCTTGAATCACTATCTCTGTGCTGCGTGCCGTTCCAGTAGTTGAAACTTGTTAAGGTCTCGTCGTCAAGAACGCTCCCTGTGTGTGCGGAGACAATGGGTACCGACGAAGGACGAAAGGACCCCAATGGCATCAGTATTGTCGGGTTTGGGAAGGGTGCACTGAGCTTAACGTGTTTCTCCTTGGCCAACCCCTCAACACATTTGATGTTTCCGGCAATGGTGAAGAGATCCGGAGAATGTTGATCGACAATCCTAAGTTGGTCACTTCGCCATGCGGTTACATATTCCTTGAGCTCCGACTCGCCACATCGTACTGCGTGCGTTGAATTTTCCGAGTTTGTTTCGGCGACACGAAACACAGCGTGAGACGGTATGGTTCCCGTAAATACTCCAGCAGCATATTCTGCCATTCCCGCTCCTCCGACTGCAGAAATTTCGCATCCTAGTTCCAGCAAACAACGAGCGATGACGACCTGATCCTTGAGGGTGGCGTATGCACCATCCCACTCAGTGTTCGACATCCCCGCAAGAATCGACTGATAAAGAGGATGATTATTGACCACTTCCGTGCGGGAAAAAGGTAGGCCAAACCAGATTCCGATTCGTGGAGTCGAAAAGTGGTGAGGGGGAGATGAAGGAAGGCCTGGCTTGGGAACAAATTCTCGAAGCCCATGAATTAAATCTTGCCATGTGCGCACCGTCCATGCAGCTCGCACTGGAAAATGGTCTCGCGCTATCTGGCTGGTCCTAGCGGTAGGTCCAAGTTCGGCTTGGGTTAAATGCTGGTTACTGAAGAACTCGACATATTTCTCGACCTTAAGAGAAAGGTCGTCCGCTGAGCAGGCGCTGAGCAAGAATATCTCGGGGGACGTAGGGTTGAAAGACGAATGGGGAAGTTCCACTCGTTCAAGTGTCTCCCCTATAATGATATGCGCAAGGGTTCCAGAAAGGCCAAAAGATGAAATTGAACATAAGCGCCGGGATTCGGAGGGTAGGAAAGGTGAAATTTTCTTTGGTATATGTAGCTGGGACGAGGGTGTGAATATCTCGCTGAGCGGACCAGATGGAGGTTGAGGTGGAACAGCATTGTGATTGAAACACGACAGGACTTTTAAGGCGCCTGGGAATTCAATTATCGGTAATCGTGAAGTGGAAATTCACGCGAGGAAATGAGAAACGAACCAGCTAACCCTGCACACTCCTCCGTATGTCCAATTACAGCCTTTGATGACCCAACATACAGTGGCTTTGTTCTATTTGATTCCAGTTTTTCAGCGAAAACCTCCTTGATGGATTGAAGCTCGATTGAATCTCCGAGCTGGGTTCCAGTTCCGTGGGCTAACAAAGAAATTAAAATTATATGACTCTCCGGAACGGTTCAGAAACCCCACCTTCGAAAAAAGATATCTGATTCGGTGACAATGAAGCTTGCGACAGAGCTTCACGAAGCAACCGGCTTTGTGCTTTGGGATTAGGCGCAAAAAAGCCTCGCGAAGTACCATCTTGCGTAACTGCGCTTGAAACCACACAGCCGTACGGAGATACCTCGGCGTCCGATGCTCTCTGTAAAACGATAGCAGCTGCACCTTCGCTCGCAACAAATCCATCTGCTCCTGCAGAAAACGGTGCACAAATCCCCGAAGGGGACACTATACCATTATGTGATCGGAATATTGCACCTGCGGGATGAAAATGTGTAGTCGAAGAAATCACTATCGCGGCGTCGCAATCACCGTTGCGGATTGCTGAACAAGCTAAGTACGAACGTCAAAAATATGACTGTACTATGGACAAGATCAAGAGTTACTTACCTTGGTGAATCGCCACGGCGCTGCTTGAGCAAGCTGTCTTAATTTCAATGGAAAGGCCAGTTAGATTTAAAAAATAAGACAGCCTAGCCCCAACGGCATCGTCCGATGACCCATGTATCCCAATGGCATATTCTGGGTAATGACGATGTTAATCAAAAGGCCATATTTTGACCGTGTAGACATACCCTCCAAGCTGGATTTCTCTAACCGATGTTCGCGCCAACCAGAGTCGTTAACGCAAGTAAAAATCCCCCAATTTCTACCGTAAAGTGAACGTGGTGCAATGCAGGCATCTTCGACTGCCAAGTATCCAAGTTGCAATGCCAATCTCGCATTCGGGCTCATATTTTTTGCTTCCAATGGCGATAGCCCAAAAAATTTTGCGAAAGACTTCAAGTTTTCAATCGCAGAATCCTCCAACCAGCCCATTGGAAAAATGTCAGAGCGGTTGTCCCCTCTTCCCTTACCCCATCTTGACTGGGGCCGACCGCGTTGGAGATTCTTCACGAAAACCTCTGGTGCCAGCAGGGCTGACCAATACGCGTCCAATGATTCGATACCCCCTACAAACCGGCAGGCGGAACCGGTAATAGCAATCTCAGGCGTAGCTAGGCCCCGAATCTCGTTTGGTATGTTCTCCGATTCGTTGTATGGGGGCCACGAAGATGTTGGGGCATCGATAGATTGCTGTGAACCGGACGAGGAAACCAACGCATACAAATCGTCCACGCTGTGTATTCCATAGAGTTGCGCAGCAGTTACTTCTGTGGAAAACTCGTCCTTCAAAGCTTTGGCCAACTGAACAGCGGACAGGGAAGTCAGTGGAATATCCGTCAGAGAAGCGTTTTGGGCAGCAAAATACCGCTCAGGAACACTGTAAATATGTGTTAATAGACGCAAGATACGAGTGCGCAGCTCCTGCTGTTCGTAGGTCGGCCTCAAGTCCGGTTTGACTGCCTGATCATGGTTGTCCATAACGGTGGGAGGAGGAGGAAACAGACGCGGTATATCTTCGTCCTTCTGCATTTCCTTAAATATTTTCTTCAGTTTTTTGCGATTTAAGGTTTGCTTGGTGGTGACTGGCAAATCGTTAACAATAAAAATATGCTCTCTCCGAAGGCGTTTCTCGAATGGTATGGAGGCGTTTAAGTCCAAAACGATGTCGACTATGGATTCAATGGCCCCCCCGACCGGGAGCAGGAGAGAATGAGGTTGTATCAAGGCAACCAAGGAATCTCCAGCGACATTCGACAGGATTGCAGAGCGTTGTATATTGAACCCTCCCGAGTCTAAAACGCGTTCCAAGGCTAGAGCATCGATTTTGACGCCAGATTCAAAAACCACCAAGTCGTCCATGCGACCAACGTAAGTTATGCCTGACAACAAGTGGAATTAGTTCTTGCGCCGTGCAAAGTGACGTGAGCAGGGAACCCACCCGATAATGATGGTGCATTGATATCGTACGGTGGAATTTGCCCCCCGGCTATGTAACTGAAAGCAGGGATGTGGTCAGGGTGAGAATATAAATCCCCAGTTCTATACGTTGTGACTCCTGTAAGCGGATCGAAGGAGTACGATGCCGACTCTCGAAAATCGTATCCGATAGGCAGGTGCTAAATTCAGTTGTCAGTTGCAGGTGACTTGTCTGGCGCGAACTGTACCGCATACCGTGCACTGAATAACGAGCTCGCCATAATTATCAGAAAGATGTTCCTTCTCCAAAATACCCATGAATTCTGGGATTACTTGGAGTCCATTTTCTCTCTGAAACAAATCCCTAGCTCGTCGTATGGCGATAGTTCCTGCGGCCTCTGTTGCTCCCGAGCAGTCAAAGTATGGGATATTCCAGGACGCAGCCCACTGAAAAACGGACTCCACGGTGCGTGCTCCTCCAATCCCCAAGGAATCTAAGGCCTGAAGACGCGTAATATCGTCCTGTTGGCATAAGGAAAGAACTTCGCCGAATATACCAGGAGTCATCGCGGTTGCTGTGATGTTATTGTAATATTTCAGGCTCGCTAACAAAAGAGCTGCCATCGTCGTGGTGGGAGGTAATTCAGGGGAAGATACGAAACGATCGAAAAAAATGTATGTTCCTGCGGTCTGTAGAACAATCCCGCTATGCATTTGTAGGTTGAAAATGTGTTTAGAAATCATCAAACTTAAATGCTCACCAAAATGTAATGCAAAATTCGAAGCAATGAGATAACGGAAGCCAGCCAAGGTGTCTCTTCGGCTTCGAGGAGTATTGCGAACCTCCGAGCATGAGCATCGCTCGACGACCGGAGTGAGCTAGCATGTCATGTGTATAGGTCACGCATTTCAATGAGGACCAGTCAATGGCGGAACTTGTGAACAGCGTTATCGCTGGTAGATCAAACCCCACGGGTGGTGAGGCGGTTCCCACTGCGATATCGTTTATCAACGCCTTCAGGTCAGGAAACGTTTGGTTGACCCATGAGCACATTGAGGGTATGTAATTTGATATACGGTTCAAGGTATTTGTTGTAGCCTGGGCTTCGGGGATAAGTGCCGATATATCTAAAATGAAGGGATATTTGGTGTGTAGGGAAAATCTTTCCAAAGAATTAATGAGCAACTGCCGGAGGCCAGGAGAAACGAGGATGAGGTCCGGATCCACGAGCTTTATCATCCCAGACCATAGGGACGGATCAGAGCCAGTGCTGAGCGGAATGACTTTGGCCGACATTTTCCAGAGCGCCAAAATCGAAAGAAGCATCAGTGAATTATTGTGGGACAATATGACAACTTTTGGACGAGATATGGTTGCCAATGTGGGATGCAACTCATGAAGCCGAGCTGGAAGTAGTTTCATAGACACAGCGTAAGCCTGGCGGTAGGTTAGGGAAACAGTTTCTTCTTCCATCAAAAAGTCGCCTTCCGGATACCTCTGGACGTTGGTAAGAAAGACCTCTAGCAGTGAGCGCGACATTTCAACGGCGTCAAGATGATAATAGACCAAGCCGCGGTTTCAGGTCAGGGTTTTATGCCGATTTTTCAATCCTTATTTGGTCAAGCAATCCTAGCCTCTAGTCCTTAGATATAAGTAGATGAGCTGTTGCGACAATTGTACCAAGACACTTGCAACCCATATCGGAAAATAGCATCATCAAAATAGGCCGATACAATTCAAAGAGCCGACCTCGTTTGGTTTCACACAGCTCTATGGAAACACTGCAGACAGAAGCACCGACGCAGGGTAATCATGGAACAGGTGTAAAAAGAGATTATGATCCCGATTAATATGAGATTCCGAGTTGTCCCTTATGCGTGTGATGCATAACTCAGTGAGTGACACTGCTGGAAGGGGACAATTCTGTGGCCCGCAGAATCTCCGCAGAAGTGAATGTAGATGCATAACATTCTAAATATAGCAGAATCATAGGCTATTATTCTGATTATTCTGCTATATTTAGAATGTTATGCATCTACATTGACTTCTGCAAACGAGTCGGATCCACTCATCAGTAGCTCAGCGCCCATGAGGCCTATTTGGCAGTTAGTAGCTTCGATTTGCGGTCAGGACTCACCCTTCCCTACGCCCAGTAGGCAGTGACGAGTAGTCAGACTATGTAGCTTAGCGCTCATTAGTAACTCAGGGCTCAGTTAGCAGCTTCGATTTGTGGTCAGGACCCCATGGACCGCATCGCACCAGCAGAACCAAACACAATACTAGTATTTCATCCTCACCCTTGTGTGATTTAAGTTTCATCCCATGATGGCGCGAACGCAGTAAAGCAGGCGAGTTTCATTTAATATGCACATATGTAGTGGTAGCTAAGGGGATTATTGACTGAGAAACCCAGGCTTTCAACTTGAAAATGTTCCTCATTTCGGGCACATCGGGACATACCAAATATGGAAATTTCTGAGGTTTGTGACCGTCGCAACATCGCACTGCGGCGACCGGATTATTTTGCCGGGGAGGCAAAATTGTTAAAATTTTGCCAAAGCCACGCGACCCCACTGTCTGGAACGGCACAATGTGACTTGGCCAAATTTAAACAACTTGCTGTAACATTTTGCCTCCTCGTCAAAATAGTCTGGCCCCGACAGTGATCGACGGAATTGAGTTCCTGATGGATGGAGTGCTTATAATTCAATGATCAGGGTTCAAGCAGGAGAACTGATAGATAAATGCAATGAAGTCGGGAAAAATACTTAACCACGTTTATCCTCACACCGTTTCCCTTATCTTTTCCTAAATTTTCTAGAGCATTTATTTCACTTAACAAGAGCCTACCTTCTGAGGAAGATGATTTCTATCTTCAATAGTGCTGACATGGCGAAGAAACACAGTTTGAAAGCAAGGGGGACCTGAACGGTCCCAGGACATTACCACGATAGAGCTGTCAGCATCGTTCGAAATTCCCTAAGCGATGTTCCCGAAACCAAAATCGGGAATGCGAAACCCGCCTTCGGTAACCCTTCAATGTCCGAGATAGCCGCTCACTGTCCTACGTGTATATAGCGATGCAGACAGTGCTTGGTTGCCAGGCAGCATTTACAAGTACACGTGAATAAAACCTGGGAGGAAAATGAAGGGATACCATGCACAGATAATGACGCTCTCAGACGGCGTCGGGCTTGTGTCGGTTGTGTCGGGCTGATATCGATTGATGGACGGTGATGGGAACTTTGATAGGGTGATACTGACAAGCGACGGCTAACAACGTCGGAACAACCGGCCTTTGAACCACGCGCGAAGTAACACTGCCGGGGCCGGACTATTTTGACGAGGAGGCAAAATGTTACAGCAGGTTGTTTGAATTTTGCCAAGTCACATTTTGCCGTTCCAGACAGTGAGGTCGCGTGCCTTTGGCAAAATTTTAACAAACTGCCATCAATTTTGTTTCCCCGGCAAAATAATCCAGTCGCTGCAGTGTAAGGATTTCCACAAAAATAGCGCATACAGGGTTTCTCATCCTAACTAGGGACCGACTGAAATCGGCTTGAATCCAAGTCGGATCAAACAGCGAAAATTCAAATTAGGCAGGTCATAATCATTGGGAGGATTCCCTTCCAGCATCACCATTCTACTGTGAAACGCACCTATAGAAATCAAAACAGTATTTAAGATTTATTTCTTGTCCGGATAAGACAACCTTCTATATTGTTACTAATTCTAATTATATCGACAATCATGGATACCGACACTATTTCCAGGAGCGTGAGGAAAACAGGACTAGATCACTGGCACGCCATGAGCACGTCTTTCGTTTAAAGTGCCACGCACAAGTCCTTTGTAAACCACGGTATCAAATGAACACCAATAGACATTTTGAGAGGACATAGGATAAATATGAGGGCATCACTCTGCCGAAAATACATTTGAACTTTAATGAAAAATAGAGGCTTTCCCAGAATGAGGAGTAGGGACAGCGTCGATAAACGACCAGATCCTGCGGGAGTTCAATGTCCCTGACGCATGGGTTCCACATCTATTGCATGGAAATACAGAGATCACGCCATGCTTGTTTTCTGTTTCCAGATGACAGGAGCGCGTCATCAACGCGTCTTTGGAGTGGGCGACATGTATACTCTGGCCAATTATGTCGGAAATTTCCGAACCGAGTTATAACGCATCACAACGCGCCGTAACGAACTTTTATTAGCACTCGGGAATTTCCGACTTAAAGTGTAGATATTTACATAAACTCCGTATATTCTAAAATCGAACACATAATGGTTTTTTTTATCGTGGCGTTAAGAACATGTTTTCTGAGCAAGTATCACACAGCGGTTGAGGGCAATACCTCGCGAGACCAATATAGGGTCCCGTCTTTGTACACTTAGTATGTGGGGCAGTTTTTTTGGAAAACCTCTTGGAAGTCGACAAACCGTAAATTTTTTGAATCTGTGAGCAGCGACACCAACTCCATATTCCAAGGAAATTAAATATACTAGTAAGGACACACTATGTGATATTTGTTGAGATTATCAGTATACTAACTTATATAAGACCTCGGGGTCTGCCCTCTCTTGCGGTGTCTCTTTCTTGGGCAGAGGCTTGTCATGGTCCTTGCTGTCAAAAACTATGGCACGATCGCCGATTACTTCCGACAATGCGACTGTGATGTAGTCATGATCAACATATACTTTCCCTACGCTTCCTCTACGTCCTGTCAGCTTCATCGGAGGTTTCTTTCCCAGTTTTCACTGGCGGAACGGTATTCTTCATGAATAACAAGACACTTAAGGCAATGGTGGCATCGAACGCAAACAGGAACCAGAACCCTGCTGCACGTCCCTGGAAGCCATTGGGACCGCCGTGGGTCTGTTCGACGCTAGTCTGGATCGAGGTGATTATGGCGGCGCCAGCTGCAGACCCAAGCTGCAGAGCACAAGTAAAAATGGCACCGACGATGCCTGCTGAATCTGGTGGTGTAGAAGCGAAAAGTGCAATGCTAGACAATTGTTAAAAGTAGGTTTAAAGGATGCTGGAAACGAAACGCACTTGGTTGTGGCAAATACAATCGTCATCCCCGCGGTGCCAACAAAGAATCCAGGGAATGCGCGATGCCAGAAATTTTCCCGTGAATCCGCGAAAGGGAAAAGTATGGTACCAGTAAGAACCAAAACTTCACCAACACAAATGACATATTTCAGAGGGAATTTCTGTTGGAGGGCGGACGCAACTCCCATGACTGGGAAAGATACCAAACCAAGCGGAAGGCTGGAGAGAAATAAAATTATCAGTATGTTATTAAGAGCACATAGGTTGCCAAACAGATTTCACGTACAATCGAACAGCAACACCAATTGTCGACCAACCGAAAACGTCTTGATAATACCACGAGAAGAGAAGTTGTACCGAGGCCCACCACATAAAAGGCTGCAGGGACACAAGAATCAGGATGCCAAAGTTCTCGATCTTCCACATGGAAGGAGGCCTTGACCAACCAGGTTAGAAGAAATTTTTTGGCTATAAAATTGGGACATACACCGCAGCAAGATTCGGTGGGAGACGGGTTTCCCAGATGAAAAACAGGATGGCGAGTAGAACGGATAATATGAGGTTGATGATGACCTTCGGGGTCCCCCAGCCATCGACGGAGCCCGAAGTAACAGCAAACACAAACAGGATGAGTGCGACTGAAGGTATGTTAGTCTAGGTTCTTTATCGAGAAACGGAATAGCTTTTACTTGTTAAGGTTAAGACGCCAAAAATATCGAGACGTTTGAAACGCCCATATTCCTTTAGGTTCGGGCTCGCCTCCCCCATTGTCACGGGAAGAAGTAGTATGAAGGACGCCACAGCCAGTATGAAGCTTACGATGGTGGTGAAGTACAGGGCCCATGGCCAGGAAGCGAAAGATGCTAGACTTGCCCCAATGATTAGACCAATCACTATCGTGGGGGATGAATGGCGAATGAAAATAAAAGGGTCATCTACGGACCATTTCCAATGGCGGCTGCACCAGCGAATCCAGCCAGCGCTTTCGATTGAGAGGCTGGATTCGGATACATTCGAATTATCAATGCCATTGCTGATGGAACATTTAGGGCAGCGCCTATTTTGGATAACCCTCTCGATCAGCCAGAAGGAACGATTAAGAAATAGACACACCAACTCCCATAAAGGCTCGCAGTACTATGAGTGGAATTTGAGTCCGTGTAAATCCAGCACCGAGCGCACAGAAGGACATGAGGAGCATCCCAGTGACAAAGACATATTCTATGATGCCAATTTTCAATCGGCACACGGGGTACAGACTTT
>Ga0307513_10009377_pt1 | contig 12384 bp, 16 predicted proteins | sample 15_EM_MG_FD_202174 | JGI IMG/M metagenome (GOLD analysis project Ga0307513, IMG submission 202174) | Populus trichocarpa ectomycorrhiza microbial communities from riparian zone in the Pacific Northwest, United States - 15_EM | ecosystem: Host-associated > Plants > Roots > Unclassified | place... | reverse complement strand
TGCGCAATGGCTTACTCTGTTCCAAATCGGACTACATGAGGAGAAGAGGAAGGCCCGGAGACTGTCTACTCCCCCTTCACCACCTTTTTTCGTGCCTTATACCTAGTTAGGTTAGATTCCATTGCCTCCCCCCCTTCAACTGTAACTCCCCTCTTACCTCACGCAATGTCATTGAAGAATGTCGTTTTCTGCTCTTTGGGTTTGTCTAGTACAATCTGAGACTGAGAAGCGAGTGCAATCAAGTTCCAAGTTTCGCGTCTTTATTTGCGCGGTTCACTTTGACCTTAGTTTCGACCGCGGCCATTTTAAGAATGAACGAAGAAAGCGTCCGTCGGCTATTGCGGCAAGTTCAAGCCGCTTCCCAGACCCGCCCAAAGCCTGGTCCTGGTGGTTTCTTCGCGGGAGGTGGCCTCGTTCTGCTCGTTCTCGGCGGGCTCGCAGTAAACGCGAGTTTGTTCAACGGTACGCGTGCCCCACTTCTCTTGGATATGTCCAAAGCAATGCTTACGGTACGTGTCTTCTAGTTGATGGTGGTCACCGCGCTATCAAGTATACGAGGTGAGCTTTCGGCACGTTACGCGCGTCAACAGCGAACAGTCTAACCGCGGCTAGGATTCACGGTGTTAAGTCTACGATATACCCCGAAGGAACCCATCTGCGGGTGCGTGTCTATACGTAAAAATCCTTCCATTCATCCAACCGAATGTTCGTGCTAGGTTCCATGGTTTGAAACACCCATTATCTTCGATATTCGCGCAAAACCCCGTGTGATTGCATCCCTCACTGGCACAAAAGGTGGGTCTTCCCTTTGGTCAAAACCATTCTAGTAGCCGGTTCTGACCTGTAATTCGCAGATTTACAAATGGTCAACATTAGCTGTCGAGTGCTCTCTCGGCCATCAATTCAAGCGCTCCCTACTATATACAGAGAGCTCGGCCAAGACTACGACGAACGTGTTTTGCCTTCTATCGTCAACGAAGTTCTCAAAAGCGTAGTTGCTCAGTTCAACGCGAGTCAGCTCATTACACAGCGAGAAATGGTCTCAAGGCTCGTAAGAGAGAACCTGATGAAGAGGGCGTTGAGGTTCAACATCGTTCTGGACGATGTATCTATTACCCATGTCGCGTTCTCTCCTGAGTTCACGTCGGCAGTTGAGGCTAAACAGGTATGCGGTTGTTGTTATGATATAAGTACAATACTGCCCTTTCACTTTCACTGCAGATTGCTCAGCAAACCGCCCTTCGGGCGGCGTTCTTGGTCGACCAAGCGATCCAAGAGAAGCAGGTTTGTCTACACCTTCAGTTTTGGGTTCCACACCCTGATTTATTCGTAGTCGATCATCGTTCGCGCGCAAGGAGAGGCTCGCTCTGCTGAACTCATTGGCGAGGCTGTGAAAGCAAACAAGGGATTCTTGCAACTCAGGCGACTGGAAGCTGCAAGGGATATCGCCACCCTTTTGGCAGCGAGTGGTAATCGTGTGATGCTGGACTCTGCGACGCTTCTGTTGAATGGTGAGCTCTTGAGCGATACCCTCGCCCTTTCACCCATTGACGCCATCTGCAGTAACAGAAACCCAGAAAGATTTGTTAAATTTGAAGAAGTAAACTGTGGTTTACTGGAATGGAGTTTCTCTTCATGGCTTGATGCTGCATCCCCGTTAAACATTCAAGCACCCTTGGGTCTAATCAGATCGATACTCGATTCACTCGAAATGCGAGACGTGAGGAGACTACATTTCGCCCATCAGGCGCTTCCTGCGGTAATCATGAGACACGAATTCTCGTGGCTGTCAGTTAAGTGACTCACAATGCGTCCGGCGGTTTTAGTATGGTTTTGCCTTCTCCTGATGATACCTCTAGAGGCCATGCATCTAATATAAACCACACAAAGTGACCGACTATGCACCCTACGATGTCCGCTGCCACTGATTTGATGCTTCCATTCATCAGCCAGGATATTCCAATCATCGCTATTGGAAGCTATGGGCAGGTCATAAACGAGGTCAGAGACGGCTTGTTCTGGAGCTATGGAGAAGGGAACCTACATATGGTGCTGGTAAATGTATCAGACCCAGGATGGCGACTTGTTCGTGTGTATTCTTTCGACTCCAAATATATATAGGTACGAAGGCGAGGGATGGTTGTAAGAATGGAAGGGTAAATGGGGGTGCGATGAGCTGAGAGACGGCCTTCAGTCTGACTCTTTAATTGGGGAAGCGCAAGGGCATACCAGTATCATCACAGCGGAAACCAGTAATAGCATGAGATATTCAGCCGACTTGTTGGAGAAGTATGTCTCTTCCAACCATCGCCCATACCGGAAACTAGAATAGAAGAGATGTCAGAAATAACGGTATAAAGCACACAGAACTCACTCACAACCACATAAAATGGATTACCATCTCGAATCCTGGTGTTCCATGGTAGAGGAACGTTGTTACTATCCGCCACGGCTGACAGGATCGTCATAAATGAGGACCTCCAAGGTGGTATAGAGTACCCACTTGGAAAGCACTTATAAATGCAGTATGAAAACTGAAATAGAGTTGATATGGGTTGACTATGTGGACTTGCTGCCATGACCTAGTCAATAACGAGCGATGCAAGATTTCAGAAATACTGACCACAGCGCAACCAATGGCAATGATACCGAACATCCAATACCGACTGACTGGAGGTATCGATTGTATTATTTCTTCTAGTCTCGGCATCTTGAGCTCCAATTGTCAATTGGCTGAAGCCGTCAAGGCGCTGAGGTGGCGGTCGAAAGGCTGGCCACTGAGTACAAGGAATACGACAAGAAAGCTAATTCGAGGTCACAAGAAACCTAACGTGCTGCGCGTGCTGCGACTACCGGAATGCCTGTTTGCGTGGGGGGTTCAAGAGCCGAGACCAAATAAAGCCACAGGTTGGAACCCGTTTTGACCAGTAAAATGCAGAACATGAATCAGGAATTTCAGAATCTATTGATGCACCTACGGCAGCCATCCAGCAAGTTGGAAATACGCTCTTTAGCGGGAGCCGTTGCACACTCCATCGCAACACTTCCGCTGCCGTACCCGACAACAGTCGCGGCATCGGTTATTGCATCGCCTCGCTGGAACGACTCGAATGTCACCCTATTGCTCACTGCTTTCCGCCAAGCCGTCCATATGAAACGAGCAATCTTGAACGCGGAACCGCGGTCTCTTCTCTCACCGAGTCGCGGCACAAAGTTCAAGCAATGGACGCGTGGAGTATACAATGGTCTCAAGACTGGAAATACTACACTCCGAGGGGCTGCTCTGGGTGGATTACTACTTGGATTGGAGGACATGAAGAGCGAACTCGACGCTGGACTTGTGGGCTCCAGAGTTGAGGATGAGGTTGTAGTTGCTTTTGCAGAACTCTTTGATGCTCCGAGTACGGGAGACGACTGGGAACGAGAGTTTCAACCATCGACGAAGAGCACAAGCAGTTAGTGCACCCTTCACAAAAGGTGGAGGCTGTACTTGATTGACACGCCGATACAAACCAGATACAGTGCTCTCCCTAGCAATTGAGATATTCCCCGCCGTTCGTGAGCAAAAATTACGGGCGATGGATCTTCGAGTAAGGGCTGAGTATCCACGTGAAACCTCACTCTCACCCAGGATACCGATCAGGTAGTTATCCATTTATCTCTGCAAACGCTTCGCTACTGCTTCTCCGATGGTCATTTCCTCGCCTCTCTTTCGTCGATTTCTGGAAGAAATGAACAACGACTACATACCCTTTCGGTGGGCTCTTACATCTCCGATGAGAAGCACCCTGACAGTACCTACAGGAAAGCATATCCCTCGCTACCCCCACAGGCCTCCAAATTCCGTCTGTCGCCCGCTTCCTCGCCAAAATGATTTCAGTACTCTCAGGTGCCGCGTCGGCTCGGACACCCTCGATATGGAGCACATTTCAGGATGTAATATCTTCCTTTTGTCAAATTTCTAGAGTCGTCGAACGTGACTGGGCATCCTGCGATCTGTCCACGATTACCGACGACAGGCAAATTGGTGAGTCACATATTTAAAGTTCGTTTTCGGCACCTCATTGGTCCCCGATCCTTCGTTAGAGGAGGGTTCGCGGGGAGCGGCAACATCGATCTGGTCTTGTCTCAAGACACTCCTCTTCACAACCATCATGGTCTCTCAGCCTGTGCTATTTGCGACCATACGGCACCCTGCTCCGGCGTCATCTGTATCTCTGTCCATCGCATCATCATTGCTTATTACTTTGTGGAACCTCGCTTTCGTGGCGTCCAAGTTTGGCGGAATCTCAGCTCACGCAGCCGGCTTCGAAGAACTAAAACAAACGTTCTACCTTGCACTCGACATTGTTGCTTCTTCTCCGATCGAATCAGAAGCCCTATTACGCAGAATACATGACGTTGGGCAGTCGGCGGTACCAAAATTCCACCCTATAGTCCTGGCCAAGACTTCTACCTTCCTTGTGTGCGCGGAACAACTCGTCGGGGTGGTTACGCAGGATACTCTGGAGTCGATCATACTTCCTACGTGCTTAAGGTAAGTAATACCAAGGCGGTAAGACTATGTACTTATGTCGTGTTTCCAGATTTCTTGACAACCCAGAGCATCGTGAAACATTCGAAGCCGCTCATTCGGTCGTCCTCGCCATCTTTGCGGCACATGTGGTACCAGAGAGACAGTCCCAAACGACCGACAATCTTATTTCACATCTGGTTCCATTCTATGCCGAATCTCTGATCAAGGTGCGTCTCTCATGCTGAGAAAGGGGCCTATTTGAATTAAAAACTTTGCAGAATTCATCCGATGGTCATTTGACAACTGATCAACTTCGACTAGTATATCCCTCACTTGTTAAAGGAGCGGCATCATGCTCATCTCCAGAGGACGGGTCGTTGGCCTGGTTTTGCATTCAACTCCTTGTCGATAAAATCAATGGCCTCACATCAAAGCTTGACGGCTCAGAAGCCCGCTCCGAAGAACTTCGCCGTCTGCGACTTACGCTCCTGTCTACTGTCCCCTCAATCCCTTTGCCATCTCCATTACTGGGTCAACTCCTGTCTGCCATCGACTTATTCATTCGAAATGAGTCAGTAGAGCAGGAGAGGTCTACCCTATTGACCGCGATGTACGAGATCATTCTGAAAGAAGTGGGGGATGCAGAACGGGAGTTCGTGATGCAGTGGTGGTTTGCACTCCCGGAGAAATCGAGACATTGGGAGGCCACTAGTGTCAACGGGACTTTGTCAGCGCGGTTATAACTTATATCCACGTGGAATCTGGGGTAAGATCTCGATCTCGTGATGACAGCACTCGTGGCGTTTACCCAAACTACGTTACCTAGGTTCTGGGTGGAGATATAAACTCAAACGTTTCCAGTTCGGCTTTGGGTTAAGCCCTATCTTGGGGTGGTCGGAATGAAATGTCCCATACAGGTGCTCCAATATTAACACTTGACCTGTGGCCGTGGTTCATGACGCGAAACCGTGAGAGTTCACTTGCACTAGGAATATGATATGCCGGTACCATGTAAAGAGTGTTGCCCCGCCACTACCGTTGAAAGTCGGACTTTACCCCTCCAAGGCCTCCAGGCTGTTGAGACGTCCGAGGGAACCGTGGGACATAAACTCTCCGGATATGCCTAGTTTATCCCTGTTCTCACGCGTCTGTTGTCCCCGCTCTTGTAACGGAGACTTCTCGTCGCTCCGACGGGTGAGATTATTCGCGGAGATTGGAGGAAGCCACCAGCATCTCACCATATAACAAATGGGGCTTCGGTCATTGCGGTGCTTCAGCTCGAGTACGCCAATATCCGCACTTCCTCCGGTGTTCCGCAATCGTTGAGAGGATCTCATTCGGTGAGGATCTCGTCCAAACCAACGGCTAGTCTCGTCCTCCGATACCATGGCCCAATCAGTTGTGGTCCTTCCTATTTGCACCAATTCCAAGCACGGTGCCAGGTGTACCTGCCCACATCGCCCGTCGCCACCAACGTCTTGGTGAATACGAAACTGCACCGGGAACTCTCCTTCACTCCTGTACCTCGATTGTGCGCACGACAACGTTCTCGAATCGTCTACCCTTCATTTGGGCCATCTAGTCAACTTTTGTTCGATCTTCATTTGATTCACTGGGTCTGTAGCGGTAGTCTAAGCTTCACACCAACGACCCCCCATCTCTCTCTCTCTTCTTAAACACTTGCGTTTATCGTCACTCCTCTTATCAATAATGACTTAGTTTTCCTCTCACTTCCCTGTGACCGGTTCCGAGTCACTCTCATCAACGATGCACTTATTGTCCACGCCCCTACTTGTGTTCTCCAGGTGGCCATAACACCAGTCACTCATCGAATGGATAGTTTCTCTGCACTTTATACGTGGATCGAGCTTCGCAATTGTATACGAGTACGCGCCCGGACTTGACGGTGTCATCGGCCGTCCACCGGGGACACAATAATCCCACGTTGCAGGCCGATTGTGGTTGTACCCTCTCCGGATCTTTCCTGAACCTCTAAGCCTTTGCAAACTGATCAAATATGGCCACTCAACCAACCAAGAAAGGGATCCCGTGAGTACTTCGACGGCTAGCGCGGCATTGTCGCTGATAGTGATGCCGCAAGCCTGTACCTAGATCGTGCGGTGCTTCGCTTCAATTTACGTCCATGCCGCTCATTTTGGGCAACATACAGAGATCACACTACAAGGCGTCCCAAAACCGAAATGTAGGCTGGAGTTGTTTGTAGGAAATACGGAGGTAGAATTAAAGAGGAACGACAACCGGACCTGGACGCCAGTCCAACGCCCGTATGTCCCTTGTTTCCTCATTAAGTACATCCACTGAACGCTGTGCGTATGTAGAGACGTTGATCCGACATCTAAGATGCGCGTGCAAATCCAAATAAAGAGCGTTCATCTACCATGGGCAAACAAGGCACAAACTATCAAAGAGGTCGACCTTCAAAATCTTTTCAATAATTATTGGACTTCCCAAGCGCTGGATCTCACCGTCCCAGGTCAGTCGTGGTTCTTACCAGTACCAGTCCGCTCAATCCTGATAGAGATGTGTAGAGGCCGTTGTTGTTGGACAATATAGTTGCCTTCTAGAATTCCAATTCTCTGTGAACGCCACCGTTTGTCTCTTTGCAATTACCCATCGCAGCTAGCTGATAATGGTTGAATAGGCGGGATTTCTACGCTCTACGCTCCAAGAACTCGAAGGATTGTTCGAGAAATACTCCCCGTTGATGAACCCGTCGATGGAAAGGACTTTGGATAAGTTTATTAAATACGGGGCTGCATTCGCAGAGGTCCGCTCTCCAATATGAAAACCAACCAGCACGGCGCTGACACCTTTTAGTTCCATCCAATCGCAAAGGCTGCCTTCAGTGTTGTAAGCACCACATTCGAGGTTCGTGCTCGCCGACCGGCGTATCAGAAGCAGCGGTAACGCTTGACCGTTCAGCTCTTGAAGGAACAAAACAAGTACGACCAGATCCCGTTGGGCCTTTTGGATCGGTTGCAGCGCATTTTGCTCTTTGCGGACAAGGTCGCGGACGAGCTCGTCTGCGAAGAGACAGAACTCTTGGAGAAGATCATCCCGCGGATGTTTGAAGTGATGCAAGGCGTCGCAAAATTTTCGTGCGACTACGTCAAACGTGGGCGTTTCGGTAGGCTGTCCTCTTTTTTCTAGGTTTGGAGTGTTGACGATCGCAGCGAGAACGATGGGCGGGTTAGTCTACCCAGAATTGATGGGAGAGATGGAGAAAGAGTTAACTAAGGTTATCGAAGACTTCGACCGTGCGGTGAATGTTGAGGCCCTCCGCCAAGCCAAGAAGACTGGTAAGCGTTCATTATCTCAACATAGCGGTAGTTCATCCTCAGTATTTCGTGTAGAACAAGAGCTTTTGCTTGGCCGGCTTAAATCTGTTCAGGCCGGCTATCACCAGGACCTCCGCTGTATGGAAGGCACCCGCCAATCTATCCTGAATCAAGTCATGGCCTGGGTCACTAATCCACAGGAGAGAAATGATGTACCGCGACGGAATACTTATTGGTTCTACGGCTCACCCGGAATAGGGAAAACGTCATTAGCCCATTCGATTTGTGCAAGACTGCACGATAAAGAGCAGCTTGCTGGAGCCTTTTTCTGTCGGAGGGATGACCCGGATTTGAGCGAGCCCAGAAATATCCTACCAACCCTCATCAACAAACTTGCCGGGATCTTCCCCCCATTCCGGGGCATTGTGGCAGAACGCCTTCGTCATGATCCAAACCTGACACCAGAGTCGATGAAAGACGCTCTCTTCCTTCATTTCATCCGCTCCCTTCCTCGCCACCCAAAACATACCCTCGTCTTCGTTATTGACGCACTCGATGAGTGTGGGAACACGCGAAGTCGTCCAGGCATCTTGAGGGCTCTGACAGATGCAGCCGCACAAGTTCCGTGGCTCAAGATTGTCATTACCAGCAGACCCGAAGTCGACATCCAATGTTTCTTCAATGCTCTCACCCAGTCGTCGTATTTATCATACGACTTGGTTACAGACCAAGAAGCTAGCGCTGATTTACGAACCTTCGCCCGAACCCAGTTCGAATTGGTGGCCTCAGATTGGCATCTCCAGAACACTTGGCCAGAGGAATCGGACTTCAACAGAGTTACCTCTCTGGCAAATGGCCTTTTCATCTTCATCAAGACTCTTGTTCTTACCCTCGAGCGTTGTGAGGATCCAAAAGAGTCTTTGAAGCATACGTTGGAAGGCTCAACTGGTACTGGCTTGGAATCCCTATATGGACTTTACTCCAGCATCCTAAAAGCACAAATAGTGCACAGTAATGCCGAATTTCGGCGGATGATGGGAGTCCTTCTGACAACGGCTCCATACTGCCCTCTATGCGAAGAGACAATTGCAGAACTGGCGGGAGTGAAGCCCTATCTTGTTAAAAAGTGGGTGGATGCTCTCAGCTCTTTGCTATATCGAGACGAAACGGCCAATGGAGTAATCCGTGTCCGGCACTTGTCAATTTCCGATTTCTTTGTCAGCAGTGACTGCAACTATCGAATCAGCCTTGAGCATACAAATATGCAGCTGGGAATTACTTGCCTCAAGATGATGGTTGAACAACTCCGGTTCAATATCTGCAAGCTCGAAGATTCCCGGCTTGCTAACGCAGACGTCGTAGATCTCCTATCCCGAATCAAAGAGAACATTTCGGACCCTTTGCAGTACAGTTCTTTCTATTGGTCAAATCACCTTTGCTTTACTCCGGAAAATGGCGATCGGCGCGTGTTGCAAAGCTTGAAGGAATTCTTTGAAGGATTGTACCCATTACTCTGGATTGAAGTATTGAGCATTATGGGTAGGGTCCCGATTGGTGCTCCAAGCCTTCGAAGAGTGATATCCTGGGTCAAGGTGAGTACTGCCCAGCTTGGCATCAGTTTATGTTCCAAGGAAACCTAATTTGATGTAGGATGCCGATTCGATTCTTCTTGAGAGAATTCAGGATGTCTGTCGTTTCATCATCACCTTCCACACTCCTGTCTCTATCAGCGCCCCACACACCTATATTTCAACAGGACCCTTCGTACCCTCACACTCACCTTTATCAACCATCTTCAGCACACATTTTACTAAAGCCATTCATATGCGAAGAGGGAAATTGCTGTCATGGCCAGCGCCACCATTGGAATTGATCGGACACAATCATACTGTAACTTGCATCAGTTATTCTCCCAATGGGCAGCACATCGTCTCTGGTTCCCGTGACATGACGATTCGGATCTGGGATGCCGAGACTGGTATTATACACGGCGAGCCTCTAACGGGGCACACCAAATGGATACTGTCGGTTGCTTACTCTCCGGATGGGCGGCACATCGTCTCTGGATCAGCTGATGGGACGCTTCGAATCTGGGATGCTGAGACTGGTGCCGCAGTTGGTGAGCCCCTCAAGGGACACACTGGCGGTGTGCAGTCCGCTGCATACTCTACCGATGGGCGGCATATCGTCTCCGGGTCTGAGGATAGGACCATTCGGATCTGGGACGCTGAGACTGGTGCTGCAGCTGGCAAACCTCTAGTGGGGCATACTTGGCCTGTTCAGTCCGTTGCTTACTCTCCCGATGGGCAGCACATCATCTCTGGATCCGGTGATACGACCATCCGAATCTGGGATGCCAAGACAGGTGCTGTGGTTGGCGAGCCTATAGAGGGGCATACTAGCTGGGTATTGTCCATCGGTTACTCTCCCGATGGGTATCACATTACCTCCGGGTCCGCTGATATGACCATCCGAATCTGGGATGCCAAGACCGGTGCCGCGGTTGGCGAGCCTCTACAGGGGCACACTGACTGGGTGTGGTCCATTGCTTACTCTCCCAATGGGCAGAACATCATCTCTGGATCCGCTGATGCGACTATTCGGATCTGGGATGCTGAGACTGGTACTGCAGTCGGCATCCCACTAGAGGGGCATAATCAATGGGTGCGGTCCGTTGCTTACTCCCCCGATGGACGGTACATAATCTCCGGATCTGACGACATCGCCATTCGGATCTGGGACGCCGAGTCTGGTGTTGCAGTTGGAAAGCCTATAGAAGGGCATACTGCCTGGGTACAATTCGTCGGTTACTCTCCCGATGGGCAGAATATCATCTCTGGGTGTGATGACAATACCATTCGAATATGGGATGCCGAAACTGGTGCTGCGATTGTCGAACCTCTAGAGGGGCACAGTGGCCGTGTGTGGTCTATCGTTTACTCTCCCGATGGGCAATATATCAGCTCTGGATCCGATGACATGACCATTCGGACTTGGGACGCCAAGACGGGTGCTGTAGCTAGTGAGGCTCTAGAGGGACATACTGGATATGTGTATTCCGTTGCTGCTTCTCCTGATGGGCGGCACATCATCTCCGGATCTAATGACAAGACCATTCGAATTTGGGATGCTCAGACTGGTAAGGCAGTTGGCAAATCCTTTGAAGGGCATACCGACAGTGTGTTCTGTGTTGCTTACTCTCCCAATGGGCGGCACATTATTTCTGGATCTCGTGACAGGACCGCCCGAATCTGGGATGCGGGGACTGGTGCCACAGTTGGCAAGCCTTTGGAAGGGCATACCGGGGTTGTGCTCTCTGTTGCCTACTCTCCCGATGGGCGGCACATCATCTCTGGATCTGGTGACAAGACCATTCGAATCTGGGATGCTGCGACTGGTACTGCAGTCGGCATCCCACTAGAGGGGCATACCGACTTGGTGAAGTCCGTTGGGTACTCCCCCGATGGGCAGTACATCATCTCCGGATCTAACGATAAAACCATTCGAATTTGGGATGCCGAGACTGGTGCTACAACTGGAAAGCCTCTGGTGGGGCATACCAGGAGTGTGCAGTCAATTGCTTACTCTCCTAATGGGAAGCACATTGTCTCCGGATCTTGTGACTGCACCATCCGTGTGTGGGACTCATTTACACATGTTCCCACCCAACCTTCCTCCTTCTGTAGCCCGGTGCACGCTCGTTTTTGGGCCCAGCCCGACCTAGATGGTTGGGTCAGAGACTCAGAGAATGGCTTACTATACTGGGTACCCCCAGATTGCCGTGAAGGCCTACATTCACCTGCTCTGCTCACAATCCCTCCAACATCGCACATTCGGTCGGTTTCTCTTGATTTTGAGGACTTTGCCTTTGGAGCTTCTTGGACCCAAATGTTCAATTATCTATAGGTCTAGCCTTCCTTTCTTCTGCACTCTGCACTCGTAGTTGGCGTATTAGTTGCTCTTCTGTTATTCCGATGCCGTCTTCCATAATCTTCTCACTTTTCATAAATGTAATAAGCATTCAACAAGACCCCCTCCATGGATAAGGTCAGGCCTATATGCTTCGAATAATATACTCTCTTTATTAACCACTTAGGATCATAGCTCTACAGAGAGATACATAAAATGATGGAGGCAAAAACTCTTGGGTGATAACTGGGCTCCTTTATGGCTATCTCCATTTATTTGCATGCCCCAGTTGCAGTCGTGATAGCTGCTGTACCTGCTCTCTTTACCATATCATCAGAGGTCCGCCATATGCACAGGAAAACCGCCCTGCGTAACCCACCACCGTTTTCATACCCTCATAACCCGAAGCTCCTATATATATTCAGTACAATATGATCATTATTTTCCAGGTTCTCCATAACCGCTGTTCTGGTATGCCTACCTTGAGAATTCCATAGCTATGAGCAAAGCTAACTGACTAGCCCCATATATATAGAAGTTAGACTAGAAGAGTATAATTGATAAATGATATCCCTAACAACCACCTCCGAAAACGAAGGGCGAGAACCTGACCACATCGTCCGAGCTTAGAAATGAAAATCCGATAGGAGAGGCAATTGG
>Ga0307513_10009375_pt1 | contig 12385 bp, 11 predicted proteins | sample 15_EM_MG_FD_202174 | JGI IMG/M metagenome (GOLD analysis project Ga0307513, IMG submission 202174) | Populus trichocarpa ectomycorrhiza microbial communities from riparian zone in the Pacific Northwest, United States - 15_EM | ecosystem: Host-associated > Plants > Roots > Unclassified | place... | reverse complement strand
CAAAAAAGGTGCTGCCGCCCCAGACACCAGGCGACGTCGGAGCAAGCAGCAAATTAGTTGTGATTACACGAGCGGGGATGAGGGGTGGGTCAGGACGCGGAGAAGAGGTGATGAGGAGCTATCGCCACATCAGGAGAAAGAAGAGATGAGAGAAAGAGTCTGGGGTAGTCCAGACGTAGGGAGGGCGCCAGGTTGCGTCAGGACGCAAGGAACGTTGCCAGGTAGCATGTGGAAGCGTGGGATGTGGCGGGGCGTGGCAACTCAAGTCAGGACGCACAGGATGCATGGGACGCAGGAGATTCGTCGCTTGCGTCAGGACGCAACGCCGACGGATCAGACGCAGGGTCCGTTTTTGCTGATGATCCAAAGGCTGGGATGCACACCCCTGTCTTGGGCCAGATGTATCGGTAGGGAACCAAGGTACATGAAGACAGGTCTGAGAATGATGAGCTACAGGGGAAGGAGATGGTGGCGGGGTTCTTGGACTGTGATGATACAGAGTACAACGGGATCCTTGATGCTCATGAAGAAGGAAGTTATATCCGTGGAACTGGGCATTCAATGGAAATGATGCGTAGTGGAAGTACAAGTAGCAGAGTTGTCATGGGTCTTGTTCATTGTACCATTGTAGATTCTGATTCTGATTCTGAGATAGAAGCCTATCCTGAAAACTGCGGAGCTTAACTTCTCTAGAGGAATATGTGTAGCTATTCACTCACATATTTGAACATAAATTATAATTGAACCTTTGCAGATAGTGTCTTTACATCAAGTGCTTGGGGCGGGTATTTGGGGCGTATGCTTTGGGCATATGCTTTGGGCATATGCTTTGGGAGTAGGCTTTGGGCCTATACTTTGGGCCTATGCTTTGGGTGTGTGTTTTGGGCTTATGTTTTGGGCGTATGCTTTGGGCGTATGCTGTGAGTATATGGCTTTAGAGCGGATGTCTTTGGGCGCATCACTTTGGGTCCGTGGTTTTGGGCGCATGTCATTGGGAGTATGGATTTTGCCCAAGAAACCAGAACCAAAGTACTAAATAGACAATCTCAATCTGTGCTCAAGCTTATCGTAATGTGAGATTGTTTCTAAGTTCTAAACTGCTATCATATTACATTTTACTGCAAAGATTGACGTCACCCCCTCAATCATGACATAAAAGAAAGAGTGGAATCTGTTTAGGGACCGGGTATGATAACAAAAGAAAATAAGGTCTAAAGGAGCGTCGGTCTCTGGGAATTCTGAGTGAGAAGGGAACAAGAAATGTGGTAGCGGGCTGCGTAAGAATCTAACCCAAGGAAAACAGCCCCCGGACTTATGATATGGGAGATAGAATACCGGCTAAGGATGAAACCAAACGTGATATATTGTGGTAGATAAATACAGAAGTGGGAGTCCAGGTAAGGCAAGGTAAGGGGAACCATATTAAGCAGAGTAAGAAAGAAAGAACCGACAAGAGGGGTCAGGAAAGGAACTAGGACATAACAAGAAAAGAAAATAGATGCAATTACAAATCGTTAATACTCCAGCTCCTGTTTCACAATGTGAGGGAAGTGCTGGCTAGCCATATTGAGGAGGGTCTGTCTATCTATCTGGTGGTCCATTCTATCCATCTCCTCAATGACATTTCCTTATTCTTCGGTGTCTTCCCGGGCGGCTGCCTCGAGATCAATGATAAGACGGGCATTGCCGGCAAGCAAGCGCTTTCTCTTGGTGACAATATTTTCGATGCTATCCTGTTGGTCTTCTGGGCTTGTGAAGAAATGCCTGGGTGTCATAGCCCGCCCAAGCAGCTGCTCTCCAATCTCTTGGGTGCTAGCACTGAAATGGTGTTCTGCCGCCTCGCCGCCCAGCCCACGCAAGGAAGATGCAGAGTCAGGGCGACCCAACTGTCACATCCTATTTCCCAAACCTGAGCCGGAGGTTTCCGCTTCGTCCGTCATATGGACATCATCATCACCCTACTCCCAGCCCTCCCCGTCCTCCTGCTCGCGCTCCACATCGTCCTCCTCACCCTCACCATCCTCATCGTCGTCCTCCACAATCTCCTCTTCCCCATAGACCTCATGGGAATCCTCTGAGCCATTGCCAACCTCATCACCAGACTCATTTAGGTCGATAAAATCGCCATCTTCATCCTCTTCATCTTCCTCCCACTCTTTGTAGACCTCCGCATTTGGCAAAAGCCACTCCACAGGCTTCACCCAGTCAAACAAAGGTCTACCCTTTTCGTTGAGCTCATCCTCGCTAACCGTCATGTCCAAATCTTCTTCCATATCCTCCTCCACCAATCTGTACTCAGATGTACAGTGGTCTCCGCCGATAGGGCTCGAGGGGCCTGTGCGAGCCAAACAACACTGAATAGTAGTAAGCACATCTCTAAGTTAATTAGGCAAAGTTTAAAATTACTGTGGGTTATTAGCACGGGAGTTTCCCCTCAGGCGACCTAGTTGTGTCCTAAACCTCGTGCGATGTGAGATAGGCTCCCTTAGGCTCCCTGTATGGAATGTAGCTGCCCTTGCCAAAGCCACAGGGGGTCTAACAGGGGAACCTGTAGGGGATACCGGGGCCCCACGCATGGTGAGTGAATGACTGCACTCCCCAATCGCTACTTGGCGGGTGCTCTGGGGAGTAGCGTCCTGAGATACAGAAGGCCCGGGAGGCGGTACCGAGGCAGATCCCGTTGACAAGCTTCTGGGTCGCTTCACCACACAGTTGAGCAGACTCTACATTCGGGCTACAGGCCTCATCTTTGGTGACGGAAATACAAGCGATGCCAGCGAATTGGGTGGAGAATTGTGTTCCATAGTGGTTGGGGGGTTCACAAGTGGCAAACCATCATCGCGAAACTGGTTTGGATAGTATCGCGGCCAATCCGCCAGGATTGCCACATGTTGCCGCTCCTGGACCTCGTTTTCCTCCACCATCATCTCCTGATCCACTTGGGCTTTGGTCTAGTCATCAAGAGCCTGGTATTCATCATATCTTCGCGCAAAATCAGGGCCGTATTTTAGGCGATTGCCTCGGTTCGCCCTTGCACGTTCGAAAGCGGCCCCCAAAGCGGTAAGCCTCACCCTATTTTCATTCCAGCGGATGGTCTCAGGATTTACTGTTTGCCCGAAAGTGCCTGCTGGAAGCGGCCTCCACTTATAACAAATGGCATTGCTCGTGGAAAAAGGTATTCTATTGATCAATGTTTGTACATATACTTTGTGCTTATGATTTTTTGTGTGTGATTTCTTTGTGCGTATGATTTTGTGCGAATGATTTGTTCGTATGAACTGGGCCTATGATTTGAGGGGTGATAAAAGAGCAAAGGAGAAAAGACCTGTGGGAGAATGGTGACTACCTTACTATTGGGGATCGGGCAATAAGTAATCTATGTAGCGACCTTTTGCCGGCGTGCCCTCCGATGGAGTGGAGAACGCCGTAAGAAAAGTAGTGAGGCTGGTACGAGTAAAGGGGCGTATCCGGGTTGGTGGGGCAAGAGCCACCGGTGATTCTTTTGTTTGTTTTTTTGTTCTTTTTTTTGTTTTAACTGTGGAGTTTGCTTCCGTGATGTATGAAAAAGAGAAGCGGGATTGCAGTGCAGAGGGCAGAGCGACAGGAGGATTGGGTTGATGGCGAGAGCGTGGATGGAGAAGGTAAGAGTGTGGTGAGAAAGAAGAGCAGTTAATTTGGCCTCTCTTAAAAAGAAAAGAAAAAGTTGGTTCACCTCTTGAAAACATCGTCACGGTCTATGCGGAGTCACGCGTCGAGCCCTCCTCTCTACCACGGTAGCCTAACAAAAAGCCCTGCTCACCAACTTCTAAGTATCATATGAATGACCCCCTAGATTCAAGCCTTCTGCTAATTGCTTTCATCATACTATCAGAGAAAGGAAAGTATAGCAACCAGAGCTGTGTGTTTGAGTTCAGAGCGAAGATGGGAGGGGCGTAGTCTCCAGGTTTATTTTGTGACTACAATTGTACACTTGATACATAACAAGGGAGGATATAACATCTTGGAACAAATTCTACGTCTAGTACAACATGTTCAAGCCATTTCTACATGGTAGGGATTGTACATTGTGTGTTATGGTAGACTGGGGGTTGCAGTCTTACGTGACTTTAACCATCATACAATTCCAGTGTATGTATATACCCATGCCCTATCAACCTTAACTGTTGTTTACTCATCTACACATCAGGAATCAAGATACGCCTAAACTCCAGGGAACGCCCTGAAAGATATCAAGAGGGGGCTTGAAAGGCACTCCTCATGAAATAAGCAATTTTTATTTAACTTGTTGGTATAAAATAACTCCATACCCACCTCTTCTCCAACACACTTCTTCCACTTAGCAAGCCCTAATATCCGACTCACCTATCAGGAAAGGTATAGGGTCCATACACATACGCACAAATACACATTGGCAGAAATACAACTACGCCCAAATACACATACGCAGAAATACACATACGTACAAATCCACATACGCCCAAGAAAGCAGACTCCAGTCACCTACATACCAAAGATGATTTTTGGTCTAACTTCTAAGCAAAAACCTTTCTCTCTTTTCCTGTGAACCTCCTTCCTCACGCACCTGTCCGTCAACACAACAAGCAAGTAAACACCAAAAATGTAACTCCTGCTCAATGCCTCCCAAACGTCGCGCAAATCATGGTATCGTGGGCCGCAAGGGTGGTGGAAATTGGGGGCACCCAACTGGGCATCTTGGTCGGAAACGAGCTAGAAGGGTGGTTGGTGAGGTCAAGCGGCCGGCTCGCTATCCAACTGGGAGCGTGGCAATGGCAGAGATTATTAAGTATCGCCGCGATGGCCGGTACCTAATTCCCAAGGCCCTATTCTATAGTCTTTGCTAGGAGATTGTGTCAGATTTGGCACTCAAGCAACAATTCCGTTGGCAGAGAGCAGCTGCTGAATGGCTCCAGGTGGCAGCCGCAGAGTTCCTGGTGATGACAATGACCGCTAAGTTGAGTTCCTCTCCTACTATAATTATCTGATTTACTAATTTTTTGTTCATAGCTGGAGCCCTAGGTGTGGCACATGTTAGTCGCGTTACCTTGATGGTCCATGCCAGTGACCTGAGATTAGTTGAGTATGTCATGAAAGTTATGGCTGGCCAGCCAGATGGTGCCACTCGGGAAGAGATAAGACGTCATCTAAATCAGGACGGCAGTGCTCCCCGGGGTGCACCTCCTCCTCGTCCTCCTCGTCCTCCTCCTCCTCCCGGGGGTGCACCTCGTCCCGGTGGTGTACATAGTCCAGCGGGTGTTGCTCCTCCAGGGCGCGCTCTCCCTCCACGTTCTCCGGGGGGTGCACCTCCTCAGCGTAGTCTCCCTCCCGGTCGCCAGGGAGCATCGTCCTATCACTCACCCCCTGCCAATCACGGTAGTGACAGCAATAGTGACGACAGCGATAACCCTCGTCCACCTGTACGCCGCCACTTGCATGGTGGCCGTGGAAGCACTTGCCGGACTGGTGGTAGTGGTACGAGGGGGGTGCTGGGGGAGCTGTTCGACAAGGAAATTTCGTTGCGGGAGTGGGTTCTGGTATGGGAGATGGAAGCGGTAGTGAGGAAGGTAATGCAAGAGGTGCCCAGGGAGACCATGATACCGGGCATGTGGGTACTGGGGGGAGTGGTGGCAGTAGTAGTAGGGTGGTGACCAGGGCCGTCGGAGGCACACCTGCACACCCAGCTGGAACAGGGCCGTCTGGGGCTGGGGTTTGTAGTCGTACCCCACGGACGTCAGTTCAGCCGACTCATGGTAGGGGTTGGAGTGGTTGGAGTAGGGCTCGTAGGCGCTCTCGGTGTCCTGGTGGTAGTGGTTGGAGCTGTGATGGCGGTAGGATGCCCGCGGGCTCCGGGTATTGTGATGGGAGGGCCGCAACTGGTGCTGGTGGGAGCGCTACCACCTAAGCATATTCCGGAATTCTCCTTTTCTTTCTCTTAATTCACCTCTTTTTTCAACTCTTATGACTTTTATTCTTCTTGTTTTCTATTACTCGATGGTGTTGTCCCGATGTGGTGGGGGGGACCGGGCAGTCTTTTCGGACTTTTACACAAATCATACAACTAACACAAACCTTGGGGTCACATTTAACTTAGCATAATTACCTTTTATAGAACTCTTATTGTTATAAATACACTCCTTCTTTAATGTCACCACTTCGCTATGTGAACTCTGAACACAGTACCTCCATAGCACCACTGTGGTTATGATTTGGGCGTATGGCTTACGCGTATGGTTTGGGGGTATTGCTTGGGAGTATGATTTGAGCGTATGGCTTGGGTGTATGGTTTAGGAGTTTAATTTAAGCGTATGGCTTGGGCGTATAATTTGGGCGTATGGCACCCGCAGATAAATAAGGCTTATGAATCAGGCATATGATTTGAACCTCAGAATAGAGTATATCCATTGGGCTTATGAATTAGGCGTATGGCCTGCTGAGACAATATATATTGCTAGACTAGGGAACTCGGACAGCCAATCGGTGGTATCAATTATTCCGGTTCATATTGTATGAATCATTCCATGCAAATAAATGCCTGTATATACTTTCAGCTATGTGGTTTTTGATATATGCTCACACAATTACTCAATCATGTATCAAAAGCGCAATCTTCAAAAGAGGAATATAGGAAAAAGCGGGGCCCCAGGCGGAGAAAATTCATTAATGAAGGGCTGTTCAGGGAATTGAATGGGGCAGGGGCCAGGACGAGAACAGGGGCAGGGGTTGAAAAAGAAAACACCTCACCCCGAGTCATTGACCGGGACGGGGCAGGGAATTGGGGCGGAGGCCCACAGGTTTCACGGCCCCAGAGGCCCCGTAACGAACACTAGCCCCAGCTTTCTCTATCCCTCACTTTCAGCTTTCGTCGCTCTAGTTGGCTGCACACTTGCTGCAGCTGTGATCCACTAACCTGAACAGCTTAGAGAAAAAACAATCCCCCTTGATTCAGCTAAAGCAAATCGGGAAACAGTTGATTATTGCATCACGGCCACATGTCCAGGTCAGGAACTCATCCAGGGTGAATTGCTGGATTCAGGCCGCTGTCCTTGCTTTTCGGGTAAATAAAGGCAATTCGGCAAAGAGGGCCAGTAGTAGAAACAAGATGGTTATGGTATGATATTCTTAGGAGTATCTAAGTGGAGGAAAATTACATAGAATAATTGCCAACCACTATATAAGAGTTATAAGCAAGAATCACCTTCAATCACTGGGAAAGGCACTGAGTCATCACCAAACACGATAGCTTGGATTCTGAGGATCCAGTTCATCAGATGCACAGGATACCAGAACCCAAATCGCAAATCAGGATACAACCATTGTACTCCACAAGGAATCAGAGGCAACCGAACACAGCACCTCAGACTCAGAACGCTCCGGATGCAGTGCCTAATACTCAGAACAGTACCTAACACAGAACCCCATCTTCCTCTGATAACCGCGGGGTCCCCCCATTACCTGTTTCTGCCCTTGGGCACAATAGCTTTTATACGATCAAACAATTACATTTACCTTTATTTTACTATGACTATTGTTCTAATATGCAGGCTAATTCATATAGAAATACCCATACTCATAAGCAGCCTGAACCTTGTGAAAAAATACCTGTTCATGTGTAGGTTGAACCCACGTCTCAGGCTCAGGCTCCAGGGAACCCCCCCTAGCTGGGACCCAGTAACATCATGAATAAAGGTTGTGGTGGGATGAACCTTATACCATTGGGAAACTGGCGCCGAGCCCAACAACCTCCGGCAAAAAGGTCCAAGATCTGTTTCGCGGTCGTGGAGTACTCTGCCATAGAGTACAATATTGCCAGATTGATAGCTAATACCCCCTCGACCGCAGACAGCAATTTCCTGAGTTTTGATCCAACCCAAACGTACCTTATATGATTGGGCAGCTGGCATCAAGCCCAATGACCTTCGGCAATGAGCATCAAAATCTGTGGACCGGTTGTGGAGCAATAAAATATCACGAAGGCTACTACCATAATGATCCACTCCACAAAAGACAGCAACATCATGAGTCTTGATGGGACAGAGACGTACATTATACTGGTGGGAGCCTGGCGTCGAACCCACCAATCCCCCATCAACAGAAACGAAATTCGCGAAGTGATTGTGGAGCAATCCGCCATTGAGTTCCGGCTGGCCAGGGCTACGATCATAGTATAGAGCTCCACTGCCGAGAAGCCAGCCACCCCCTGTGGTTCGATGTGCCAGGGACGTACCTTATACCATTGCGTAGCCAGCATCGAGCCCAAGAACCTCCAGCAAACAGAGTCAAGATCGGTCATGCACTTGCGGAGAGATCAGCCTTTTTATCCAACGATCTCCAGTCTTGTAACTTTAGGAATAATAGCCCCGTAGGGAGGAATCCTATACCAGTATGGTGCTGGCATGAGCCCAGTAACCTCCAGGTATCACATTAAGGATTGGTCAAGTGGTTAGTGTGGAGTGTTGCAGCTAGTGCGTGGGAAGGTGGGTGTTGAGTGGGTGGATGAAAGAGTCAGTATAGGTCGAGTCATATTGGGGTGCAAAGTGTCGAGAAACCACCATGAACAGCTATTGTCGTAAACTAGAGTTTGTTCTGGCTATCACTCCCTTTCAGAGTGGAGTGGGCAGGCATTTGAGCTCCCTCAAAGATAAAGGTCTGAAAATAGACACGGAACTCGGAGTCTGAGGACACCTGAGCCTGAAAGTCTTTAGCGCAAATATAAGATTAAGGGTACGATGGCCTTCACACCTGGCACCTGGACTAATCATATTTGCTTTGCCAAGAGATAATCCAGGCTCACTCTCAGAAGGCTGGGAGCCTGAAAATGTTCCGAGGTTGTGGTAAATCATGATGTGCCATGGTGTTGACCTCTGAGTCTGGATGCTGGGTTGCTTAGTGGCATGTGTCTGCATGGAACCCTGGAGGGCTGAACGCGCCAGACCCAACTACATGGGGTGAGGTGTTGCAACAGAACTCAGGTTACAGCAGAGCGATGAGACACAGAAAATATATTGCCGGTATCAGGATGCAACCCTTACTGAGCAGACGCAGGATCAGTTGTCGCGGATGGTGCCTGCGTCACGGCCTAGTATTCAAGTATTAGATCCTCACCTTGTGTTTACCTTCAATAGTTGTGACAGCTTCTAGAGACTCAGTACTTGCAGGTTTGATTCAAGATTTGGTTGCCATCTAGGTGCGAAGGAACAATATCAGAGTGTTCAATTGGAACTAGTCAACACGGTTAAAAGATCAAAATTGTGTACCTCGGATTATGATGGAACAGGGTATACCAACCCCTACTGGATTTGGACTAATGCTATGCCCAAAGCATAGCTGTGAATGCCAACTCATGTAGCTGCTAGCGAGCCTAATCTGCGAGTGCGGCTTTTTGAAAAACGTAATTCACATGCCACTATACAGCACCATAGGCACAAAGTTCATACTCACAAATATTCATACCCACAAAGGTTCCTACACATGCATGTTCATATGGTCAATTGATATACGCAAAAGTTATGTGAGCAATGAAATAGATAACAGAATAAAAGCCACCTTGGGTACTCGGCTTAGCTGGGCCCACTGCTTATAACATTCAATCATATACCTACCACAGCAGTACTTTTGTATAAATAGCATTCGGGATCCCAGGAGATCAGTTAGCATCCAAGGATAGCTAGAACCATCTCAACCCAATGTTATCCCAGGCAGAATGTTCCACGATTGGCAGCCAATGGAGGCCCTACACCATCGAGGCATGAAGCGTTACCTCATTTTTATAGTTACACGAAAGCCCTGCACTCGAATAGTCTCTATCATTATCCCAAATCTCGGTAGAATCCCCAGTATATGGGAGCCAAGGCCCGGTAATGCCAACACCCAGACCTCGGACTACTGTGGCGCTGGCACTTCATTCAAGTTCCACAACATTGTTGGTTGGCGATCCGGCAGGGATGCTCTCAGGATACCAAGATAACACCCGGAATCTGCCTTACCCTCTAGTAGCTGTTACTTTGTCAACCAGTGATCCAGTTACATTTGTGATATTTGGAAACTTTTATCTCTATATGGCGGAATATCATGAGAGTTGGAGATAGTGTGAGTTACCGGGCCTCCAGGGCCGCGTAAAGCCCAGGGCCCTGGTCCAACTCCCGACCCCGCGACGCTGAACTGCCTGGGGCGGGGCATGCTTTTTTTGCATTCAGTGCCCCTGCCCCCGCCCCCGCCACTTCCCCAGACGGGTCCCTCTCTAGGAAATGAGCTGCGACTGGCCTCGGACGGGGACGGCACGGGGATCACCCTCAAAATACCCCCCCCAGCCCGTTGTAATGACGGGGCCTCACCAGTGAAAACCCGCCGCGCCCCGCCCCGTAACGAACCCTAGTTGCAGAGAGTTCTAGTCAGATATATACGGGTATATAGTACTAAGCGCAAAATATGCTCACAGAAAACAGATAAGAGAGAACTTGAATCTTCGAGGCACTGAGGTGTCGAAATAGTTTCAACAATTTGTCCACCACGTGCGCGTGATATTGTCATGCCGCGAGGAATGTGAATTATGTGCAGAAGCTGACTGGCTCACGCCAGTGGCACGGGGACTAGCTCAATTCATGACGATAACCGGTCCTCTGCTTGTCTGATATCGAGAAAGATTACCAGATATGATAGACTGGCTGGAAGCCCGCCTGGAATAGATATTCTTACACTATTGCAAAAGGGGACTAAAACAGGAAATAGGCATGTGATTATCGATCTGGCCACACCGGCAGGATTTGATTCCCATAATTTTGAAGCATACTTTCCAAAGACCTTTTAAGCCACAAATCTCAACTTTAATTGTTCTACCTAGTGTTGGTTACGGGGCCTCCGGGGCCCCGAAACTGGCGGGCCCCCGCCTCAATTCCCCGCCCCGCCCCGGTCAATGCTTTAAATAGTCCCCCGTCAATGAACTTTCTCCGCCCAGCGCCCCACTTTTTCGTATATTCCCCTCTCGCACATTGCTCTTTTGCTACATGATTCAGTAATTGTCTGAGCATATACACGTCCCTGGGATGAATGGACCGAACACCGCCGCGGTTACGGGAGCTGAAAGCCCTTTGCCAAGGAGCCCCCAGGTCTTCGGTCCATTCATGCCAGGGATGTGTACCAAAAACCACATACCTCAAAGTATATACCGGCATTTATTTGCATGGAATGAGTCATACAATATGAACCGGAATAATTCACAACACCGATTGGACGTCCGAGTTGCCTAGTCTAGTAACGTATATTGTCTCAGCAGGCCATACGCCAAATTCATAAGCCCAATTCATACACTCTATTCACAGGTTCAAATCATATGCCCAATTCATAAGCCTTATTCATCCGCTGGTGCCATTTGCTCAAATCATACACCCAAGCCATACGCTCAAATCATACGCCCAAACCATACACTCAAACCATACGCCCAAATCATACGCTCACATCATACGCCCAAACCATATACACAAACGATACGCCCAAATCATACGCTCAAATCATACGCCCAAGCCATACGCCCAAACCCTACGCCCAAGCCATACGCCCAAGCCATAGGCCCAAATCATAACCACAGTCGTGCTATGGGGTTACTGTGTTCAGAGTTCATATCGCGAAATGGTGAGGTTAAAGAAAGAGTGTATTTAAGGTAATAAGAGTTCTATGAAAGGTAATTATGCTAAGTTAGATGTGACTCGGAGATGTGAGTTAATCGTATGATTTGTGTAAAAGTAAGAAAAGACTGCCCCGTCCCTCCCACCACATGGGGACAACACCATGGAGTAATAGAAAACAAGAAGAATGAAAGTCATAATAGTTGAAAAAAGAGGTGAATTAAGAGAAAGAAGAAGACAATCCCTGAATATGCTTAGGTGGTAGCGCTCCCACCACCACCAGCTCCTGCCCTCCCACCACCACCCCTGGAGCGCGTCGGGATCCTACCGCCACAACCGCTCCAACCACTCCCACCAGGGCCCGCAGAGCACCTACGAGCCCCACTCCAACCACTCCAACGCCTACCACGAGTCGGCTGAACTGGCGTCCGCGGGGTACGACTACTAACCCCAGCCCTAGACGGCCCTGTTCCAGCGGGGTGTGCAGGTGTGCCTCGGACGGCCCCGGTCACCACCCTACTACCACTGCCACCGCCCCCCCCTGTACCCACATGCCCGGTATCATGGTCTCCCTGGGCACCTCTCGCATCACCTTCCTCGCTACCACATCCATCTCCCATACGAGAACCCACACCCCCAACCAAATTTCCTTGTCTAACAACTCCCCCAGCACCCCCCGTAGTACCACTACCACCAGTCCGGCTAGTGCTCCCAGGGCCACCATACAAGCGACGGCGTACAGGTGGACG
>Ga0307513_10009374_pt1 | contig 12385 bp, 12 predicted proteins | sample 15_EM_MG_FD_202174 | JGI IMG/M metagenome (GOLD analysis project Ga0307513, IMG submission 202174) | Populus trichocarpa ectomycorrhiza microbial communities from riparian zone in the Pacific Northwest, United States - 15_EM | ecosystem: Host-associated > Plants > Roots > Unclassified | place... | reverse complement strand
GGTGTTGTGTCTTCCAAGGTGTCTTCCAAGGTCGGAATTGAAAGGGAAACTGGTGATGACGGACGAGAAGGTTCCGGGGAAGTGAGGGGAGAGAGATAAAACAACGCAGAATGGCCACATTCCGCGGCCGCCGTTGCGTACTCCGTTCTTCAAAGTCGGTCGCGGTCACGTGGGGTCCATCGCTTGGCATTGGCTTCGGTTGACCTAGCATCCATCTGCTTCCATTTGGATCGCCTTGCCTTCTAATATTGCCGTCGTCACCACCCACTCAATGGGTAAGCACTGCTTAACATCTCATCCGAGTCTGTGCATCAATCCTCAGTTTGGTCAACCCAGATTTTGTATCGGCAAGAAGAGTGCTCATCATCTTCGTTTCAGTCCCGAACTTTTGTTTATGATCTGTCTCTCGCTGAATATATGGCCACAATTTACTGCTATGCTACAGAAATTATCGCGCTCTCCATGGCGATGGCGTCCAGGTGCATTCGAAGGGCACTCTGGTTGTACAGTTAGTCCTCATATCTCTCTAGAATCTTATTTTCAATTGAGGTGGCATCGAGCGTAGAATCTCAAGGTCTCCGGAAGAGATAGAAAAAGTTAGATCATGAACGAACTTTTGGCTTAACTCGAGGCCATGCGCAGCCAATGAAGACACCTCGTACGTTTGGTACTGAGGAAGTCATCGACGCCTAATACAAGATCATTGGATTGTGAGGTAGGTCCCTGCTTCTAAACTCCTTTTCATCATTTTTTTCCCCTAGTGTGTCGCTCACATAAGTATACCATGTAATCCTTCCGCAACTCTCTACAAACAAAATAATATGGTATCGAGGGCAGAACTTCGACAGAGCGATAGATGACAAACTATGGCCCCATGTGGTGCGTGTACTAGAAAGCCAAGGTCTGTGGCTCTACTAACTGTCGCCTTTTGTGTGTTTACTTATCACAAGGGACAGTTGCGGCTAGTTAGCGTCGACTTCAGTTACGTGCTGCCCTTCTCCCTACATCTTCTCGAGCATGTACCTTGCTTCTTGCGTTTCAATATTTGCTATGGGACAAGGTTAATCTGCCAGTCTCATATGGCTTACAGCGGTACTAACTTGCCTTGTGCTCTAGTTTCAAATATCCTTGGTTGACAAGGAGGATAGGTAAGCGATAAAGCGACTTGTTTAAGTCGTATTCCAACTACTGTGGAAGGCGGGATTACGAAACAGGGATTCGAGCGACAGAATAGGTACGCGTTAAAATCCTTATTCACGAAGAAAGTTGTTGACATTTCCTCATCGACAGCTGCTAAAACCCTCAACCCGCAATCGATGAATGAGGCATGAAGATCGACGAACGTGCCTATAAACGAAGACCATCGGAGATACGACTAAGGACTTGGATTGTAGCGGATGGCGGCGTGGAGAGATGGTGGTAGATTCAACACATTCTCGATTTAAATACGTCCCTCTGGGTGCCTCGTACTAATCGTTCTGAGGTGCTTGTTCCCTTTAGATACAAATCTATTTTAATCACAAACTTTGCCTCCCGTGTGAAATTTCACGGACAGGAACCCGAAGGCTGTGGCACCGCTAGGGATCAATCCTTTCGTCTTGACCATGTCGTCGTCTGCAGGAGAACCCCCTTTGAAGCTACTTTCACTAGGTAAAAGTCCCGTTATTACAGTTTCCATGATACCTGTTGTTAACTAGTAGTTGCAGACGGAGGTGGCATTCGCGGATTTTCTGAGCTGCTCATGATCAAGGAAATTATGCACAGGCTGATGCTTGAGGAGAACATGAAGCGTGAAAGTGATGGTCTACCACCACTCACCAACCTCCCGAAGCCATGCGACGTTTTCGACCTTATCGGTGGCACTAGTACCGGGGGGTGAGCTTCATCATATATTTCTCGTTATCGTGATGTTCACACAGCGTCTCAATTCACGTAGAATAATTGCTCTAATGCTTGGACGTCTTCGGATGGATGTAGACACCGCGATCACCTACTACAACAATCTAGCGGTACAAGTCTTCTCTGCCTCGAAGCATTGGCCTGGAGACGGAAGGTTCAAAGCGACAAAACTCGAAGAGGTTATTAAATCTGTGGTGGGAGATGTAACCGGCGATCCCGAAGAACCTTTGTTGGAAACCGGTGACGGCCCAGTCTGTCGAACGTGAGTCCACTGCATACCCCTTCCTGCATTTTGAACTTTATCTCAGGAGCCTCGTTAGCTTCGTTTGCGCCAGGAATGCCCTCAACATGAATGCGAATATTCCAGTTCTTTTCAGGACCTATCCGTCACGCGAAACGCATTCAGGTTGCAAAATTTGGGAAGCAGCCCGTGCGACATCTGCAGCACCTGCATTTTTCAAGCGCATCAAGATCGGGAAGGGGCAACCTTTCATCGATGGTGGACTGGGTCGAAACAATCCCAGTAGAGTGGTGCTGGATGAAGCCAATACATTGTTCAAGACTCGTCCAATCGGGTGCCTAGTGAGCATTGGTACTGGCCAGGCTGAAATCATCAGCATCAAGAAGCCTGGATTCTTACAGCAAGCGCTACCAACGGATGTCATTGAAGCACTCAAGGCAATGTCAACTGACTGCGAGGCGACACACGAAGATATGCAACGTCTTTTCGCCAACTTGTCAAACACTTATTTTCGACTAAATGTTGAACAAGGTATGCAAGCAATAGGGCTTTCTGAATGGGAAAAATTGGCCAATGTGGAGGCTCATACTACGCAATATATGAAGCGGAAGGTGGTGGATGAGGAGCTCACCTTGGTGGTCAATGCCATCAGATTCTCCAGCACAAAGCTCACAATTGAACAACTCAGTATGGAAGGATCTCTTTTGTAAATTGATTTGATCTCTGAATACTATTGCTTTAGTTTCTCCTAGGCTTTTACAGTCTCCTCTTGGTCATGCAAAAGACCATAAAATTTGTCCACTACCAGTACGACACTTCACAGGACGCAAGGCAACTCTTGATAAAATGTGGCAATATTTTGACTCTGGTCACAAATCTCAACATGTTTTTGTATTACATGGCCTAGGAGGTTCAGGAAAGAGCCAAATTGCTTTCAAATTTTTAGAAGACTCCCAGGCCAACAAATGGTATGATTTTACCTAAATATTTCAAGAATCATTTCTGAATCATGTATGGTTACAAAAATTTCAGTTTTTCTGATATTTTCTACATTGATGCTACCAACCAACAGACCCTTGAAGCTGATCTTATGACTATTACTCCAATCTATATTGAGGAGTCAGTAGATGCATCTCGGCACTGGCTTGCAAGCCAGCATGGACAAAACTGGCTTCTTTTCTTTGATAATGCTGATGATGTGCAGTTAGATCTTGCTGCATTTTTTCCACCCTGCAGATTTGGAAATATCTTGGTCACAACACGCAATCCACATCTGAGCATTCATGCAGGTGTGAGTGGAAATGCCAAGGTTACAGGCATGGATCCTGAGGATGCAAAATATTTGCTGTTTTCAATGTCTCAGTCAGAAAAAAATAGTGAGAATGAGAAACTGGCAGAACTTATTGTAAAGGTGCTTTTTATGATTTGGTTTTTACTTTCAAGCTAACAAAAAACATAGGAGCTCCATTATTTTGCATTGGCTGTCTCTCAAGCTGCAAGTTTCATTCATCGCTGTTCTTCACTCAAAGCCTATCTAAAGCTCTATCAAATGCACCGAGACCAGATGCTGCAGATTAAAGAAGTGCAAGGACAGGATCAATATGGGTTGGCTGTATACATGACATGGAAGTTGAGTTATGACCAACTTGGGTCATCTGCAAGAAGTCTATTGCAACTTTGCTCTATGCTGCATCATGAAGGAATCACAGAAGATATATTTGAAAGAGCATCCTTATCTCTACAACAACTGGATGATTTGAACCTACAAGTCCAAGTGACTGAATTACTGACCCATCTTGGAAAACAGGGTTCAACCTGGAATTCTTTGGTGTTCCAGCAAGTTATGGGAGAAATCAGATCATATTCCCTTGTTGAATTTGATTCCCAAAATCAGTCCTACAGTATTCATCCACTGGTGCAACACTGGAGTGCCTCCACACTTGGACAAAACAGAAATAATTTGCAAAAATGTCTACTCAGTATTATTGGATTTTCAATTTCATGGCAATTCAGCAGTGAAGAGCACAAATATCAACATAGAGTTCTACAACATATTATGAGCTGTAGAGGTGCAGTTCAGATTGAAGAGATTGGTTTATCAGTGGCACAAAATATAGTATTTGTGTATGCTAAAGAAGGCAAATGGAAAGAGACACAAGCACTAGAGACAGTGATGTTGGAGAAAAGAAAGTGTCAGATGGGAGAAGAGCACCCTGACACACTAACAAGCATGGGAAATCTTGCATCCACATACTGGAACCAGGGAAAATGGAAAGAGGCAGAGGCACTACAGACAGTGGTGATGGAGAAGACAAAGCATTTTCTGGGAGAAGAGCACCCTGACACACTAACAAGCATGGAAAATCTTGCATGCACATACAGGGACCAGGGAAAATGGAAAGAGGCAGAGGCGCTAGGGACAGTGGTGATGGAGAAGACAAAGCATTTTCTGGGAGAAGAGCACCCTGACACACTAAGAAGCATGGGAAATCTTGCATCCACATACAGGGTCCAGGGAAAATGGAAAGAGGCAGAGGCACTAGAGATGGTGGTGATAGAGAAGAGAAAGCATTTACTGGGAGAAGAGCACCCTGACACACTAACAACCATGGGAAATCTTGCATGCACATACCACAACCAGGAAAAATGGAAAGAGGCAGAGGCACTACAGACAGTGGTGATGGAGAAGTGGAAACATTTACTGGGAGAAGAGCACCCTGGCACACTAATAAGCATGGGAAATCTTGCAGCCACATACAGGGACCAGGGAAAATGGAAAGAGGCAGAGGCACTAGAGACAGTGGTGATGGAGAAGAGGAAACATTTGCTGGGAGAAGAGCACCCTGGCACACTAATAAGCATGGGAAATCTTGCATGCACATACAGGGACCAGGGAAAATGGAAAGAGGCAGAGGCACTAGAGACAGTGGTGATGGACAAGACAAAGCATTTGCTGGGAGAGGAGCACCCTGACACACTAACAAGCATGGGAAATCTTGCAGCCACTAACTGGCACCAGGGAAAGTGGAAAGCAGCAGAGGCACTGGGGGTAGTAGTGATGGAGAAGAGAAAGCATCTGCTAGGAGAAGAGCATCCTGATACACTGAGAAGCATGGGAAATCTTGCATGCACATACAGGGACCAGGGAAAATGGAAAGAGGCAGAGGCACTAGAGACAGTGGTGATGGACAAGACAAAGCATTTGCTGGGAGAGGAGCACCCTGACACACTAACAAGCATGGGAAATCTTGCAGCCACTAACTGGCACCAGGGAAAGTGGAAAGCAGCAGAGGCACTGGGGGTAGTAGTGATGGAGAAGAGAAAGCATCTGCTAGGAGAAGAGCATCCTGATACACTGAGAAGCATATCAAATCTTGCAGCTATATACAAGAGCCAGACCAAATGGAAAGAGGCAGAGGCACTAGAGATGGCAATGTTGAAATCAAATCAAGCTTGATTTTGACTGTGGGGATTATTTATTTATTAAGGTAAGTTCTGCAAAGATTTGGCTGGTGAAGATGACATTGACATGAAATTAATAAATTATAGTTTGTAGGAAGAGCATAATGGATGACCCTGTTAAAACATTCCTCATCCCAATGTAATACTAAACCTTAGTTCAAGAAGCCACAATCTCGGTCCCAGTCCCAATAGGCTTTGACTTGACAACTTCATCTCCCCATTTCCTCAACCCATATTCATATGCCTTGCATAACTACATCACATACTTGATATCCTTCACCCTCACCTCATCAATCAACTGGTGGTGTAGGATCTCCACATCGCGGAAGGATCAGCAGAGGGATGTTATCATCTGGAACCTCCGTGACTCCCATCATGCGAACTAGAGTGCGCTGCCCAAGGAGCGACGTACAGGCAGACCTGAAATGGGGCTTTGGAGGTGGCGTTTGATCATTGTTGGCTGGGTATTTAGCCGCGAATGCACATAGTTGGAACATCGCTCTATCAGGATTTTCTGTTCTGAAAAAATTAGCCCAAAAAAGTTAGAGCTTTGAGAAGAAAGAAAAAAACATAAGGCACCTATACTACTAGAGTGCGCATCATAGCGATATGCACTCACTCTACTGTTTGGGCATGGATCGGTTTCCCAGCAGCACGCGCACTCTCCTCGATGACCTTCCACTTCTCTCACAACTCATCCATGAACCCAACAACTTCCTGTCTCTCATGCCCCCTGCGGGCATTCCCACACCTCTCTAACGCTTCCACAAATATCCTCGGTGTCCTCTCCAAGCTCAAATCCTCAAACACCTTCCAAAACAGCGCCCTTGCAGCATCCAATGTCGCATGTCTATCAGATATGCTCCAAGTAGCTTCAGGTTCAACTTCACACCACTGAACACCTTGTCGGTGAAGGGTAAGGAAGCTGTAGCAGTGGAATCCACATCGCTGCGGTCTCACAGAATCCTGTTGAACAGAATTTTGACTTCTCGGATGACATCGGCGTGGCTCGGTGGCAGTATATGCGAGAAGGCTGGGTTTCAGTTCTCGTCTTCTAGGACAAGACTCGGGGTGGACAAAGAACTCGAATCAGCTTGGGACCCTTCAACGGTAAGAGTAGCTGTGACCTCTGTAGTAACCTTGGAAGTATCACCCATGTCTGTTGTCTCGACTGGTTGGCCACAACCAAAGTGGGAGCCCGTAAATGGGGCGGTGTGTATGCAGCATACATGTTGAAGACGTGCACCATCACTTCATCGTCAATCTCCGCATCCACCTTATTTGGATCACCTCCCTTCTTCCCACCTCTCACCATCTCTGCCAATATCCATCTTGCCCGCCCCAAATCCCTGATCCTCTTGGTCCCTTCTAACAACGCACAAAACGTCTTTTTATCCAGCCTGAATGCCAAAATACCCCTCGTGTCCTGATGCAAGTCCTGCATCTGTCTGGCCAAGTGAAACACTTCATTCACACAAGTCTTCGTACTCGACTTGGCACAGGCCAGAATGATGGCATTGTATGCCTGGACAGTCGGTGGGATTTTGTGATCCACCGTCATCTCCATCCAGGAATCAAGCGCCTTTTTGGGTTTGGGTGTGTGACGTAGCGCATATGTGAGATGTCCTATGCTTGGGCGCGTGCTAGAGAGGATGGGCGGGCAAAGAGGGGGGGAAATGATAGAGGTGTAGGTTTGCATCGGTGCGGGCGCATTTTGGTTTTCATAGTGATGGAGGAGGTCCAAGGCCGATACGGGGATGGTATCATTTGGTGTTCCATTGAGATGTGCGAGAACGTGGAGATGGTGCTATATTTTAGTTGGGGTATCTATTGGGATGTTTTTAGTTATCGAAGTTTAAAAGAACGTCGGTAGGGATTTGACGAACCCGTTAGAAATCTGGCTAGGAATTCGTCTGCCGCTCTCATGTCATCTGATGCAGCGTATAATTTGAGGAATTTGGTAATCGCGATGGAAGGTAGTAGGATATTGGATTTCTAAATTTACTTGTGAGTAGGAAGCTTAGGAATGGAATCACACTCGCCTTCATAACATCGAGAACGATCTCTGCTGCTCGAGTATCATCGTGCTGCAGCTGAATTTTGAAGCATGAGCAAAAAAAAAAAAAAAGAATATCAGACTGGGGAGTGTTACACTCATTCTAACAAGAGCTTCAAATTTGCGAATCGATAACAGTCATTGGGACTGGATTCATGCCAATAGTTGCATTGGGGTCAACTCACAACCTTGCAACCTCGGCTCGAGACACCACCTCGTGCACACGAGCCAAAATACAATGATACCTTCATTGATTTTAGATGGATCCAGGTTCGGCCATGACTGACGTACTTCCAAGTAACCGCTTTTCTACCCCTTCCAATATCCTTCGGTTTTGTTCAATTTCAGCTTCTCTGATAGCCACAACAGCAGCCTTGGTATCCAAAGAAGCCGCTTCAGATGTGGGCACGGCCAAAACATCCTGGTATATCACCAAAAGATCATCCTCGGTGTAGAAGAATGGTTGGAATGCGAGCTCTTAGTACTTTATTCAATGCCTGATACCCAACAGAATTTGCGTTACCCACCTCAGTTTTGATAGCTTCTTCCAGTGCATTGACACGACGTTCAAGCTCCTGTATTGGGTGCATTGGAATTGTATTCGAAATTTCCACCCCTCTCACGCTTATGCTTCTGGAAGCTCTGCGACTTCTGTCAAAAACACAATAACTGAGGAGGATCTAGGGGAATTAAAAGAAAATATACACACATTGCTGGTGGTCTGACAAGAAACTCTCCATTCTCCATAGGACTGGGTTGACAGTAGCAGCTTGGTGCATTCGACCCCTTTGCCATCGAGAAAAACCTCCAACCAGGGTTGAAAACTGTACTGGCATTGCGCTCCCAGCGCACAAGAGATTGAGGTCCAGTAGCCAAGTGGGAGAGCTGAAGCAGGGTAAGGCACTTCTAGAAACAGATGGGACGCCAACATTGAGATCAAGTTGAGATACTAGAAAATTAGATAGAGAGATCACGTGGACTAATAGTGACATATTTCTGCAACACTGGATTCTTGAAACTTCTGGCATCAACACGTCCAATCCATTCAACTGCGAGAACATGGCCATTCCCATGTCGTTGGAGAACGACGGACCTTCGACGCTTGACGGAATATGCGATGTCAACGTGAATATAGTTTCACCTGGGTTTCACCAAATCAATATATAATTGGGTTATTCCAGTTGTTCGTTGGGAGGTTACTAAATAGCAGTTATCCTATGTTCGAGTAGAAGTATGACGACTGTCTACAGGAATTGTTGTGCAGGACTATAGGGTCTCTGTGTTTAATCCAAAGACAAGGTTACGTCTAAGGATCAAAGGTCGAATGGGGAGGAGAGTGATTACCTGTAATCAAAAGAAAGGAGAGGCATAGTTAGTTGTTCAAGGAAGAGAGGTTAGAAGAATGTACTCTGGGTAGTCCTGAGAGTAGGCATAAGTGTAGACTTCTATCAATAAGATAGAGTCAGTGTCGTAAGATATATCTGTAAGATATAAAGCGTTAGTAAGTAAGCATGATTACCTGTCAAAGGTATGTTGTGAGAGTATCTGTGTAAGTAAGTGTGAGTATGTAAGTGTGTTACCTAACTGAGGTAAAAGGGAGACGTCGTCGGGGCATCTTTAGCGTCGTGTAATGTGATGAAGAATAATCGTGACAACGTCACGTTGTCGGGGCGTCTTTAGCGTCATGTAACATGATGAAAAATAATTGTGATAACCTACTGAGGTTATATAGACGTCGTCGGGGCATCTAATGGAGAATGTAAACGGATTACTGATAATTGCTCACCTACTGAGGTGGAAGTGGACATCGTCGGGACATTCCCAGAAGTCATATGGCGTAGCGTCGAAAGTTGTCCTAACCAAGGGTTGACAACGTCGAGGGCAAAAGATAGATAGTAACTAGAAAGTAGCCTTGAATTGCAATGTGAGTAGGTACAAGCGAGTCCAAGTGGAGAATAAGTGAATGTGGGTGAAATCCTAAGGGGGGGAGATATCTAATGTACAAAATTCGGCCTCCCTTTTATACTCTACGGTGGTCTCGGCATTATATAAGCTAAGTACCTAAATAAGGGCATAATGACTAGGTGTGAGTCATAATGGTCTGGCATGTGATAAAATATTTGGCATGTGATAAAATATTTTGGCATGTGATAATGCAAATTGGCATGTGATTATTCTGCCTGTAGGTGGGCTATGGGCTATCCTGACAGTGTCCAGACATCTTGAGGGTCTGAGTAACAAGTGTAGTGGTCAGGTGGGAAGGTGATAAGTGGTAGGGATGGTGTTTGTAGTAAATATGTGTGAGGGCTAGGGTAAGGCATGAAGTGAACTTCACTCCAAACATAATTTGAGCCTGACATCCGCGGGGAACAGATATACAACTGCCCTCGGTTGACTGGGGTGATGTTCACTTCAGCATTAGCTAGACTGATGCATAAATTTGATGGCAATGTTTGAAGACGATATGTAGTAGGTGTTGTTGTTATATATATGATAGGAAAAGACAGTGGTTAAGTATGAAAAAGGAGTGTAATGATGATTAAAATTCTGTAGGTCCTGCTACTGTGCTGTTTGAAGGGCGCATCCATTGAAAAACGATCTTCCACCAGGGGAGCTCAGGGGATACTGAATGAAGAGAAGTGGGAGCAGTGACTTCCTGATGGGGTTCCAATTGTTCTGCTTGCTGGAAGGGAACATGACATAACCTGGTAGGTATGGTGATGCGAAGCGTTGGCCATTCAGAATCATGATAATGGGTATTCTGGTCGATTTGGAAGGCAGTGAATTGAACGAAAGCGACTTCATCATTGTGTTCCAGCAGCCAAGTGGCAACATATTTGGTGATAATGGAATCATATCCTCGGAAGATGATGGTGGTTCCTCGGGTAATAAATTGGTCGTTCCATGCGGCTTCTTCTACTTTGACAAGATATCCTATACCAAAATATTGGGTCTCTGGTTGAATCGATGTTATGTGCTGATCGGTAATGTTGATAGAGGCTGAAGGCCAAATATGCTCCAGGAATAAATTGACAGGAAAACTCCCGGGGTGTCGTGGACTATGTATGAGATTTATGATTCGAGTGGGGAGTAATCGCTTGGCTGGTACTGGGAAGCGTCGACTTGGAATGCTGAAAGCAGGAAATGGTCGTCTCTTCATTGGTGGTTGGTAGCCTTTCGCAATGGGAGCAATTCGAATATCTGCCAAATGACTCTGGGAAGGGAATGATTGAAGTATCATGTGAGTGTGATCCATTGGAAGGAATGAATGTGAGGAAGAGAAGCGTATAGTGGAGGAGTGGTTTTTATATAGTTGTCTTGTATCGCTGGATCTGAAAAAAAATGTTGTGGCCCTGCGTAGGCTCAATCAGGTTGATCTGAATAGACCGATCTGCCGATTTTGGAATTCTTGATATCTTGAGATTCTTTCGTAATTTGATGGTTATAGTCGAAAATCACGAATAAATTTGGCGATGGTTTTGAAGAAAAAAATAACGCTAGTCCAAATTCTACAATGTTTTGTCCATCCTCCCATAATTTCCCAAGTGCGTGTATGTAGGGGATGGGGATGAATGAAGGAAAAAGTGTGTATAAAAATTGTTATGTGACCTATAGTTGACAGAATTCTTTCATAGCGTTCTTCCACCATTGATATGTTGATGTTGACGAAAGGACTTGTGGTTGGGCTGGGACGTTATTTGCCGGATAATGGTGAATAGGCTGGACCTGACATAAATGAATGGGAATGTTAATGTGAATAGTCGGCCAGTCCACATCATTGTAGTGAGTGTCTTGAGTGCTTCGGAACGCTGAAAACTGTACCGACACACATTCACTATTGGACTCCAATGCCCAAGTGGCAATAGGAACGTTCAAAGCTGGGCGCATCTCGCATCTCGCATCTCGCATTTCGCATGTGATCAGCTTATATAACATATATTTGAAAGACCGCTTAGAGCCCTGTGTCACGTCTAATTATCTGCGATAAAGCAAGGTTTCTTTGTGAACTAGCTTCACAATCCCATCGAAACCACTGAGAAAAGATCTCATAGATTCATTCTTATTAACTCGATGGCAACTTGAGACTTTTTTTCGCCACCTGAAAATCTTGAAGAACACACTCTAAATCTACAACAAGACCTCTCCTTGCAGCATGACAAGTTTTTGGAACAACAAATTTATTAAAGGTACAGTAAACCATAATAGTTGTAATATCACTAAGAAGAACAGAATGAGATGCCGAGTTTTTTCCCAGGCGCTCGCGAGCACGATGCGGACGCGATGGCGCTGCCGCCTCGCGTTTTCGGGGGAACGTCTCTCAGCTTAGCAGTTTGTCGTCTGGCACCGTCCTCGGTTTCTCTATCGCGGGCGGGGACGTGCTGCCACAGCGCCTATCTTCTTTGTTGGGGGTACTCCACCTGTTTACACAGCTCGGCATCACCATATGACATCATGATACTTTCTAAATTGGGAGGAGTTCTAATACTATATTCCCTAAAATATTTTGTAACATATATACTATGCAAATATGTACTATGCAAAAACCAAGAAATATTTCCCGAGTCTGCAAGTACCTGAGCGGAGCGAGGGGACTTGCTAGTAAGTAGGTAATTATGGGACTCACGCCGCCTCGTACAGTGTACTGGCACTCCTGTTTGCGAGGCCGAGGAAGGGGCGGCATGTGGGGAACGCGCTGCCTTATATGAGTGGGGATGTTCGTTATTGAG
>Ga0307513_10009373_pt1 | contig 12386 bp, 15 predicted proteins | sample 15_EM_MG_FD_202174 | JGI IMG/M metagenome (GOLD analysis project Ga0307513, IMG submission 202174) | Populus trichocarpa ectomycorrhiza microbial communities from riparian zone in the Pacific Northwest, United States - 15_EM | ecosystem: Host-associated > Plants > Roots > Unclassified | place... | reverse complement strand
CGACCCACCAGAGAAGCGGGTCTTTGACATTTTCGGGTTCGGTGCTCAGGTATTCTGCAAGCTCACTACGAAGTTCCTTGTTGAGAGGTGCAGAACTAGAGCACGCGAGAAGGTCGTCGAAGAGGTTTAGTATATTCGGTCGCCCAGTCTCCTTTGGTAGCCCTGCGGGTATGCCTCCATCTTTTTTTCGAAATTACAGTGGCCCATACTGCCCCTTGTACCTATTGACCAGAGAACTGCCCATCATGCCCGGGCTGGGAGAAATCTCTGCCACCTACTACCCCTACCCTTCCAAAAAGTTGCGGGTAACCCCCCACCCGCGTTGAGGGTAAGGGTTTGGTGAGGGTTCCGATACCTTGACCTCTACCCTTACCCCATGTACCCTTACCCTCGTACCCGTGCGGGTTTACGAACCCTTGCACATCACTATGTGGGGCTGCTTATCAACGACCTTCGTATGCGCCTGGGTATCCGTGCACCCTAATATTCCTCCACCCAAGTATGAAGAATACGGTTGGAAATCATTGGCAAGGAGAACGTGGCTCATGTTTTGGACAATTGTGGCCCCGGAATTGATACTCGTATGGAGCTTTAGGCAATGGAAAGCGGCTAGAGAGATTGCAGAGATTTATAATGAGCAAAATAGTGAGTATTTATGAGCTTATGCGCGTTACTCAGAGTCGTTGATTTTTCCACCAGAAGCAGGACAAAAAGTGGCCGACTTGAAACTCCCATTCTATTTCGTAATGGGTAAATATATCAGAGATTGGTTCAGAGGGCGAGTTGATGTGGAAGATCTGGAAAGTACAGGTATGCAGTACCCGGTATCTTAAGAAGGAAATGCTGAGACGTTGCAGCGTGGACAAGGACTCATGGTCATTTCGTTGTAATGGGTGGCATTGCTCTCCTTCAGCCGAAAGAGGAAGCAGCCGATGCACCTGAAAATCGTGAAGCCATTACTCTCCTTCAGCCGGAAGAGGAAGCAGTCGACACACCTAACAATCCTGAAGCCATTGCTCTCCTTCAGCCGAAAGAGGAAGCAGCCGATACACCTGACAATTGTGAAGCCATTACTCTCCTTCAGCCGGAAGAAGAAGCAACTGACACACCTAACAATCCTGAAGCCATTGCTCTCCTTCAGCCGAAAGAGGAATCAACCGATACACCTGACAATCGTGAAGCCATTACTCTCCTTCAGCCGAAAGAGGAATCAACCGATACACCTGACAATCGTGAAGCCATTACTCTCCTTCAGCCGGAAGAGGAAGCCACTACTCTCCTTCAGCCGGAAGAGGAAGCAGCCGACACACCTAACAATCCTGAAGCCATTGCTCTCCTTCAGCCGAAAGAGGAAGCAGCCGATACACCTGACAATCGTGAAGTCATCACTCTCCTTCAGCCGGAAGAGGAATCAGCCGACACACCTGACAATCGTGAACCCACGCAACCTGCAAGCAAAAAATTTATAGAAACCATTGTCGATATTGTCATGGTCTCTTGGTTTATCACGCAATGTATCGCCCAATTTGCCCAAGGACTCGGCGTTACTGAACTGGAGGTTGTTACACTGGCATTGGCAAGCCTGAATGGGGTGATGTACTTCTTCTGGTCTAGCAAACCGTTAGGCCTGCAAGTCCCAATTAAAATCAGATATGTGCGTAAAGTTCAGGCTGATCATAACCGGATGTCCAATGGAGTAAGTCTTCGACTTTATCAACTGGCACATCACATCTAACAGTCCTGCAGCGCATATTGCATGAATTGTTATTTGATTCCTTTGGCGGCGGTGAAAAGGAAGAGGATGAAGACGACGGTACACTCACTACCATATGCATAGTATTGTTCTGCCTCCTTTTGTCACCATTGCTTGTACCAGCGGCTGTTGTCTATCTACTCATTCTTCTCTTCGCAGCCCTGGGTGATGTGATGCTGACGAACACCATCCCACCTGATGCCACACATGTACCGGCTTTCTACTCTCCCAAGACGAAGTCTGAAGATCTTTCCCTCATTGTAATCCTCCCTTTCGTCAGCACCCTATTTGGCGGTCTTCATTGTCTAGCGTGGAACTTTTCATATCCCACGAAGGCGCCAAGGATAATTTGGCGTGTTGCGTCGTTGACCATTACTCTCAATCCTCCAGCCGTCATGATTTTGCTTCTGATAGCGGGTTTTCTGGGTACATTCAACCAAGGACACGAAGGGACAAGGGGGTGCCGGCCCGAGAATCCCGGACGGGGTCCCGGTTAGTTAGTCTGGCCATAGGACATGAAAAAAATTATGGGGGTCCCACAATTTTGGTGAAAAATCGAACCTAAAATGGAAATTAAGCACTGTAGAATGTGGAAATATAGTGTAGACAACAGAATTTATCTATTTAATCTAAATAACAGCAGAATTTTCAAAGAAAACACGAGGCACATTGGGGTTATGTAATCATACAGCACAATGCAACCAGGGATGTGACACTAGTTGGGTACCTTATCTTTTTCCCATATAAATGATGGTAATAGTTGTGGGTCGTATAGTATTACATTCAGTGCCTGGAACTTGAATAGGCACTGACGAGATGTGTTTGCGAGGCTTGCAACTCGCGAGGCATCGACATTATAAAAATGATGTCATAATATTACCATATTTGGAAATGTGCCTGATTACGTAGTTAGTTAGTCCAGCCAAACTGGCCTTAGAAAAAAAATCGGCATCGCATATTTTTTTTCGATGCCTGAGCCCCCTTGCGAAGGGAGTATTCGGAGGCGACTTTGGACAGTCATGAATGTGACGCTCGTCGCTCTCATGGCGGGTTCAGTCGGTATCTACGTGTTGGCGAGGCTCGCTCTCATTGTGCAGGCTCTCGTCCTACTGTGAAATCAACCAGCAAATGCTTTCCAGGCTGTTGTTTGGACAAAGTTCCTTCCTCATGTCTAGTTTGCAAGGTATCTGCATAGACGGCTCAAACTTGGAGAAGAAGTAGAAGACCAAGCCATGGGAAGAACGTGGATAACATAATGCACCAGGTGGTGGATGCGTCTTATTTATGCTGCGGATGAATAGGTTTTTTCTCAAAGACTCAGAGCTTGCCTCTGCTTTCCTATGATTTAATTTAAGTATAATTAGGCTGATAGTATAGAATTTAGAATTTTTTATCGCGTTCGCGTACGCGCTACGTGGTAGTTTAGTTTATTCTCGTGTAGCAGGGTCATAGGCGATTACTTTACATTGTTTGTAATCCTGACTGTGACTCTTTATCCCATTCTTCATCTCTTCTAGTCATTTCGTAGTATGACTCAGTATAAGTGTGAGCTTGTCTGTACTATTTATGCCAAGTGAATTTAGAGTATTGAATTAAATCCGAGAAGTCGAAGTTTCAATACACACGTTCGATACACCAGGAATCTGGCACTGCCCACAGTTCCTACATAGCCCAAGGGTTCAGCCCAGTTGTTTTCACAACTGGGACCGACGGGGACGGTTGAGAAAAAGAGTTGATTCGGAATTCCTGACATGGCAATTTGGGTCACATGACCACCTAGTCGATTTACATTGATTAAAATATTTGATTTATCGTTTGTTTTTGATATCTTTACAAGAACTTAGTATTTTACAATGATGTTAGGTGCGTTCGGAAGTTCTTGAGGAGGTCTTTCGAATGAAGTATATACTATATGATTATGTAGGAATTAGGCGCCCACAAAAACGCAGCACGCGCCAAGCCGAATATGAGAATTAAAATTTGGAAGAATAAAGGTCGGGCGTCAATTGGCCGCTATAAGAGGAAAGTACTCCTGCAAACTGCTTGTTCGTTGGCATCAATGATAAACCAATCCACCTCAGATGAATACGCATACACGAAAACATCTAACCCAACCCACGACAGAATAAATTGACGTTCTGAGCCCAGAGGGGGGTTTAGTTTTAGATTAGAAATCCTAGGATCCTGGAAGTGGCTAGTACAATTTGGCAAAATTGGCAATATCGCTTGGGTTATGGAAAAAAAAACTACAATGCCTGACAATTTACTGTACTAGGGACAGCGTCAAAGGGATTACATCGCAGTTGGTTGTACGACTCACGTCGTTATGTTCAAAGCAATGGTTCTGGAAAATAAAATCAGGATTGGTTGAATGAAATACACACACGCAAAGACCCACATTCCGATCAAGCTAACCAATAGGCAATATCGGTTCAAGAAATAGAAGATCTGAGCAAATGTGAACAAGGCATTGTAATAGAATTGTGTTGGTGCAGACCATTGGCCAGCGAAATGTCTTCTTTCCGGATATGTATTGCCAGTCAAAGTCTAAGGAAACCACCCATTCCCAACTATATGCAAGTCAAAATCAGCATATATCGGGCTCAATGCAAAGAAAAACCCACATATATAAGCCTAAGAGGGTGTGTGTGAATCTGTCGAATGTCTCTGAATGTGGTGTGCTGTATTAGTACCTGAGTGTGGCCGATGGCGATTAATCCCTTACTAGCATCCTTGGCAAGTTCGGTGGTAGACATCCAGTCGACCATGTTGATGATGAGCAAGAGATCACACCAGAAGGGTGCAGCGGGGAAGGAGGGGACCGATCAGGAAGAAATTGAAACGGACGGGGCAACTTGTGGTGGATCTAATACTATATGTTATCTAGAAGGATTCCATCTTTGATGGCGCCATCGATGGTACCTGGATTTCGTGGAATATGACATGTGCTTCGTGCACGGAAGTGATTTTGACTGCCTGTGGATGCGGCCTTTGATTCGAGAGCATGCTGCGATGGGCAGAGAACGCTGTCAGCTGTGGGAAGTGCCAATAGGGAGGGTTAGACAAGTTCTCTGAGCGCTAAATCATGGGATTTCGAGTACTGGTGACCTAGTAAGTATATAATTGACTATAAACTAACTGTTCGACTAGAATGTACAATATCATAACACACCCCAGTCTGTCTGTGATCTTCCGAAGTTCCGTATTTGCGCTGATAAGGAAGTAGAGTTTCTAGTTCGATATTGGGGAATAGTCATACAGCATGATGAATAAAATAGTCCTTTAGGTACACCCTAATATTACGCATCTGCAAACCTGCGGGGGCAAGCTCGCTTCGCCATCTGAATCGTATCATAGTTGTACATCAGAATTTCTCCAAGGTCATAATAATTCTTGAAGTCATGCATCTACATAGTGCAAATTTCTTGATTATGCAGGCGTTGTCAACCTCTACGAACTATACGAAGCGTACTCACCGGGCCGTCGCCACTGGTCGGGAATTATCGGGAAGTCGATCACAATTTTGTATCACTTGTAATCCTCACAGAACAGAGAAAGTCCCAACTATTTTGTGATATTTGTATAACACTAAGGATTCTCTAGACAACCTCAAGTTTTTGTGAGAAAAGACCGCGAAATAGCAAGGATATGTGGCATGTAAAAATTTACTGATAACATTTGCGCGGCAACAATTTGTATTTGTTTGTCCGGGCCTTCCACCCTTAGCCAAAGGTGCTCGCTTCGCTCGCAATTAGAAATGGGCAACCAGCTTTCATATGTATTTTCCGGGTTAGTGTAGCTACAAAGGGCCAGGTTTGGGGATTTTGGGATCAGAGATTCAACGTGAATCTCCCAGTCCTTATACACTCTCGTCCATCTTTCGGGTCCTGCACATGTTATAGACTTAGTGACGCTTTGAGTTACGGTTGTCGAATGATGATAAGATAAGATCTGTTGACACGCGACGCAATTGGCACGTGATCGTGTTGAGTATTAAACTAGGTCACACAGCCTTGTTCATCATCGCCTAGATTCGGAGAATTGGAGAGAGCCCCGACGTCTGAAAGTTGCGACTAGCCCCCGCAGCCCATGTAGGACGTTGGTGATCAAGATGCCGCATAGGCCTGCCAGACGATCGTTGGCAAACCACAAAATTACACCACTCGCAGTGCATGTGTTTGTGGTTGATCCATACGGTGGCCCGCCGGATGTGAAGGTTACGCGCAGTTCAGCGGTTCTCCGACGACCTCTTCACACCAACGTTCGCCTACCACTCCCCACAAGAGAACGGCGTCCTAGCAGCAGGAATTCGAACGCGAATACAAGAGAGAGGGTGAATTCGGGTACGGCTATGGTTACAGGAACGAATACGCCCGACCTCAACCGCAACGTGCCGCGATGCTTGTGCAGTCGCCCCGTGTTCAGCATTTGCCACCACCTGGTGGATTCCCTGGTTTGGGTCTGGCGCAGGTGATGAGGAGGGGTGCGGCTGGTATGACAGAACCGTTTATTGGTCGGGGTGCGGGACGTGGAGAGGGAAGGATAGCTACGCCGGTTTCGAAACGTACTCTGGTGAACGAGAAAGGCGGGGTGGATGTGATATCTTGGGCCAGATGGGATATTTTGAACGGGCGGTGCGTATTTTCCATCCATTATTCGGTGAACGACTAATTTAGCCTGCTGCAGGCAGGTTCTGATCCTCGCCTACCCTGCTGAGCTCCAGATGTGGGATTGCGCTGACTTGGCATCGATCTCGGAGGTGTTTAATCTCAATTTTGGTCTGCCCGAGTGGGAACTAGTCGGCCGCGGTAGCGGTGGAGCGGCGCGAGGAAACAATGGTGTGGAACAGACTCGGGTTGTACATGCTGCTGTGCTTCTGCCTCCCGGTCACAGAGCGATGATGCTACATAGAGGAAAGGATCCGTTTGCGGAATCGCAACCCCTGCTTGGTATTCTGTAAAAATTTTCGCCTTCTAACCGATGTGGACACTCATGATTGGTGAAGATGCAGGTGCGGATGAACGCGAGGAGGAACCGCGTTCTACTTTTGTTTTATATTCTCTTCGGACACATCAAGTGATGAAGATGCTCTCGTCGCTCGATTCCTGGCCTTTCGTCAACTTTCGTTCCTAATGAGCTAGTCATCATAACTGTACGTTCTTTGTTTGTCTATCATTCTTATTAATACGTGGCTCATGCCATGCGCAGAGTACTGCAACTCCACCAACTTTACATGTTCTGTCTTCAACGACATTTGATACACTGCACACCCTCAACGAGAGCTCGCTCGAGGTGTATCGTAGCCATTCGCAGCATTCATCTCTATCTCATCATCCCGGTTCTTCATATTCATCTTCGGAGCTCTCTATTTCGAACGCGATATCTTCAACGGCTCAATCTGCATTTACCAACTCTTCAACAGCGAACAAAGGTGTATTTTTAGGTGGAATATCTATAAAAAGTAAGAACTCGTATAAAAGCGACAACAACAACTACGATAGAGGAAGTGGAGCTACTATCCCAGATTCTGCGCGTCCGAATAGGACACCCGCACCCGGTGTTCGCCCTCTCACATCGCCTTCTCGCGTATGCTTCACCCCCACATGCGTCGTCCTCGTCTCCTTCCTTCCTTGGCGTCAGAGCGTCAGCAAATGCCAGCTCCAAAGTGAACAGGCGACTTTCTTCTTCCTCAGCAAGATCGGCTTCGCAGCAGTCAGGCGGTACACCTTCGAGTTTATCGTCCTCACCATTTGGGTCGGGCGGTGCCAGGTTGGGGATGTCGAAGATGACAGGGATGACACAGGTGGATGTAGGTCAGGCAGCGCCGGAAGTCGGGGAGAGTGTGTTTAGCGGGATGAAATTCTTGGGTGGAATAGCTCTTGACGCGACGAAGAGTCGTGTAACAGGGAAACTTGGGGCGGATTCTAGTGGGATGCCGGAGGGAAGGGTAGGAGGGTATGGACATGCGAGGTCGGCGAGTCATACGGAGGAGACGAGGATAAGGAGTGGTCCAGGTGGGAGGTTCGCGTCGAGGAGTGCACCGGATAAGGCTGGTGCGATGTCGAGTGATCATGATCAGAATCCGAGGGCGGTCATGATGAAAGATGAAGGGTTTTTTTCTTACACTTTTTAAGGCATGTTTCAAAATTCTCGCAACTTCGCCATTTTCGGAGGAATCTTCAACGCAATCCAAGTAGTACCAGATGTGGCAGACCAATCAGTATGTCTTGGCTTTTGTTCATCTCTCCTTCCAACTAAGTCTGAATTTTAGCATAAGATCCTCCGGATTTTGTATATTCAATGTGGCTCTTTATTTGTTCCACCGAGTGGCACAAAATTTAGATTGAACCGAAAGCAATTTGGTACGGTCCGACTGAAGGACACCGCCACCTCCCCAATTGTTTCTGCTGTGATCAATGGTTTTCTGCAGCCTACATGTGTTCCTGCGTACAGTAAAAACGCCAATTCCCTCGGACTCGCACTTCCCCTTCCATTCCCTTTACATAACTGCCCCTATCCAATTTATGAATTTCGGACTTTTATATAAAGTATTATCCGTACACGCATTCCTTTCCCCCCTCTTTGGTCATTCTAGTTCGCCGTATTGCGAGTGCTGCTGCTGGGACTCGGGAGGTGGCAGGCCAGTAGCCCCAGACACGTGTTAACTTTATGATCAATTCCTCGACCTTCCATCACCCGTGTCGTAATTCCAGGCCTTTTCTATCGCACTTTGCCAGAAGGTAATAATGAAGAAATGGTGAATTTATACCACGGTCATAGGTAATCTGGGATGCGAGAGAATTGTGAAGCATCAAATCTTCGGGAATTGGGAGGGGTCAGAGCCAGCTGCGATCCCCCCCATGATAAAAAACCTTAAGAGTAGAGTAGATGGATCCTTATTTTCTAGAGTCAAGATTGTGGTGATAAACGATCCAGGCGAGCGATGACTATCATCAGCGCCCAGGATGATCGATACATGGTGGTTGGTATCTACAATAAGTGAGTGTTCGGCGCAAGTTCGGCAGCTTCTGTCCACCACGATATGGGAAAATATGATTTACCAAAGAGAGAACCCCCACGTTGGAAGCTGGTTCAAGTTAGGGTGGAGAAGAAGCTTAGTCACTGGCAGGAGGATCCTGTATATGATAGCCATCCTGTTCAGTGAGTCTCGTAATGTTAAGTCAATATCAATTTTGCCCGTACGCTTGGGCGAGATAGAACCTCTGAAAATTATAAATCCAAAGTGTCAAAGTGCCGGTCAATCAATACATAAGCAGAGCCTCGACAACTCTCCCAGATATCGTCCCAAAATGCCTGACCATTTGAATATTGTTACCGCACAGATAGTGGGCCACTTCGTTACGTTGGTGCTTTACGGCCTGTATCTCTATACGTTCTTCCGGTGCCTCTATGTCCTCACTAGGTCCAGGTTTGGATGGAAGGGATATTCCGACATACATTGGGGCCTAGTGGTAGTCACACTCGCTCTATTTGTCAATGGCACATTGAACATTTCATTGGATGTACTACGTCAAATCCAACAGTTCTCTCTCCACGTGGGCTGGGTCGCGTGGGTAAACAGTGTGAAGGTAGTGCAATTTTGAGCCTTCGTATCCACACTCAACGATCTCAAATTGATCATCTAGCTCTCCACAGTTAACTTTCAAACTATGATTGGAGAAGGAGTGATGGTTCGTCCTCTTGAATAATCAGTGTGGTCTTAATCACATCTATTCTCAGATTTACCAGTGTTTTTGTGTTTGGGGAGGGAGTTGGCTTCAAGTTGTGATCAGCCTTCCGCTGGCTCTGTGGTTCGCAGATCTTGGAATCGCCCTGTGGGAAAGTTGGTTGGAAGGGACGACACACACACCGCTCACAAGCGGTCCGTTCCCTACCACTGGCTCTGTATTTTGGGGATTGATTTCAGCAATTAATATATACACAACAGGTAATGTGCGGGACCGTTCCACATTGGAACTACGCATTTACTCCACAACCTATATAGGAATGATCATCTACCGGATATGGTATGCATGAGATGATGCTCAAGGTTTCATGGAAACTGAGAGCAGCTCCCAATCTCCGAAAATGACACGACTCGATTCCGTGATCCGTATTGTCATTGATTCGGCACTGGGCTACACCCTAGTGTCGCTCACACTCTTCTTCTCACAAATAGCGTGTAGTAACGCGGTTTACATTGCCGCTTGCGCAGTAAGCATTCTTTGGTTAATGATGTACACCAGCTTGATGCTAACACTTATGGTTTTGAAGGAGATCCAAGCTGTCGGGATCGCATTCAACCTTATTAACATCCGCGTCGCTGATCTGAGGAATGAGCTAGATGCCTCTCAGATCGCTTACAGTGGAAGCGCTGGGGTTGCTACTCCTGGATTCCCAATCAAATTCACCGCTGTAACCGGGCCTTCCTATAAACACAATTCTGGACTTGCCAGCTCGCTGAGACCACTGGAGAAAAGCAGAGCCATAGACGGCGACAGCCGTTCATCTGTTTAGCGGTACAAGGAAAAATTTAGTCTTTTTAGTAGTGGCATTGCAGAAATATATTTATATAATTATCATCTACAGGACATGTGCAGTTGATCGGTCCAACCCACCCTATAAGTACCTGTTTTGTTGAGGAGGGAACGAAAGAAATGATGGAGGTACAAAAGTATACCGCACAGCCTATTGACAGCATAAAATGAACCGCGTGGATTCGGGCACAGGTAAAAAACCATGGCACTGCTGTGCCTACCGTGCCATGTTTGCACGGTAGGCACGGGAATTGCACTGTAGGCACGGGAATTGCACTGCAGCACGGCAACAGCATGGTAGGATTCTAATTTATCCTGGCTGTTAAATGAAAAAAAATTGAGTGAGTAAAGAAAGTAATAGGGTGCAACCTTGAGGTACTTTCCCAGCCTTCTGAATGTAAGTTACATAACTGCAGTGATGAGACGAGATCAATTAATTAGTGTCACAATTTCTGAATAAGGAAATCATAAGTCAGCGTATCACAGCGGCTTGGGTCGTGTATCGCTCATAACTTTGTTGGACCAGTGATTAAATTAAATTCCTTCAAGATATTTATTCTATATGCTACAAAATATTTCATTCTACGTCAAAATATTGAACAAGTTGGTTCAAAGGTCGCAAGCTTGAAGTGCAAGAAGTGCTTATTTTAAGTCAAGTTCAAACTCCGAAATTGCAATTGTTGATGCGCATAATGGGTAGACAAACTGCAGAGGTTGTCCCAGTGTCTGACGTTCTGATCTCCAAGGTACCATTTATTATTTATGCCATGTACAGTAATTGAACGGCACTTGCACGGCACTTGCACTGCGCTGCATGGCTATAACACGGCTATGCACGGCTATGCACGGGAATGTGCACGGTAGGTCACGGTAACGCACGGTAACGCACGGGATCGGCACGGGAGGCACAGTTATGATTGTCGACGCACAATCCATTTTCATGTATTCGAGTGGTAAGTAATAACTCCAAAGTGTGTACTCAAACATAATACACACTACTTACTAGGTACGTAGTATTTAAAATAGTGATAAAGGTCCAATAAAGGTCAGGCACGGGAGTGCACGGTAGGCCATGCACGGTAATTGCACGGTAGGCACAGCAGTGCCACGGCTTTTTCCATTTGCCCCGTGGATTCGCACCGGTGTTACCTTCCCAAAATTGGTTTGGAGAAAGGTGAGGATTGTGGGGACTCGAACGTCCCCGAGTTCGGAGGATGTGTCAATAGTGGAGGGTCTGGTCTTGGTGTCTCAAGGTTCGGATGGGACACGTAGTAGTGGGATCCGAATTAAATACGAAGGAACGTAGATCTGATACAGGGCGTCGTAATACGAATAAAAAGAGAGAACTCTAGAGAACTGCCTACAACAACCGTTCACTGTGTACAGTACACGATGTGCATGAAAAAATAAAGGGTGACTAAATATGTAAAGATTATATTGAATTTTATAAATTTATATAAATAACTTCTGAAAAGGGCCATATTTTTACGGAATTCAAGATAATGCTACCATATTTGGTGCTCGATTATCTTTTTATGCACGTCGTGGTACCCAAGGGGATCGCAGATCTGGGCATCACGGCAACTAATCTAATCGTCGGCGCCGTCATGATCCGACTTCAGCCGCAATGTCAACCTTAGTTGATCCCTCTTCGTCTCGCCAGTCGTTGGCCCTCACTCAAAATCTTCATCGTCTGCAGCAACATCCTCGTCGTCATCTTGCCAAGGTTCTCGAGGCTAGGCGGCAGGCGGCGAACTTCAAATGTGATACGGCCTCGTTTAATTCAGCCAGCCGGTACGCTCCACTGCGTAGGCGATATACCACGATCCATGGACCCACGTAACCGGCGCGGCTCTCTCCCTTCGTCCTTAGCAGGCTTGCTCTTGTTCAAAACCAGTACCCACTCTCCTGGTTGAAAATCGTAGTCGATCATTCTATTCTTGTTCTTTCTGATGTGTTCTTCCACAGATTTTTTTTGGTTCTTCATTACCTGCTCGTGTATGTGCTGCTGCCAGATCTTCGTCTCGCCGTTCCAGCTGTCGGGCACGCATTCCCAATAGTTCGTCATTTGTCAATTTCTCTGGTATCCGGTACGA
>Ga0307513_10009372_pt1 | contig 12386 bp, 20 predicted proteins | sample 15_EM_MG_FD_202174 | JGI IMG/M metagenome (GOLD analysis project Ga0307513, IMG submission 202174) | Populus trichocarpa ectomycorrhiza microbial communities from riparian zone in the Pacific Northwest, United States - 15_EM | ecosystem: Host-associated > Plants > Roots > Unclassified | place... | reverse complement strand
ATTTGATGTTGGAACGAAAGCACGCGCCTGCGCGGGAGCGAGACGAAACGGAGGGGACTGACGATATAACTAAACTTCGGGGTGACATTTAATTCAACTCTTGTGTATCCTACTTAAGCAAGAAAAAATGGTGTTGTATGCGAGCGAGGCCCCAAGAGGACCGGAGAGAGAAAAAGGGGGGATGTGTACAACTCGGGGAAAAAAAGGTCTACCAGAATACCAGACTTGTCTACTCATGATATAGGCGGATACAAAAAAACGGATGAGGGAAAATACGAAAACTTTGCTCGAGACGTTGAGGGAACTTTTGGCAGGGATAGCGAGGGAGAGTAGATCGATCGCAGACGGAAATTGAGGAGCGAGAGAGCGAGAGCGAGAGGTAAAGACACAACTCAGATTCAGATGGGAAGGGAAAACTGCGTGTACTAAACGACTAATGAAAAAAGAACACAAAACAGAGATAACGGAGAGGCGGTGAGTAACAGAAGGGAAACGGAAAGCTAACTACAAGACAGAGAGGGGGAAGAAATATACTCTCGTTGGGCAATATTATTCGCAGAGCGAAGGGTTAGGCGTGAGTAATGAAGACAAAAAGTAGTCATTGCGTCTTTGAAACGAAGGGTAACTCACTCCGAGTCGCTTCCAGAATCGCTCGAATCGCTCGAATCACTCGACCTGTCACTCCCTCCTCCGTTCGCCCCTCCGGCTCCATGGCCAGCATCGCCGTTGTTCGCTGCGGCGGTACCCTTCTCGAACAACGCCATCCTCGCTTCGAGTGCTCGGATCTTCTCAGCCTCCACGTCCTCGTCCATACTCTTCCGCTTCAGCCCCCCTGTACCCGTACCCTTACCAGTACGCGCCCGTTTGGGTTGGGCGGCTTTGAGCGGTCGGATGACAAAGTTGTAAAGTTTGGTTAAGACGTTGGCTGGAAGGAGGTCGATCTCAAGTTCGATCTCTTCGGTGCTCTGCAGGCGGAAGAGAGGACATATCAGTAACTAACACGGGGGGGTCCGAAAAGAGTGGAAAACGTACATCCCGAATCTCGGGAACACCTTCGTGGATGATTTGGATCACCCTCTCCAGTTTCTGACCATCGAGAGTTTGAATAGCTTCGGACAGGTCCTTCTTCTGCTCAAAGGTCAAAACGTCGTCGTCTCCGGGGACAGCAGCACTCTTCTTGCCGGACTTCTTCGTAGTGGTCGCCTTCTTTGAGGAAGAGGCGGTAGCCTTTGCGGGCTTGCTGGAGGATGAAGCGGTAGGCGTTGGATGTTGACGAGCTGCCTTCTTCGGCGGCTTTTCCTTCTTCTGTTGTTTCAGAGCAGAGATGGTGCCTCGCATGGCCTCGATTTGTTTCTCCATCTCGGCGATGCCTGGAGGGGTCACTGAGCGTCGGAAACGGGACGGACAAAAAAAGGAACGTACGGTGTTGATTGTCCTCCTCACTATCGTCGTCCTCGACATCCATATCATCATCATAAGCAGGCTGGGGCTTTGCTTGGGGGAGGTTCTTCCACTTATCGTCGAATAGTCGTTGCAACTCGATGCCCGCTAGGTTAACGGGCGTCCCGGCGGGGTTGAAGTGGAAACAGTTGCGAATCATGAGCTTGAAGTCAGAAAAGAACGCTTGGGCGGTCGAATACTCGTGGTTGTCCAACTTCTTCCGCATTGTAGATAAGTCCATGGGCTCTTTAATGATCTTAGGGTAGGAGGGAATGTTCAGAGCAACCCAATCTGCGGAGAATAATGATAAGAAACCATCCACTCGTCCGAAGAACCGGGACGGACTTACCAACGGGCTCATAGAACGGACTGGCAATGTTCCAGTGCCCCTTCCGATGAAGGTCACCGAGCAACTTGCTGCAAAACCTCAACTGCTCGGCGTTCAGGTTATCCTTCGCGGCCCTCGCCTTTCTCGACTTCTTGGGTACATCAGCGTATGGTAGATCTTTGGACGGCGGCGGATGGATCTCCCGCTTCGGTCGGCTCCCACCAGCAGAAACAGATTCGTTCCTTCTGATGACAGGAGTTGATGTGGAAGGACGACGGGGTACGCGTTGTTTGGCGGGGGCAGTGGTGGCGGGAGCGGGAGCAGGAACAGGGGGAGGCGCCTTCTTGACAGGAGCGGGTTTGACTTCTTCAGGGGGCGGAAGGTTCTTGATCGATTTGTCGAATAATTCTTCCAATCGCCTCCCCATTAGCGAAATCGCATGTTCCGGGCCATTGAACTTGACACAGTTCGTGAAGACAAGTCGTACATCCGCGATAAATTGATCCGCCATCTGATATCGCGGCTTGTCCGGGTTCGAATCGGGTTTCGCGGGGTTTGAGTTATTGAGCTTTTCTTCAATCGTCGAGAAATCCATGGGGTGGGGAACGACCTCCGGGTAATGCGGAATGTTCATCGCTACGATGTCAACGGGGAACAGGAATGGCCGCGCATCTTTCGACTTTTTCAGGTTCCTCAGGGTTGATGTACAGAATTTGAGCTGGGCCGGTGTAAGCGAAGGGAGTCCAGTCAAGTTAGATGTTAACGGTTGAGTGTGTGTTGGGGTGGGATTCGCTGGGGGATGAGGGGTTGTGCCGTTGAGGGTCGGGAGAGGAGCGTGGGCTGGAGGGGGAGTTTGATTCTTTTTAAACACAAGAGACGCGTTTGATCAGCACGCCTAAATCTACAAAATAACACAAAACGCGCAGTGCGACAAGAATCACGTACAGAAATAACGGAGGCGGCATCTGCGTCGGAGTGTTTCCTCGCCCTCTTTGCGGGGTGGGGTTGGTCCTCAGGAGCCAGATGGGCGTTGGGCTCATCGGCATCGGCGTTCGTCCCCTGGGAACCGTCCTCCACTCCAGGGGTTGGAGAAGTAGGTGGTAACGGAGGGGGTCCGGTTTCGTCCTTCACATCCCCAGCATCTTCCATCTTTGAATCCTCTTCCTCCGCAACGTATCCGTTTATACCGTTCGGCCCTCCGTGCGTGTCAACAACTCCTTCCTCACTCGGCTGATCGTGGTCTCCTTCGGCCGACGGGAACGGCGAGAGTACTGGTGGTGTAGTTCCGTCCTCTTGCACTTGTTCTTGCATTTCTACATCTCTAGGTGGTGTTTCATGGCGTGGGTCGATGGGAACAATCACATCTGCATCAGGAGAGAAAAGATCAGAAATTCCCCGTGCAAAAAACGCGTTTTTCTACGGACCTTGGTCGACCTTGCTGGGCTGTTCAAGCTTGAGGGGGATGGGCTCATGTCTCGCGTCAGACTCTTCGCTGAAGTCTGTGTCAATCTTAACATTCGGTACAGACGCGACGTTAATTGGAGTGTCCGGGGAGTCGACGGAAGGAGAGTCAGGGTTTGTCATTTAGCAGCGTAGAGTAGAGTACAGGCGCAAGGGGATGGAGGATATGAGGGGAGGGGGGTGTGACAGAAAGAGTGTGACGGTGACGGGGTGGCAGAGAGGGGGACCAGGGAATCTCGAGAGATGATTGGAAAGGCGGGAAATTTTGGCCTAATCCCTTATAAACACGGGCAGACACGGACCCCGGAAACCGCCGACCGCAGCCCCCAATCCGCGACAACCAAACAAACCGTCGCCTTCACTTTTCCCCCTCTTCCTCCTCCTGCTCGACCTCTGCAAACACCGGCTTCGGCTGGTTCTTCGTCCAGGCTGCAGATCGCAGGTCGAACAGAGCAGTGGGGGAGGGACGGTCGTGGGCGGCGAGCGGTGGATGGGGGAAGGAAGGAACGAGTCAGCATTGCCACCGCCAAACAAACAACCACAAACAAAAGCCACCACGGACCCCAGACACCACTTACCTGCTGTCCACAGCGGGTTTTCCTCTCCACTCTTTGCGTGTCGCAATAACGCCTCTCGCGGCTGCCACGGATAGCAAACAAAGTTAACAAAAGACACGGTGGGAAAAGCCACGGCCAGAGCGAGGGTGAGACCCGATCAAGGGGTCACAGCACGGACCAGGAGCGCAAGGGGGAGATGATAATCAGCTGATCGCTCAACAGCAGGGTAAAGAAAGAAACGGCCACGTACATCCTCCTCTCTTGTGGTGTCCTTCACCAGGTTTTGCACGATATGTTGCGTCGCACTCGCTCCAACCCTCCCTCCCTTGCCTGGACCGGTGACAGGCAACTCTGGCCGCCTGCTCTTCCTCGGGTCTTGCCTCTCCTTCTCTCTTTTCCTCTTGCCCGTGCCTCGTGCAATCTCGCCCTCCCTGAACATCGGCAGTGCATGCGGGGTGATGATGGTCGGCTGGGCCAGAGCGTCCGACATGTCCTCGATCGTCACCTTTCTAGGTGGACCCTTGCTCAGTGGCAGTTTAGCCCCATTCAGCGAAGATGCCGGGGAGTACAGCACACAGATCTGCCCGTTAGATAATCCTGTCACGATCTTGATTATCGCATAGCGAATGCATGCAAAGGCAAAGAAAAACACAGATCAGCACGCCAGAACCCGAACGGATGGACAGAGGGGATGTGCTTCTCGCTCCGATCGATCGGAGGAAGAACAGCCCCCACAAACGAGATAAGATTGACCGACCGACCTGGTTGATCTTCGAATGCCATACCACCTTCACCGGACTCGAATCCACCACTAGTTCTTTCACAATCTCCAGCGAATCTTTGCTCATGAACACAAGCTTGCCATCTCCACCCTTTGCACTGGCTCCGACACCCGTGACAACATACTTGTCGTCAGGGCTAAAAATCGCGTTCGTTTGTGGATACAACGTCGTCATCTCTGTCTTCACTGATACCGGCTTCTTGAACGACCGTAAATCCCACACTGTGAAAACACGAGGAATGCGTGAGCATCAACCGTTCGGAAATGAAAGGACGTCATGCAAAACATCCAGGCTTCAGCACGGTTACGTACGTTTGACGGTGTCGTCTCCACCCCTTGTCAAGACAGTTCTCCCATCCACCGAAAAGACTATCGAACCGGTCTCGACGCCCTTAGCGTGCGCGCCTTCGATGGTCATGTTTGGCCGGACCAAGTTCGAGTTGGCTTGCCACATGTGAATCGCGCCATCCAAACATGCTAAAAGAAGGAAAGGACCGCGCAAATGATACCCCGTCAATGAAAAAAAATCCGATCGGAACAAAATTCACTAAACTCACCACCGCCAATCAGATTCCCATCATACGAATAAGCGCAAGTAGTCACCTTTGTCCTCGTCCCGCGTTCTTTCGACTTGACGACGATGACTGTCCGTTGTTTCCGCCTGTCCTCCACATCCCATATCCTAGAACCGGCAAGACGAAAATCAGTAACCGCGATCAGTCGTTAAGCCGAAAGGGGGAGAAACAAGATTTAGTGCGCGCAGTCGGGGACCCAAAGTTTCGGCGGGATCGTCGACGTTGTCAAGGTATGGATGAATGGGATCAAGCGGCAGGGCAAGTGAATTGGTAGTGCAAAAGTGGCAACGCGAAAGATGGAATGTCCAAATCGGCAACGACGACACATACCGGACAGTAGAATCGGCGGAACTGGTGATGAAAACCTCGGAGTTCTTGGGGTGCCATGAACACGATGTCAATTCGCTGACGTGGCCGCTGCAGAGGAAAGTCAACAACAGTTAGCAAATGCGCCCAAAAACGACGTAAGGCGGTGCATGTGAATGATGGACCTCGTATGTTTCATGTCCCGAATGTAAGGATCACCCTTGATGTAAGTGGCCCTGCGCGTCCAAGTCAGTTGAAAGGAATCCGTAGTCCAAAGACACGTTGCGTACTGCTCTTCGCCATCTCGGTCATACAACCTCGCTTGACTTGTACCAGTGATACAGAGGAACTTTTGACCATCATTTGAAAACTTGAGGTCGTGAATCTACGCGACGCATCTCAGCATCTTTGTAGCAAAAGAACATAAAATCCCTCTCGATAATCTCGCAAGAGTATGAGAAGACACTCACATAATAGGACCCTGCTGGCTCCCAGCTCTTGAATGGTTTGCATCTGTAGTCCATTCCACCGAAATCCCATAGCTTGCAATCGTAATCATGCGAACCAGACACGACTCTCGCGCCAGAGGGGTCGAGAGCTAGAGCTGAGATGACCTTGTTGTGGTCCTTCATGATTAGCTCGTGGGTCGTCGGGAATTCGGGGTAATCGTCGTCCAATTCGTCCTCATCCTCTGAGGGTTCGAACTCGGGTTCGCCATCGTGGAGGACTGCGCTGCGTTTCTTCTGTGGTTCAGTCGAGTTTTGGGCATCGATACTCTTCTCTCGCTCGTCGTCGGCTTCTAGTAGAGTTCTTGGTGATCCCGACGCCGTAGCCGGTGTGGCAGAGGTGGGCTTGACCTGGAATACGTGATTAGCACGACACGCAGTAACTGACCGCCCAAGTGAAATCCACCTCCTCGCGACGATTCTTCTCGAACCGTCTGGGATCCAATTCTCTCTTTTTCGTCTGTTTCCCGAACCCCGTTATACCCATCATGGCCATCACGTCCATATCGTCGGCCATGGTCGCCCGAGTTTACTGGAAACGAGGAAAGGTATGGCTGCAAGTTGAACGCGGGAAATCTGACAGGCTGTGATCGGGGGGCGACACCGGTTACATCCTCTGCTTACCCAGCGCGTCCAGTCAGTGGTCCTCATTAGCGAACCGCCAACACACCCTCTCTCCCTTTCTCTCATCGACAATGCTCAAACGCCAGCGACCCTCTTCACCACTTCCGATTCAAACTGCATACGGCGACGATCTTTCCTCCACCCCGGGTCCAAGTACCTTCCACCCTGCCGCGAACATGAGCACGCCATCCACCCAGGACGACCCATCTTTCGGAATATCGAGGAAACGACCCAGGGCCTCTCCACACTTCACTCCCGGACTGACTAGCGTGGGTGGAAGTGGAAGCGTAGGGCGACACACATTCTTCTCTCCCCCAGTCCTCTCGAAGCGCATAAGATCGCCCGACCCAATGGACGATGGGGAAGACTTTGAGGATGATTCCCAGTCCAGGTCTGGTCACCAGATCTCAGACGTCCATTCAGATTACCAACGAGAAGGAGAGGCCTCGGACCCTCCCGCTTCTCGTCTCACCACAAACCCCAAACGCCGCCGGACGACCGCACCCGTGCTTGAAGGCTCGTCTCGTGGTTGGGGGCCTGACCAAGCTTCCCACACTGTAACCGGACCGGGCATTCCTAGTCCAACCTCTTACCCTCATTCATTTGACCCGGCCCACCCTCCGATCGGATTGGTTCTCGAAACTCAGATCGGGGAATACGCGCAAGAAAATGCGAAGCTGCATGATCTACATACCCTCCGGCCTCGGCTGCCTCATTTAGAGGAGGCAACGCAGGATCACAATCCAATTGCGAGCGTAGATGTAGATATGGAGGAGAAAGTTGTAAAGGAACGGTATGAGGAACACAACAAGTACGTCGTATTCCCATACGATGCGCACGTACCCGAACGTCTAACGGTTCGTGTCAGACTACTCGGATCCCTGTTCTTGGAGCGCCAGCGAAGACTTGCAGGGGCTTGAAGCTCGGCATACCGGGATCTAACTATTTACTCAGCCATTTCCCCTCGCGTCCACTCACTCTTCCATTCACACGTCCACCTCACCAACCTACGTTTTCTATTCGTCAGCTTGTCCTGACTGCTGTCCTTTGTACCCTTAATGCGATCCTCATTTCAGACTGACCTCAACTTGCGTGCCCACCCTCCCAGACATCAATCGCTCCAACACGCAACTCTAATTCACTTTCACTTGTCACCACACGTCCACCAGCACTTGCCGATCCAACTATCCTCACCTCACTCCCAATTCAACTTTAGTCTCGCCCTTCAGCACACCTAACCCACCCATTCCGTACAATACAATTCGCCCGCGTGCATCCACAACGGTTGTGAACTAATATCTTACGTTCTCTCGCTAGCTCCTGTCATCGACGCTCGGAGGTTTCACTTGGGCTGAGTCTGGTGATCGTGGTAGCAGAGGTGTATGTATTCAGCAGAGCGTAAATTCCAGCTACGTAGACGAGATAATAGCGGTAGAGAAGGGAAAGAATACAGAAAGCAAATCATATCAGGACGGTAACGGATCGTAAGTAGAGTGAAAAGAGATGAAAGTTATCGCGATCGGAGAATTGGAAGATAGGATATCCTGAAACGGTAACCAACCTCGACCGACCATCAAAGTCCTACAAGCATCTCCCAAGCTCGTGTCTTGTGACCTAACCAAAGCAGACGCGAAAAGTGGCGGCCAGCAGTCGGTCTACCGGATGACATTCGTCCTCGCGGCATTGACCAACTTGACCAACCCTCTTCCGCGTGCCCTGTACCCGTCAGCAAAGAAGAATGCAACCATACCAGAAACGAACTCCCTATTATTACGGACCATGATCAGCCGGTGTCAGGCATGGCGGAGTATTGGGGGACTCACCAGCTCTGTACAAGTGAGGGGATAGGATAATCCACAACTCGGGGAATCGAAGTTTGGAGCAACCACGGGATCCTGTCAGAAATGATCGCCTTGGGGTTCGTCAAAGCGCGTAACCCTTCTGGTCCAGCTGAGGTGGGTTCGCAGGTCAACACTTGAAACTGACCAGTACAAAAGACACTCACAGAATCGCCCATAGCCACTAGACTTGGTTCCACCAAATGGTAAATCTTGGTTCAACTAAGGTTCGAAGTCAGCAGACGCACGAGAGATACGAAAACCACTGGAGAAACCTACGTAGAAAACAGCAAAGTCGTTAACAGAAACCATTCCACACTTGATCTGCTTCGCGACTTGGATTGCGTAAGTCTGATCAGGTCCAAAGACGCTCGCGCCCAGACCATATTTCGTTCCGTTGGCAAGTTCGATGGCCTCCTCTACGGTTTCGTAACTCTGGATTAAAGCAATAGGAGCGAACACTAGCACAACCGACACGTTCAGCACCAAACGTGCCACGCATCAAAATTTGGGCACGCACGTTCCAGTTGAGCGACAAGCGAATCAGGCGGTGGGTTACCGATAACCGTGGGATAGAAGTACGACCCTGAGCCAAAATACGGGTGAACATAAGGTTTTGCTCCGCCATCGACCGTAGCTCCGGCGTGTTCAGCCTCGTTAATAACCCGCCCGAGATCGCGGAACCGGTCCCTAGAAATCATTGCGCCAACATCGGCATAGGTCTCGAATCCTTCGACAGGAGGGGCAAGAACAGGTCCGGATCGAAGTTCCTTGGTGCGTCGTACGATCGTATCGTAAAGCTCGTCATACTGGGTCTGGTGGACGATAAGCTTCTCAATACCAACGCAGTTCTGGCCAGCATTTTGGCTGGATAAAACTCAATGAAACGCGCTACAGTGAAAGAGATGGAAAACATACAAGATGCCACGCATCCAGATGCTGATGTACCGGTCTAGGTCGGTACCAGGCAGGATGATAGCTGGGTCCTTTCCTCCCAGCTCCAAAGTCAACGGGGTCATGTTATGCGCGGCGGCGAGCGCAACCTTGCGACCGACTTCCTCAGATCCAATAAACGTGATGTGTTTGATGACCGGTGACTTTGTCAGAACCTCGGCCTCGGAAGGTAGACAACACACGACCTAAAGAGGGTTTAGCGTGTACACTCCCTTCGATAACACGCCTCGTCACACCTGGATGAGATCAGGATTGAATCTGCAGGCCCGCAAACACTCCTTGATAGCACCAACGAACCACAGGGTAGACCAGATAACATGTTCGGAACATTTCAAGACAACAGCGTTTCCAGCGAACAAAGCGGCGATAATTGGTGACCATGAGTTGTGCAATGCTGAGGCTCACAGTTAGGCGAAACTCAAGAGGGACCAATGCGCATATAACGTACGATAGTTCCACGAAACCAAAGCGGCGACAACACCAAGCGGCTCAAAGTGGACTTCTGCGTGCTTGTAGATGGTCAGGAGACTGGAATAACGTGTCTCGGGTTTTAAGACACGAGCGCCATGGTCGAGTAACCAATCCAGCTTCGCGGCTGTCGTCAGAATCTCACCGAGGCCGGCATCCAGGACTTACACAGAATAATTAGTACATGCATTAAAAGCAGAAAATAAGCAATGAGCTGGCCAACTCACAAGTCTTCCCAGAATCCCTAGCAGCAACACGCGCGCAAGCATCCTGGTTCTCGACCAACCACCTCTTCAACGACTTCATAACGCGTTTCCTATCAGCGAACGATGAATAGGCCCATTCTTCCTGGGCCGCGGCGGCATTAGCGATTTTCGTTTCAATATCTCGTGCACTGTCGGCCATGAAAGTTTTCAGGTGAATTCCGGTGGCGGGATCGTAAGAGGTTATGTATTTCCTGTCTCTCGCGGCGCCGTGTGGCAGGAGTGAGGGATCAGAGAGGTGGGCATCGAGGGATGGGTTTTCGATATATTTCGATTTGTGATCTGGATGAGCTTCCTGCGAGCGGGGGCTGTGTCAATCTAAGCCTCGCGTTCGAACTGGAGTGACACGTACTGGTGGCGCTGGCCAGTAGAAGAGGACGGCTCTGTCACGGATGGTTTTATAGCGCTGGATAACGAGCCAGATGCCGAGAGAGAAGAAGAGGGTGAGGGTAATGACGGCATCGACAGCCGTCTCTGGGTATAATAGTCTGGAAAGGCGACTCATGTCGCGTTGGTAGATCGTACAACAAGTTCAACGGGAGAGTCGCGTCACCCCCAGATTCAAGTGGCAATCGTAAGTTCAACATATTTCCTCTTTCGGTCAAAGGTCGTTTGTATCTATTTGTCTCCGGTGGCTGCTACTTGATACACGGGCAAGAAATCGCGACCTGAAAATATCGAATCCCGCGACGGTCCTACAACCCCTGGGGGAACATAAAGTCCACTCAGAGATAAGGAATACTCACGGTAAGGAAGACCATACCGTTCTGTGACCGCGCTACACGACCAACCCTCACTATGTGTTCTGGGACGAGAAGGCTCTTCGTAGCACTATACCTTCTCCTTAGTGGGTCCAGAAGGGTGCCAACCAGTCCAATGATTTAAGCAATACACCCAGGCGTTCGCCCACTTCTCCCCGTCTTAATGCCGCGTGCCACCCCCGCGGACCTACTCGTGGTGGCTTCGGCGGTTGCCTCCCGGCCCTTTCTATCGTAAGCCGGGCCATCGTTTCTGCGTAAGCAATAAGAACACCTTCGACGTCCCCATGGTAGTGGTGTGCACACAGAACAGCGGACAGATTATCCGCCCAGAGGGATCCGAGAAGATGGGAGTAGGGAATTCATCCCCCTTCTAGCTGCCTCGCTGTATCTGGCCGATTCAGCTGACACATACACCTACTGGTCCGGTGACGTGAATCGCGAATGAAGTACGTCCTCGTGTATAATGAGGACCGGTCCATGGGGCATCGGTCCCAAGCAAACCCAACTCAGGGGGCTCTGCCTTGTAAAATGGGAACGCTGAATCAACGTCAAGTGGTAAACGAAACCCCTATCACCGAGTAGAAACCTATTTTGTCTCTACCAGACACCCCAGGAGTTATATGGTCAGGCGACGAATTAGATCACCAGATCTCTAGTCGGGTTTGGAAATTCTGGATGTATAGTGTTTCGCAACTATACAGGCCGCCAATGACCACAAGGGATAGACGGCGACGAGACAGAGGCCATGGATTTCCAGGTCGAGCGACATCTGGAGAACGACTCTCGTCTGTGAGTGGACTTACTCGGTGGAGACCCTGAGTTGTCCCGCGAGCTGGTTGTGAGGAGCTGGATATTTCCAAGGCGTCCAAAATTCTCATCGGGGGTTCTTGGGGTAATCGTATAACTCGGTCGTTGCATGCAAGCACAGGCGGTGGAGTGAAGAATTGGGGCCGTTGTACGAACCGGCCGATGCCGCGAGACCGGAGTTCCGGACCTCAACACATCTGCGTTCCATATGGAGCATTGGTCCCGTCGATCAGAAGGTAAAGAACGAACTGGGCTGTATACTGTAGAGTGACGGACACCATGAGGAGGTGGGAATATCTCCCGTGGTGACTCTTCCTCGCGTTCATCCCACCTCACACCGAGCCGGCGATGTGTCCCGCCTCAGTATATGAGCTCCCTCCAGAGATCTTGGAGCACATCTTGTTGGCTCTTCATCCGATGGACATCTTGAAGATGAAAGAGGTATCACCCATCACACGGTCGATACCCCAGCTCATCGATTAACCCCTCTTGATCTCCCCGCAGGTCTGCCACCTCTTTCTGGATCTCGTCGCGAGCTCCCAGCACCTGCAGTACCGCATCGATCTCTTCAGTGCAGGCTTAGTCGATGACCCCCATACCGTGTGTGACCTGACTGACCGTCGGGCACGACTCCGTAAATATGTAGACGCGTGGAAGGATACCGAAGCGTTGGTCCGATACGATATCCCCCTGAAGAGCAGAATGGGCACATTTCAG
>Ga0307513_10009371_pt1 | contig 12387 bp, 8 predicted proteins | sample 15_EM_MG_FD_202174 | JGI IMG/M metagenome (GOLD analysis project Ga0307513, IMG submission 202174) | Populus trichocarpa ectomycorrhiza microbial communities from riparian zone in the Pacific Northwest, United States - 15_EM | ecosystem: Host-associated > Plants > Roots > Unclassified | place... | reverse complement strand
GATCCTACGAACCACCAGGCACACGGCCCAGGTTAGATCAAAGAAAACACACTCACTTGGACTTGGTATCCTGGTCTTCGAGACATCCGACAAGAACCTGTCATAGTACTCCTTGGGCAGGAAATTGTCCATATCGTTCCACAAGCAAGGGACTCTTCACGAAATCGTCGTGGTTTCTGACTAACCTGGGTTTCGTTGATTCACCTCCGACGGAGGCATCGGATGCCCTCGGAGGTTATCAATTGAAAGGCTCATCGATTACGCCCGTACGTCGTGGATGTAGGCAGTGAGGTCGTTACCCCACCCGAGCGCGGAGATCCACGGTTTCATCTAGGTGGTCAGTGTGTCGAGGCATTTCCTCCGGGTCCCCTATAGAGTGATCATACGCTCTGGCTGGCTAGGCGTTGTTAGCATCACACAACCGCTGCACCTAAAAAGAAAAGAAAAGAAAGCAAGGATCAATCAATCATCGATCAACGGATATCTTGGTCGGTGAGGATCACGAGTGCAAAACCTGTCACGACGATTGAGGAAAGTGCAACGACGGAGGGAATTAAGAACATCAGGACCGTTTGAAGTCGTACGGCTTGAATACTTGAGTGCCGGAGGCACCTCCAGGTATGGAACTGGTCATTGCGCCGGAGGCAATATCATGTCAATAACGCTGGGAGGATTCATTGACATCGGTCGGTAAAGGCATATGTCGGTTACGGTGCGTTTTCAGCTCGTCTCGTTTTGCTGATCATTGGGGTTAACGTAACAGGCAGGCCTGGGGCCTGCTTCGCGGTTGATCCTCACGCTACCAACTAAAAAGAACCTAAGGCAATGTATACCCCAATCGTTCACGATTCTTGCGGAAGAATTGCAGTAACCAGCGCTTGGAGCAGCAATGACAACGACCCTGGGTACGCACACAAACTCATTGGGCACATGGTCAATAGAGACCACAATCGCAATAATGGAGGTTCTAGGACTTTAGGTGACCCCCCACTTTCCCCCCAGTCGCACCTCCGAGCTCCATCCACCATCGCTCAGCTGCAGTAAGCCCCTTCGTACTACACCCGTACTAGGGACCGTCGATTACCGACAACAGTTTAAAACTTATCCCATCGCCCCTCAACCACGCACATCATTGATGGTTGAGCCCCCCCGCGTGCACCCGGCGTGCAGAACCGTTTATTCCATTACCACCCATCTGGCATGTAACTCTTCCTCGTAAACGTCGCGAGTTCTGTGGCCGCTGCGATGACTGTGTTTTGAATATTACATTTATATCGTCCACCCATCCCCGGACCGATTCAAACCTCTCAACTTTGGTTGGACCGCAACCGACCAACAAAATTGTTACATGATTTAAACTACCACTTTGGCCCAGTACCTTCCTGCGGTGAGCCATCGCTCCCCTGACAAAACGAAACGTCCAACATTGACCCACCCGGGGCAAACTGTCAAATGGTGAAATGACAAACGTCAATCGGGCGCAGGGCAGGCGACGGAATCACCCGAAGGTGCTATCCAAGGCTGTTGCTTGTACATAATGCCTAAGAAACACATGGTCAGGGGAACGAATATTCTGTGAGCTGCGATTGACAGCCCGCACCTGTAAGATCGTGGGATCCCGTTTGCATTGCTCAACCAACTCGTCACATGTAATTTCATCATCTTTATTACCATCTATGCAATCGAAAAGTTTGCCCGCCCACTGTTCGCCGGAGAGCAAATAATTAGCGTGGGGTGTCATGCGGGTAGAGTGTAATCAGATCAATACATGTTCCGGGGTGTCCTCATTCTGTGAAGGTCCATCGGTCGGTCCACTCATCTTGTAAATTGACTGGACGATCCGAAGTAGCTCCTCGTACGAGATGGCACCGCTCCCATCAATATCGTATATTTCGAACGCCCCTGGAAATGAAAGACCGTCATCGAGCGAGCCGGGTGAGGCTGATCGTTATATACATTTGACCTTATCTTCCAATGAGCCACGAGAAGCGAGGCTCAAGGCGCACATAAACTCTTTTAAATCAACGCTGCCGTCCCTGTTCTCGTCAAAGGCGTTGAAAAGGTAGCCAGCAAATTCGCCCGAGTCTCGGGACCCGGTCACCTCTTGATACATCCGGCAGAACCCAGCCTTGTCGAGGCGGCCGGGGGTCCCACCAGAGGGGCGGCCCTTGAGAAATAGGTTGTAACTGCGGTGCAGTTTTGGTGAGATGGAGGGATGTATTTCGAGAGATAGCCCCACCGCTGTTGAAGCTCGTGCCTGTCAACTGTGCTGGTGAGCCGACCAAAGAGGGCAGAGTGGGTTTGGTGGAACAACTTACACGAGGTATGCTTTTGAAGGTCGGAGATTTGTTTCTCGGAGAGTTTGCTCTGTGATTTGCCCATTGTGTGGTGGACCTCGAGTGCAGAGTTCCTGTTTATGTAGTTGGACTGATCCTTGGCCTGAGGCCTGGACCCGGGGCCTGGACCTGAACGTGGACCAAATGTGGACCCTGGAGAAGATCGCCATTCGCGGTGGTCACCGGACTTCGAATAGTAGTACTAGTCCGTCATCAGGAATATAGGCTACTGCAATCTTTTGCGAAATCGCTCGATCCTACACAGTCATGCTACACTGAAACCGCTCTCGCAGATCGTGCCAATAGTATGCGGTGTCTTCCCGGATCTGGAACCTGGAATTTCAGATCTTGCATTTCGTCGCCACGTAATTATATAAGATATATTGCTATATGTAAGTGGTACTTACATTCCCCAGCACTTGCGTACTAACCCCCACCGTCACCCCGCCAGATCGGGACCCCCCGAACCATCGTTCCTCCAGCTATTCCTCCTTCCACAAACGTGATGGTAACATGCAGATGTATCACTGAATTTAGAGACAAAAAAACGCAGACGGATCAAACAGACCCCTGCCACGACTCGTCCTGGATACTGAGACAATCTTTTCGCTGTTTCTACCCAGCAATCAATTTTTACGTCGCGGGGAAATCATCTATACGTGCGATGTGCGCACCGCGGAAAAAATACATGAGAGCGACTTCAGGCCATGGGACACCAACCCAACTCATACAACTCCATATTCTTGACGGAACCCGCCTAAATCGGTCCATCTTGCGGTCGAGCGTTCGGGGGATGGGGAGCCCCGTGGACGGTAATCGCCGCCGCTGATGTTGTTTCGTCCGAGTGTCATCACCCAGTAAATCTGTGAATCATAGTACAGGGAATCGGTGATTAAAAGACACTTGCCTTTATAGTCGATTGTAACTGTTGTGACTGCAACATTGAGTGACTATCTGTACCACAGAATAATATTATTTCTGACGTAGAAGGGTGCTAGTTCGCGCTGCCCGCGACCCGGCACGATGGCCGGGGTCCTGATAGTTCCCTTAAAGGTACTAGATATATTTTTATTCAAGGATAAAACCTTACGGATGTTCACCCAACACAAGTGATGCCTATATATATAGTAAGAAGCGGTGGACAAAAAACAGATTGTCTGCGAAACTGACTCTATAATGCACAGGAGCGAAAGAATAAATGAACAGGCGGAGGGCGCTCTTCGAAGCCGCTAGTGACGATTGTGAACATTTGAAACCTTCGAAACCTTCGAGTCAGGTTTGCACACCAATCAGGGGATCAGAAGGAGTTGCGATTCACTCGGAGCGAACAACGGCTGTTTCATTGGCTAAGTAAATGCGCCTGTTTGGGCCTGCCAGTCCATGTGCTGGGGACCGACATGTCACGCCGCTACGATGTGGATCGTCCAAATATTGGACGATACCGTGGAAATACTACGGCGGCAGATCGTCGATGCTGATCGGATACGGTATTTTCCTAAATCACCCTTTTCCCAGATTGAAAAATGCGGAATCCCTATATTTCACAGGTGGTAGATGCAGCTCGCTTCCTGCTCCAAGACAACAGCTATGAATGTGAGTTCTGGTTGAACCCAAAGCCCCGGACGCACCAGCTCGCACCACTAGAACATGCAGGTTGCTCGCCAGGCCAGTTATCTAATAACAGCGGTGATAATTCTCGTGTTCGGATAATTTATCAGAGTAAGGTCCGGGCATGTCGACACGGGGCGTCCACGCAGTGAGCCAGGAGCTCAACGTTCAACTTCTCCGCGCCGATGCACTCTCTCGCCCTCGCACCATCGCAGTCGACACATACTCTCCCGGTTTGAAGGAAAGAAGTGCCCATTCGTGCCTCCAAGGGGAAACAAGTGACTAAGAACAGCCGCTAATATTTCAAAGATTCCTTGGCTTTCCACCACGTCGTTGGGCTCTGCCAGAGGTATGGGTAAGTCACAGATCCACACGCTACGCCTCGCTGTGGAGGTCACATTCTAACTGCCGCGGACGAGGATTACACCGTTCCTTTGTGAGGGCACAGCCTTCAATCTACTTCAAGTTGGGCGAAGTTCAGCAGGAGTTATTCTGCACACGGGGTTCCGTACCCTCGCGTGCGTGTAAATTTCGGGGAAGTAGCTATCACGCAGCGCACAATGAAGAACCCCAGAACATTGTATCCCGCCCCTGGTGACGCATTACAGTCCTTGGGAGATGGGGCAATGTCCGGGCCAGTTTTCCGGTACGGGGCAATTATCGCCAGCGATGATGCCAACTGGGTCCGCTCTATGCTGGTGGAACGCTGGTACAAACTGCGAGTGTGTGGCGAGGGCGGGTGCTGAGAGGCAGAAAATAATAATAAAATGATATTTATGAGGGTATCCCTCATGCCAATGTCAAGCTTGCCCATTCTGAAAATCTTCTCAGGTGAAATCTGATTCACTCGGAATTTTCGTGTGGTCAGTGTGCCAAGTGCGAGCCGACTCGCGGAAATTAAATAAGCAACGCGTATTACCAAAAAAGGAACTACGTTTGCTGACTAATCTACGAATTTGGGACCCCTCCTCCCCATAGAGTTTCACAAGCTCGACTAACAAGCTCGACTAATAACAAAGAGGCTCGTGGAGCTCCCGCCAACTTCTTTGAATAATCTCAGATTCTTTCCGACATATTATTCGGTGAGTGTTGTGGCGCTCTTGAGAGATGAACGGGAAATCGCTGAGCAGGTCCGGCTTGTTGATATGCTCGGATCTCACTGAAAATTGCCCAGGTATGGAATCTGTCATATCACTGTCATTAGATAACTGATCTGACGAGCAACCTCTTGACCGGCTAGATGAACGCCCTGGACGGCCTTCCATTCCGTCGCCTGACAATCCATTTAAAGGCCACGCGCCAGGTTGCATACTGGTCTCCAGCTGTCCCCCACAACGATGGGGGGACCTCGACCAGGGCCCAAGCCTGCGGTACATTTGCAACTGCCATTCTGAGCTTAGGACTCTCTGGTTTTCGGAGGTATTCGTATCCTTCCTATCACCAAACCTTGGGCCTTCAACGCTCAACACCTGTACAACACGCACCTTCTCATAATCTCGTGAATGGGTCGCATGGCCCCTATCGGATATCGTCCCACTTATTAACCAGGTTGGAGGGGATAATTTTGGGTTCCCCCCATTCCAGACATGACCCATCCCATTTTCGACAAGCTGAGGTACCCATTCCATCTTGTCGCAACGACGAACGTACTCACCTGCTGGTTTTTCAAAGTTTGGAAAAGGCTCTACGTGACGCCTTGAAGTCTGTGCTGGAGAAGGACGCCCCCCCTGACCCCAAGACCAAGTTCTACAGCAAGTTCAAAGAGGAGGTCGCTGAACACGACGATGACTTTCTGACCAAGCACGATGAAGATATGAATAACACTCTCATTTTCGTGAGTTCTGCCCCTCCCACAGAATCGGTATGGCTGACACGTTGGGAAGTCTGGTCTGTTTTCAGCCATCGTCGCCGCATTCATAATAGACGTACAGTCAGAACTCAAGCCGGACTATGAAGCGCTCAATAACACCCTCCTTGAACTCCTTCTCAACGTCACCGCCGGAATCACACCCCCTGGCCAGGTTGTCTCTCCCCCACGCTGGACCGGCCCCAATCCCGCAATCCGCCAGGTCCAAGCTACCCTTTATGTGACCCTCTTTGCAACACTGTTCGCAGCGTTCCTGGCAACGCTTGGGAAGCAGTGGCTCAATCGATACAGGCAGACAGGCGCCCGTGGATCTCTCGAGGATACGTGCAGGGACCGTGAGCGGAAGATGAACGGAATTGACCGATGGAGGTTCGATCTCGTCATGCAATCTGCGCCCCTCATGATTCAAGGTTCATTGGCGCTCCTCGCTGCTGCCACCTCACGATATCTATGGGAACTCGACCGCATGGTTTCCTTGGTCGTCATTGGATTCACAATCCTTGGATCTGTCGTCTACGTGGTCATGATGGCGGTCTCCGTCCTCTCACCCGATTGCCCTTTTCAAACTCCCTTCTCCTTGTTGATCCATTCCATTGTCGACATGGTCCACCCGCGGCGGCCCAGCAACCACAGAGAACCTGACGACGCTGTTATCCTACTCGGGGATCTGACCGCTGTCACGGCGCCCATCAACCTCCAGCAACGTCTACTGCACTCGTCACTGTCACCGTCTTGGAGAAAAAATTACAAACTTGACGCCCGCTGCATCTCCCGCATGCTTACAATGTCGACCGACGTGGGCGCCACCCATGTCACAATGGACTTTGTTCAAGAGATCGTTTGGGACGCCGGGATCAAAACCGTTCCTCTCAGGTGGATCTATAGAAAACTCATCAGTTGCTTCGACTTCACACATTGTCACACCCCCGTCCTTATTCCCGCACTCCGTGATGTGGCCTATCTCAGCGCGAAGGCATTCGCTCATATACAAATTCAGCAACTCTGCACCGCCCAAGGTGGAGGAGCTGGTACCGCGGACGAAAGCTGGCGCCCGGACAAGCCACATAAGTGCCTGGGCTCCGCGTGGTCTAGAGGTGACCATGACCTCGAGTCTGCACTCCTCATGGTCGACAGGACGTTCAAATACAATGTGAGGGTTACCTGGGATGGGTACCAACTAAGCCCAGCTCATCATCTTTGGATGTCACACCTATTCGTTTATCGCGCCTGGTACGACCGCGCACGCGTACCCGATGACGTTTTGGGCTTCGTGAAATATTCACTGGACCCCGACGAACCTCCCCCCAACGCAGTCATTGCTGATTGTTTATATATCATCAACATAATGCTTGGAGTGGACTTTCGCATGGATGAGCTCACGAGGCGGGACAAAAGGTTAGACCGCCTGGCCCTCCCCCGTGACTTCGGTACTGATGTATCCCAAGCCACCAGATGGACGCCATGGTCAACAAAATTTTCATGAACATCTCAATCCGTTTCCGGGAATCGTCCCCCCTGACCAACGCGGACGTATCGGAACTGCCGTTCCGTGCATTAAAGCTCATAACACGGCTCAGGACGACTGCAGTCGCCACGAAAAGTTACGAGCTGTTCAAGACGATTATGCGATCAGTCGTTGCGCAGAAGAAGAAAATGGCGGCCGCCCGACTGGCGCTACACGCTGCCTACCCGCCAGGTCTCAAATCGGTTCCGCCTGTAGGGGATCCCGAACATATTTCCGACTTCCTCCAATACTGCGCTGATCTTCCCCCCGGAGGGGGCAACCATACTGATGCAATCCCCCAGATCATACATACAATTAACACCACGCCCAATGATCCAACGCAGGAGTTTCGGGACTGGTACGCAAAGAATGCAGGGGAGTTATCAACTCGAATCCAACAGTTTTGCTCAGAGTTTAGTTGGTGGTAACTTTGCTTCTGTGACGACATAATTATGACATTGTTGACTCTTGTACTACGTGTTTCGTACTATGTATATTCAACCCTCAGGCATTTGAATGGAACTCATTTCTTTTTTTTCTCGGACTAGTTGCCAATGCCTATTTTGCCTTTCGGATGACATACTGATCTTCATACCGTAGTACGGGCCGATTACTAGCGACCGTCGATACTTTCTATCATTATTCGTTGAACGTTGAACGTTGACAGCTTACATAGTGCCTTTAGTCTTTCCCAGTTAGCTCTCTCTGCGTAGCGTGCTGAAACATTTCATTCCATGCACCACCGTTTATTTGGTACCCATCCTCCCGTAAATATTGGGATTCGAATCGCGAGTACAAATAGACTTAGCCTACACCCAAATAATGTCTTCTCGTACTAGATGAGACTGAAGTCAGAAACAAAAAAACTAGTAGCCAGGAGCGGGGCGCGGAGGGGCTGCATGCAGTAGTACCTGATCATCATCTTGACGAGTTTTCCGTGCTCTCGCAGCCCTTCCTCACTACAACTCCACGCAACATTACCGTTGCTCCCAGCGGTTCCCCTTACGCCCGTGAAGCCCATTCATTTTGGAGGACTGAATGTTATCCTCTGTGGTCCGAGATCGCCGTTCGGTGATTGCCAGAATTTGGATACCATGAGCGGGTCGCCTGGATGAACGCTTTGGAAAGCCTTCCATTTCGCCGCCTGTTCTATTCATTTATAAACCACGAGTTTCGTCTCCTGTCGTCTTCCACGGCATTCGCATTCTTTCTGCTACCCAACCTTGGACCTTCAACGTTCAACACCCGTACAACACAGACCCTTTTATCATCTCGTGAATAGACCGCATAGCCCCTATTAGACATCGACCCCAGGGAACAAGGGTACACGTTTGACGCACGCCGCATAACCCGCGTGCTTACAATCCCAAAATGCGGACACCACCCGTCTCACAATGGACTTTGTTCAAGGGATCGTTTGGGACGCTGGGATCAGGCCTGTTCCCCTCCGGTGGATTTATAAAAAGCTTATCAGCTGCTTCGATTTTGCGTCTCCTTACACCTCCATCCTTATCCCCGCACTACAAGACATAACTTATCTCAGTGCGAATGCGCTCGCCCATATCCAAGTTCAGCAACTCTGCCTCCCATATCCCGCAGGGGAAACTGGACATCGCTCACATACCACTCGGATCCCCAGGGTCCAGAAGTGATCCTGACTTTGGGTCCGAGTTTCTCATGGTCAACAAGGCACTCAGGCGCAATGTGGAGAGTATTAACTGAACCCAGTTCATCATTTCTGGGTGCCGCACCTGCTCGTTTACTACGTCTTGCACAACCCGCTATCGAACGACGTGTCAGTATTCGTAAAAGCACCCTGGCTCTCAACAAGTCCCCTGGCGATGCTGTCATTACTGGCTGTTTGTACATCATCAACATAATGCCTAGGACTCTATTTCGCATCGAGGATCTCACGGCAGTCGGGTGAGAGGTTAGATCGCCCGGCCCCTCCTCCGGCCGTGACGCATGATGGTGATATGTGCCCAGCCGCCAGATGGACGCCATGGTCGATAGATTTTTCACAAACGTCTTAAAACACTTCCAGGGTCCGTTCCTCCTGACCAGCGCAGATGCATCGAAGTGGCCGCTCCGTTCATAACGCAGGTTAGGACAACCGCTGTTGCCACGAGAAGCTGCGGGTCGTTCAAGACGATTATGCTGTTTCACAAGAAAAGGTGGTGGTTGTTTGAGCGACGCTAGACACCGCCTACCAACCGGGGCTCGAATCTGCCCCGCCTGTGGGGGACCCCAAGCACATTCGCGACTTCCTTCGCTACTGCATCGATCCTCGTGTCGGGGGGGGGGGGTCACGTCATTTCTTCGACGATGCGTGCGACAGACTTGGCATCCGATGATCCAACATCTCGGACCTGGCGCATAGTGGATGCGGGCAAGCCACCAACCCCGCCCCAACGATCGCCTCACCCAGAGGAGTTCAGTCGGGGGTACCATAGGGGGCTGGATCCTGGATGTCAGTGTTCCGGAGAGGGTGGACGAGATCGCTGTTAATGGGGACGATAGGATCGACTTGGGGTGGTGCAGAAGTGTGGCAGAGAACGGGATGGAGAGGGTTAAGGAGCCGGATGGGCTCCGGGTATCGTAACGAGTCTGGAGGAAACCTATACCAGACTGACCGCTTTGGTCGACCATATGGAGGGGTATATGGATGGGCTTCCAGACATCCGGACGGGTCTTTGTTTCATTCAGCCGTGACCAACTTTTCTGCCTTCCACGGCGATATCATCTCCCGCTGTTCGTTGACCGATGTCCATTCACATGATGTGTTTAGTCTTTTCAGTCAGCTCTCTCTTATATGTAAGATAAGTGGCATACTGAACCACTTTGTTCCGTGTATTACCGTCTATTTGGTGCTCCCCCTGTAGATCGCGAGTATAACGGCCTTGATGTTGCATTTTATGCGGCTCATTCACACTAGTACCGAACCGCCCACAGCAAAGCTCCGCGCTTCAAGGGTGCTTTCTCCTTCCTGGATACCGTTTGCGGCATTTTCAGGGGATTGTAAGGGACTGCGGACGTCGCAGGGGTCCAGCGGGACAGACGCGGGAAGCCGGCCCGGATGGACGCAGGCCGGGGTCGTCAGTTCGAATCAGTGGGTCGTCACGCATATAGGTCTCGAAATATCCCTGGTATTGTGACTCTCCTCGGGGTAACACATTATCACTACAGTTCTGCTTGTGTTGACTTCGAGTGTTTCCTAGGAGCTTTTGTTCTTGGCCGCTTTCAGCCTCTCCTTCTCTTTCTTCGCGGCCTCCTTTGCGGCATCTGCCTTTGCGATTTCGTGAGCTTTATCGTTCAATCCCAGGCGGTTGCGGGCAATCTAGTTGTCGTATTAGTGCTCAAGAGCAAAGGGGCATCAATGATGTGACGTTCACCTCGAACGCCAAAAATTGCACTCGCATCACTGCGAATGGCTTCAGTCACAGACCCAGCACCGGTTTGCGGAACGTACAAAAAATAGTGTTTGATTCAGAGTATTCTTCCTCGGCATTCATGCGTATGAGGGAGCCAAAATTGTGATCGGTAACTTTGCCTTCATACCTAGGAAATAAACAAGGTTTGGTGTTTACCTCATACGGGAAACGGAGATGTGGGGCTCACGCTTCAATAAACTTGCGCCACCGCTTCTTTCCGTCAGCACTCTTCATCCAGTCCTCGTCGATTTTACGCAGTTTCTCATAGGGTTCCGTCGCAAGTTCCGGGAACTCTTTCATGGTGTGTTCGAAGATCTCATCGTCAATCCTGACATGAGAGTGCGAGGGTGAGATCTAAGGGGGCAGGAAGCCAGGGACCGTTCAGATTCGTACTTGCTCAGTCTGAGTTCCCTTGGAGGGACCTTCTCGAGCAAGTTCCAGTATGTCTTGAGAGTCAACGCCGTTAGTAACAACATGCAGGGATTTTAGAACGAGGGATCACCTGCGCGTGCTCAACAGCCTTGACAGCGAACCTTTGGAGAAGTAGTCAGGGCAAGTGCGAGAGCTCAAAACGGGGATGAGCCAACACTCACTGTTTCTCGATCTAAGAACGAGAGTGTGTGGTCAGTTCTGGCGGAAGGGATAAATAAGGGGGGAAACAAATAAATACCTCTATTGCGTTTTGGGCGTTGCTTGGGTCGAACTTGGAAGTCATGCTGGTCAAGGAGAAACGGCGCTGCCTCAAAAATGGGTTGTCGGTTGTTAGCGGCAGTTCATCTGATCTGCCGCTTTCTCTCCCGCCACCGACAGTGGCCAGGCGGCAGCCGATCAGTCGTACTGCCTCAACTCTCTCTTTCTCACTTACCACTACCACCACCCTCTGCTGCTTGAATGCCAACGTCCCAGACAAATGTTCCTCCAGACATGATACGCTCCCCGTCCGCAGTCACGAGAGAAGAGGACGAGGAGGTTAAGCCTTATGTCGTGGTAGCGGAGATCGGAAAGGGCTCTTTCGCCACAGTCTACAAGGGATACCACTCTGTCAGTCTCAGTCTCAGTCGCCTGAGCTGTCACAACTTATCCGAGTCATCACACTAGGAAACTCATAAGCAAGTCGCAATAAAGACCGTCAGCAGGAGCAAGCTTACTACAAAGCTATTCGAGAACCTCCAGAGCGAGATTGAAATCCTCAAGGCCCTATCTCACAGACATATCACTCGTCTCTTGGATATAGTCGTGCGTTCCCGCGAATCTGTCCCATCGCCCCCTCTAAGTCCAGTCATTACTTTAGCGCGCCGAGAAGAACATCTATCTCATTATCGAATACTGTTCAGGCGGCGATCTCACGAACTATATCAAGAAACGCGGTCGTGTTGAAGGGTTACAATACGCTCCTTATGAGGGCGCGAAGCTTCAGTACTACGAACACCCGAGGACGGGGGGTTTGGACGAAGTTGTCGTGCGCTGCTTCCTCCGACAACTGGGTACGTCGTGGTCGACAGGAGATGGGATGCCTTGGTTTATTTTCTTTCAGCCAGAGCACTCAAGTTCTTACGACAGAAGAATCTCATACATAGAGATATCAAGCCTCAGGTATGACTGTCCACCTTGTTCGCGTCCGATGACTAATCGGATCGCGAC
>Ga0307513_10009370_pt1 | contig 12387 bp, 19 predicted proteins | sample 15_EM_MG_FD_202174 | JGI IMG/M metagenome (GOLD analysis project Ga0307513, IMG submission 202174) | Populus trichocarpa ectomycorrhiza microbial communities from riparian zone in the Pacific Northwest, United States - 15_EM | ecosystem: Host-associated > Plants > Roots > Unclassified | place... | reverse complement strand
TGTTGAACGCGGGGACGGCAGCATTTGCCGCTATCAATTGGTTCAAGCTCGTAATTCCGCTGCTCATACACCCTGTGATCACCCTCACGGTGGTGTCATACATCGTTCAACATATCGGGGAAAAGTCGAATGACGGATTCGGCTACATCTGGCAATGCAACGTATTTGGACCGTACCTCTTCGTATGTCCATTCACCCAAGGATCCCACTCCACCCGCTAACCATAGTCAATTCGCATTCGCATCCACAGTATCGAGAACTACAACCTCTATTGGAAGCCTTCCACTCTCGGTCGGACATCGGTTTACACTACCCCTCCAGGGTGCTTTGGACAACCTCAATCGAAGCCACCCATTTTTACCGACCGGAGGACTGGCAGCTCATAGAAACGGATCATTCTTATGAAGCTTCGAAGTACCAAACCGAGCTTATTGCCAGTCAACTGGAAAACCAAGCTCTTCGATTGGAAGAACAGACGAACCGACCTGCTCAAGTCCGGCATGTTTTGATCCATCCCGGTTGTGCTAGTACCGGGATCGCGGAGAACTTAGTGCACCCAATTCTAACATACCTCATGGATATCGTATTCTATATGGTAAAATACTCTTTCCACGGGGCACGGGTGGCTCAGTTCTGAGGATTTTTATTTTCAAGGCTCGCTTTTTGGGATCACCTCACCATCCAATCGACCCTCACAAGGCCGGAATTGCTGCCACGCATACCCTCTTGACCCCCTTAGAGAATTTACCAAACCCACAACGTCACTCCAGATGCCTCAAGTTCAGCGAAGTCGACAATGAGGCGAAAATGCGACTGCAGGAGAAGCTTACCGAGGTGAAGTGGATCCGAACGATCGACCCCAAGGACCCTGCTCCTCCGATCAAGTTCGGAGCGGAGACCGACATTTATGGGAGCCCACGGGTGGGGGTTACGAGGGTCAAGCAGTGGAAGGAGTACGAACCGGAGAGTAGGGCCTTAGTTGACAGGTTCGAGGGGATGCACAAGTCCCTTGTTTTGGATCACCCAGAGGATTTTACACCAATCCCGGAGGGTGACGATAACCATGCCACCGATGGCCCCGTCGTCCAGAAACGTCGTGCTTGGGATCATTAGGTCGGCCGTGGAAGGTCAGAGGTCATATACTAGTAGATACAATTAGGGTAATATAGAGCAATCAAACCTCTGACAACCTTCGTTTTTTCTTTGTCGTAGTCGTCGTCGTCTTTGCTGGTGTTGACTCTGCAGCCGCGGCAGCAGCCTCAGCCTCCTTCTTCGCTCTCCTCCTCGCCTTCTTATCCGCTTTCTCAGCATCCTCGTCCCGTTTCTTCCGCTTAGTCCCCTCCCCTTCCCCATCGACGTCCATAACATCCTCTTCCTCGTCAACTTTGCTGTCACTCGCTTTGCTGTCACTCTCAGCCTTCGTTTCTTTCTTCGCTTTCCTCTCCGCTTTCCTCTTCTTCCTCTCCTCCTTGCTCTCCCTCTCCTTTCCCTTATCCTGCTTCGCCTCCTCCTCCACATCCATTGTGGCATCCGTGGAATCTCGCTGTGTGCTCACCAGATCCGCAGCTGTGTTGTACACCTTGATATCACCCTGAGGCTCGTACCTCATCTGGTTCTTTGGCTTATCGTTAAACTTCCGCACTCCAGCCTGGTCTGACTCCTCCTCGAGTTTCCGTAGCCGGTATTCGAGCTTGGCGCGATTTTCCAGACCTATTGTTGGAGCAGTCTGCTCTGACTTCCCTTCGACGTCTGTCAGTGCGTCGACACGGATGGAAAGCGCAGCCTTTGTAGCAACCATTCGAGCCATCTAGTTGTGATGGATCAGCCGCCGGGTGGAAGTCAATGAGAAACAAAACTAACTTTTCCCTTGAGTTTCGGCGGAGCTTGACCGATCAGCGAAGCGTGGTATATCAGGCCGTACTTCGGCGTGTCATGCTTCGTCTTCAAGGCCCTGAACAACGCCTTCTCGGCACCCAAAATCTGCACCGTACTCGCAGGGTGTTTGGCCAGACTAAGCAAACTGCCGGCATGGCTGATTAGTCGAGCACCAACGAGGTCTCCGACCAACGCAGTCAGATTTGGTGCGATCGCGGTCATTCGATTTCGAAGGTACTCGGCGAGTTGCGTGCGGTAAGCAGTGATGGAAATGACTTGGTCACAGAGGGAGTGGATGTGATTGATATCGGAGTCGGAGATTTCGGTACCCATGGATATTTCGGCAGCGACTTTGACCGTAGCTTCGAGTTCTTCGGGGAGAATTGAAGCGAAGTCTGTTGTAGCAGCATTTGTCCTGAAACCCATAGCTTTTATCACCTTGGCGTACGCTTGGTTGTCGACGATAATTTTTGCGAGCTCTGGGAAATGCCAGCCGTACCATTCCTGTGAAGATCAGACGATGGGTCAACCTTGGGAAGGCACAGATAGCGGAATGAAAGGTACCTTCACCCTCATCGAGTAGATATTGATCTCCTTGTCGAGGTCGTCTAACAGAGCGATAGCCTGAATCACCATCGTGTCCACCTTGTCTGGGGAGAACTTGAGTTTGAACCTGGAGAGGACGGGAGTTAAGATAGTCGTTTATCTGACGTTTCTCCGCTCTCACCGTGATAAAGAGTGGCTCAGACCCAAGCTCATAGCAGCAAGATCCTTGGGATCTAGTCCATCGAGTAAAGAGCCCAGTTGTTCTCGGATGCCACGGAATAAATCGTTGCTCCCGAGACTTTCTGGGTTCGACACAGTCTGTACGCTGATCTTGAGCTTCTTAGATATCGAACGAGCTGTGAGAAACAACGCTCCGTTATTACACCAAGAAATTTGCGGGAGATTAGGATATCAAGGCATACCCAACTTGCTATCCGCGACCAAGAGAGATTGCTTGCCCTTGCCCTTCTCCACGATTTCTTCCGACAAGAATTTTTTTAAACCCTTACCGATCTTGCCTTCCTGGATCGCGGTGATTTCTTCGACGGCCTTCGCAGTGGACGTGAATCGATGCAGAGCGCGAAGCTTTAACCTTCAAGTTCCAAAGCACCAGCCGCGGACCAAAAGACAAAAAAAAACGTGAATTCAGAACCAATATGCGCACGAGAAAAACCACGTACAGCTTGTTCGCCTTCTCCGGCGACTCGAATTCCTCCCACAGATCGGCAGTCTCGAGTTTCGCCGTGTCCGTCAACTTGAACAGACAGAAACCCAAAGCGGTTTCATAAAGCACCAACATTTCTCGACCCTAACGAGTTTGGATCAAATGGCTGGTGTGGGTAAGGTGGGGATCTTCTGGCGCGGGATGGCCGAAGGCTGAAGAAACCGAAATTTTTGAGAGTTTGTTACCGTGGGAATTCCGATCACTTGCCAGTTAAGCCTTCTTATTAGGCGCCACCGTCCTTTTCACAAGCGCCCGTTCCCTCGATGGGATTGGCCGGTGCCAGTGGAGGAGACGGCAGGACACCAGGGGATCGTCACACACGGGTTCGGAGATGAGGCCACACAATGCCCACACAATGCGCGATGCTCCGATGGGCTACCACCCCCATCTAAGGCGTATGATTTCAATGAGCCGTTACTAGGCATTCACATGGCTTCGACCATTAGTACGTTACACAGAGAGGGCGTTCATCAGCAATGCGCTTGCCGAGCAAGCGAGTCGGGTAGAAGATTATGAATGGAGAACCCAACGCTTAGACTCAAGATCGACTCAAAAACCGCTCCAAAACCGACTCGATCGCCTTCTTGCCGAGCAACAGAGGGGGAGGGATTGCTGATGCTTCCGGAAGACTGAGGAGCGCTAAGAAAGCTGGCCGGGGCACGCGACCACACGAGTATACGTCGCAATGTAACCTAGTGCTCGTAGTATGCCCGACTGTAGTAGGAAGTTCAGGTAGGTTCACACCTCTCAAAATGGTCGGCAGCACGGACACATATACCCGCGAGCCTGAATTTAGACCCTAGTTAGTAAGATACAGGTACAGGCACCAGAAACAAAAGCATATACGACTACGTATGACAAAAGATGAAGACAATGTGCCCTTATAACCAAGTGCGGGCCAAACAAACTGTAAACTGATTTATGGAGCAATGATTGGCTCGTCCTTCTCGCGCCTGCCCTCGACGTCACCCTTCCTGATGCTACCGTCGGCGGAGCTGGTCTCGTCGAACTCTTGCTCGTTGCGGACACCCTCGATGGCCTTTGGGTTGAACGCAAAGGCACCCTTGGGGACGAAGGTGGCGAGGAAAATAATACCGGAGCAGACACTGAATTGAATGCTGTGAAAACATATGAGCATAGTACTCAACAGACGAAGCCAGGATGACTCACCCTGCGACTCCCCTCAAGGCGTTGATGATGTTGGCGTGGTCTCTAAAGTCGTTGTCGATGACGTGTCCGAAAACAGCACTGAAGACGGCATTCATGACGATGTACGAAGAGTACAGGAAGGCCATCACGGCGCCGAGAGCGGAGACATCGGTGTACTTGGAGGCTACGGGAGGTCGTCGGTCGATGTAATCTGATATTGACGGGGTGTAACTCACCATAATCACCGGAGGAGAGGGCAGATTGGATGTAGGCGGCCAAGGACACATCACCGGCGGCCCAGCCGTAGGAAATGGGGATGAAACATCCAGCGACCCTCCAGGCCCAGGTGACATCCCTCCTGGCGATGGTACTGAAGTATGGCAATACCCACACAATGTTGAGAGCGAGGGCATCGAGACGAAGCCAGGGAATCTGGGGAGAAAAATGAATGGCCTGAGATACAGAAATGGGGTCAACGTTTACTTACGGGAGTGGTGACGATGTCGGAGAGGAGGAAGACCGAGAGAGCCCCGAGAAGTTCACCAAAGTTGGAACCACCGACAATGATCTGGGACCAAGCACTGATACCGAGAGTATTCTTGGCGTAGGCAGGGGCAAGGGCGGACTCCAAGAACCTGTGGAGATAGAGAGCCAGGGCATAACCGGGGAAGAGCCCTGTCAGGTGGTTGAGCGGTCACGAAACATAAATAAAGACCAGAAAACGACTCACAGATGAACTTGCGGTTGCTGAAGATGATAAGGAAGCCGACCCGGACGGATTTTGCGAAGCTGACAAAGCCATGATAGAGCTGGACCGCGTAGTTTCCACGGCTGGGTTGCTTCTCGATCTCTTCAAGACCGACACCGGCAATACCGTTGCCGCTGTTGCGTGGGGGGGAAACGAAAAACCAAATGCCCCCGGCAATGGTGAAGAAGATCGGGGTAAGGAAGAAGGAATAGTTGTTACCGAACTGGGAGATGGCGGCGGAGGAGGAGAAAGCACCGGCGGTGCCAGCGATTTCGTAGAAGACATGCTGGATGAGGTGAGGTGATCAGATGAGCTATAAAGGCTTGTCAAGAGTTTGCTTACGACAGTAGCATCCATCCTCCTCAACTTTCCGACGTTTCCGCCAACGATATCACATGGACTGGAAAGGGAGAGGGTATCAACGATTGCTCGATATGATCGAGCGTAGGGCGCGGGCTTACATGACACGCCGGATAAGCTCGACCATACCATAGGCGATCCCGCTGAAGGTCCAAATGGCGAAAATCTACAATACTCCGTCAGTCTCGGGTACAGGTCTAGGGTGTCGTGTGACAACCCACAGCGTTAGGATTCCAGTCTCCATAATGAACCTTGTTGTCCGCAGTCTTGAACCTGATCTGGCCACCTACAAAAGACGTAAGTTCCGTGCATTTACGATGATGGGGTGGGAAGGACGTACCGGTCGCGGCATCGACGATCAATAAGACCACGGTCATGAGGGAGAAAAAGAAGATGGCGGAGGCCAGAACGGATCGCGTGGGCCAACGCTTGATCAAGGGCGCGATGAGGATAGCACCGACACATTGAGCAGCCTGGTTAATTCCCTGAGCGGCGCCCACTGGATGATGACGCTGTGAGTCGGCGACAGATCGGCCGAAGCAGATGGGATTCTACGTACACTTTGTGAAGGCTTGCTCGGACTTGAATCTATCCGTGGCGAGGGTCGTGATGGAGCCGTTGAAGAACTCAAGGCCCAATTTGTAGAACATAATGCCTCCAATATAGATGGCACTTCAACGGATCGCTTAGCTTGGGTGGGAGAATAAAGTAACCTGTGCACTTACATATTTCGCCTCTCCTCCGCCGAATACGCTGAAGATACACATGATGAGTCACCGTTGGAAGAGAAGGGGGAGACACTCACAACGCCAAACGTCTGTGAACATCTTGTTGGGCAGCGGTAGAACGCAGGGATGGTGCAAACTTCCCTTCGTCGAGGACTATATGAATGCCTCTGTCCGCACGCACGTTCGCCACGGTTAGCAAGCCATTGGCTCGAACCTGGCATCGGGTCGAGGATCTTTCCCGCCTGTCTGGCTGGGCCGCCTTGGCGCTCACACCCTCTATGTTGATGGTACCTTCCGATGGAAATTACTGACGCCGGAGAATCACCATCACGTGGGTACACAGCCTTCGGAAAACCGACTTACGACAACTGTCCTCCCGTCGTTTGGGAGCAGTGACCCCAGAACCGACCTACTTCGCGGGGCTTCGGTCTATTCACGTACGGGAGCATCAGAACGGAATTGATCAGGAATGAATCTGTCGATCAGTCTGGTTTCCTCCGACCTCCTACTGTAAGACCCCAGAGCCAACGATGGGTTATTAAGGGTGTACATTCAGATCTTAAATTAGAACGCACATGCGAATACGGTGACGGGTGTGGTTGTCTGGTTTCTGGTTTTCTGGCGGGTGCTGAGAAACGTTCATGTGGGCTAAGTTGGGGTTCCACCAAAGGCTGAAGTATTAACTGTGGCATTGCGGGGGGTGCTGGCGGGGATTCCGGCATCCAAAAATAACGGCATATGTACCGAAAACCCACGCGGCCGATCGAGATGGCAGCATGCGCAGACCATGAAATCACACCACGATCGAGATTCAAGCACCCCACCAGCTTTGGCTCGGCATCCAGGGTTGGCAGGGAGCCTGGTTTGACAATAGAACGTTTATCGTCTGTCGTGTACTCTTATCAGCTCACATTCTACAAGAAAAACTTGACAGTGGACCACGGTCCAGGCGTCGGGGGAGCACGCTTCCGGGAAAGAGACCCGGACGCTGTCGCTGTCGCCAGCCAATAAATCCCGAATTCGGACGGTAGAACGTGCGATAGGTTGGAGGTTGTCAGAAAACGAGCGGGCCACTCTTTCAATGGACGTTGTCTGCGCACATTCCTGAAAGCTAAAATCACTAAAGGCTTCTGGGACAGATGGGTGGGATTCCAGACTGATCCCGATGCGCTTGAACCTTCTGGTACCAACCTCTGTAGGGGGCGGGCACCTGCGTTTGAGGCCATAATGCTCCTTGAGCGAAGCCAAACGTAACATCCACCACACTCATACGACCGATGCGACTTGGCATTTTCCTTATCGCATCCCTTCGGGCCCGCTAAGCATCCGATGAGATGAACTTGCTCACCCCGGTGTTACCCCTGAATTGCCAACGTCACCGAGCGGTCTAACCAAGTGCACGGTCGTGATCATGAAGCCTTGTCCACTGTGCGAGGGGGGTGATAGTAAGCCAAGGCATTCACACGCAAACTAGCCAATGGATTCGCAGCGTACATTGCACGTTCGAGAGAAGTAGGCGTCCAGACATTGCCAAGGCAATCATGTGCACGTGATGGATGTCCTTATTGGGCCCATGCCATTATAATAGATTCTGAGGCTAGTGACGGAACGGACAGTGACGAAGGGGATTTCAACGGGCTAACTATAACAACCTAAGGGCAACCCTAGACGGTGGGCTTTGTCGCATCGATGCGGGGATAGCATAACTAAAAAAAATCAATATCGCCTCCATGACAGGCACACGTTTACTAGGGGAAATCTGGAGCGGTCTAACGAACTGAAAGCTGCTACATTGCGCCACATTTGCTGGTCGCGTGAGGCCGTGAGGTAAGGCCGAAGGATGGGGCAGTGCATTGAGCCCCAAGATGCGCCAGTTTCCGGGGCGGATGCAATATATTTCGCCTGAGAAGGTCGGAAGAATCCACCAGAAACGACGGGACTGGGGCTTGGAGACAAGTACTTACAATTGCACTAGAGCTCAATCGAGTAAGGTTACGATGGGGCGGTCGGGGGGCCCTTCTGCGTTTCAACCGGAGGCGAATCCCGATGTCAACTTGGATCGGGGGTATTTTGATCCCAATTTCTATGGGAGAATCCAGGATTGAGCACTGGGCACGCAGGGTGCAAGATGTGGTCACAAGACTAAGTAGCTCTCCAGCGGGCGTGTTGCACACAAGTGGTCGTTGTTCTGGCAACCTGTCCAGTAGGATGAACGAACGGATAAGACACAGTGAGACACCAGACAAAGGGGTGTGCACCCGACGTTGGGGCCTACAGCCGTTTGCAATTCGATAGCGCATTTTTGAAAAAATACACTCAGGATTTTCTGTTTACGTGCGGAGCTGGGCTCCACTGGCACGCTCCACAGCCTGCTGCCTCGGGGAATCTTTTGCGAACCGCGGCATCTCGGTGGATGAGTCCACGAAATACCGGACACTTTCGAGACGTGGGTCTATCTTCATCCGAATAAATAAAGTTGATTGTCTCGTACTCGGGAGGGTTGTATCTACCACTCCCTCTCATTCAGTTCCCTTAAGCCCGGTTTGTGGGCGCCACGATTTCCCAAAGTGACGGAATATGGAGCATATCGGTAGGGCCGAGCCCCGCACGTAAACAAAGAATCCCGTGCGCGTTTTTGGAAAAACGCGCTATCGAATTGCAAACGGCTGTAAACGCTGACGAATTCGACACACCCATAACATTCCTCCCATCGTAGGGACAAAAGGGTGCGAGCAGTGAGCTAATAATTCGTTACGTTGACGGTCACAAACAAAGATGTTGGCGGAGCAAGTGATCAGTCAGAGGAACTGGAAGGATTCCGGACGGTTGGGTGGTGGTCGATGGTTAACGTTGAGGCAGAGCGCAAGAGTCTCAAGCGAACCATCTCAAAGGCTTCAAGACTTAAGCTTAAGGCTCAAGTACTTAACTATCAATTATGGCTCTGTTTTTACTCTCAGATGAAATATGTTGGCAGCATTTTTAGGTGACGACCGGATTGATCATGGCCAGCCGGGTGTCTGCCAGCGATATGTTTTCCGTGTGACAGGCTTACATACAGGGGGTCTCGCCCTTCTTTACGGAAGCGAGGGTCGGATCATAATCCTATCTTCCCCCCCGCCCTGGTTGTCAAATGCGTCGGGCCCCGTGGGTTAACGTTAGTTACGAGATGGTGATGCGACCTGAGGCATAGTATGTATAACGCGGGGCTTGGCTCCTCACGCGTGAACGAGTTTACCACCCCCCTGACTCACGCACACGACGGTGAAAACCGAAAGAGGGGGCAGCCAAGACGGAGAGTCGTGCTGTCATCCACCAAAGGTATTGGCAACCGGTGGTGCTGAATTTTAGAAAACGGGGGAGCCCCCACGCAACGGCTAACACCAATCTCTGGTCGCCTGGCTCAGGGACACGTCCGGGTGTTAAGTTGACCTCAAGAAGCCCTTAGCGGTCTCTATCCAGTGACACTAGGGTTATCGTCGAGGAGTACATGACACGACCGGATACGGCCGAAACAAGCCAGGGCTGATTTGGATCACGACCGTGGCGTTTGGCCAGAGGCAACCTCAGTCCTGAGACCACGATCTCACTGTGCACATGGTCGACGCCCCACGACCACGCCGATTCGATTCAAGGGGATCAGATCATCGTGGCCTATTTTGGCTCATACAGCACTTCTAAGACCGTCCCCACGTGGCTGGCGTTGGACAGGAAACTCTCGGAACCCATGAACGGGTAGCTGTCGTCTCGGGCGCCTAGTCCTAAGGGTGACCCAGCTTCGACCTCGACCACAACCATGCGATCGCCACTGGCTCTAATTTCTCTCGCGAGCTACGTCTTCGCGCAACGCTATAGTGCTCAGGAACCCCTCGGGTCTTTCTCTGGTGTTTCAAAGCTAGAGGGGAACGTAACTACGATGCATTTGTCAGAGCTGGGATCGACGGATGAATTTACGACTCTCGTCCATCCAAGGTTTCCCTACCACCAGGTCAGAGTCAAAAAAACCAATTTCTGTGACCCAACCGTGAAGTATGTGTCCCGTCTCTTCGAGAGAAATCCGCGTCATCTGAGCTGCATCGCAATTAAGTGCCTACACTGGATACCTTGACGTCGATGATGGTGCGAAGCATCTATTCTTCTACTTCTTCGAGAGTCGACGCGATCCAGACAAAGGTAAAAGCCCCGAATCTTCCCTGTGTTCGCTATTCGTTAAGAGTTCTATCGCAGATGATGTTATGATGTGGATCAACGGAGGTGCGACCGCCTCGCTCCGAAGTTAGCGGCGACATTAACCAAGAGCCAGGTCCTGGATGTTCGAGTTCAATGGGTCTCCTCATGGAACTTGGACCATGCAGCATCGACATGGAAAACGTATCCGCTAATGGGACTACCTGGAATCCACACAGCTGGAATAACGTGGCGAACATTTTCTTCCTGGACCAACCGTACATCACACGACCTCCGTACTAACTGTATCGCTGATGCTTGATAATCCAACAGGGTCGGAGTCGGTTTCTCGTACGCCGATCACGGCGAAGTTGTAGATACCACTGAAGACGCTGCAAAGAATGTCTATGCCTTCATCACCATCTTCTTTGAGCACTTCACCCAGTTCTCTGGGAGGCCGCTCCACCTTGCTGGAGAATCCTACGCCGTAGGCCGGTCCTGCTTCGATGGACTCCTAGGGGCTAATTTTACTTGTTAGGGACGATACCTTCCCGTCTTCGCCAGCGAAGTGGTTGACAAGAACGTTATCGCCGCCGTTGAAGGTCGTCCTACGATCAACCTCAAGAGTGTTATGATTGGGAACGGCATTACCGATTTTACAACGTGAGTTTTATACCTTACCGCTGATCAGCCGCGCTCTGAGTCTGGGAAGTCTATACGACGGAAGATACATGACGGAATGCAGCACAGCTGCGCTCGATGTCCCGTTTCAGAGTATCACCGAGTGCGTCCGAATCAAAACTGCAGTAAGCAAGACGTTAAATCAGCGGAGCGAAGCTGACGTTCCGTTTGTGCCTAGCTCCCTCGCTGCAACGCAGCTCTGAAGCGCAGCTGCATCGATGTCTTTGACCCCATCGATTGCGAAGCTGCCGTCAACTTCTGTGACACGCAGACCGGCTCCGCTTTCCGGGCCACTGGTGAGGACATGCACATAGTGAACTAAAACTTTCTCATGCTAAATCCCGCACAGGACAGAATGTATACGATATATCCAAGGTGAAGTACAAAGCCATGTGTTATCCAAGGGTCTCCACAATAAACGCAAAATCGTAGAAATGCATAGGCGAATTGTGTTATGAAGAGACCGAGGTCATCACGGACTACCTCAACCGCCCGGATGTTAGGAAATTACTCGGCGCCGAATCACCCGGCAACTTCACTTCGTGTTCGGACGATGTGTTTAACAGGTTCATTGAACGCAAGGATAGGATCAGGGTTCAAACCCAGCTCTACGTGGGCCAATTGCTCGAGGTAAAGTCGGTCCACCGGGGTTCGTTGAGTGCCGGTTTCACCCACGTGTATCGTCGTTAGCGGGGCATCCGAGTTTTGATTTACCTCGGAACATACGATTGGCAATGTAACGCCAGTGCCAACAAGCTTTGGGTGGAACGTCTGGAATGGATCGGGCAAGCGGAGTATTTGTCTAATTCGTGGCGTGAATGGACCTTTGACGGCAGGAAGGCCGGCGAGACCAAGTCCTCCGGGTCGCTGACGGTAGCCACCGTGTATCGCGCGGGACATATGATAAGTCGTTTCTCATCAATCTTCACCGGCTTTGACTGATGGATATCGTCCACGTCCCTCATGATAAGCCGCAAGAGGCACTACAGTTGGTTTCTCGCTGGTTGAATAACAATGACCTCTGATTTTCCCACCTACGAGAGGATAAGTTGGTGCCTGGGGATACCGGGGGTGAGTTGTTAAGTTCAGCTGTTGGCGGTGATGTCGGGGAGGTCTGGGATGCTGAGAACGAGAGAACGGTAAACATACAAAGAGTGGTGTAAATGGCATGAGAAGGGCGCCAAAAAGTTGACGGAGACTTACCGAACGCAGCTGAGAGTGTTGTTGAGCCCGACAATAAGAGCAATGTCCGAGAGGACTTTGTTTTGTTTGTTTGAACGATCGCCCGGGCGAGCGGTAATGAACCCAAGCGCGCGGGACCAGGCGGTGGTTGTCCGACAATCATAAAGATTGCGACTTATCGGGGACAACCCCGGAGGGAGTTTCCATGGCCACGGTTGCGATATCCTGCA
>Ga0307513_10009369_pt1 | contig 12389 bp, 9 predicted proteins | sample 15_EM_MG_FD_202174 | JGI IMG/M metagenome (GOLD analysis project Ga0307513, IMG submission 202174) | Populus trichocarpa ectomycorrhiza microbial communities from riparian zone in the Pacific Northwest, United States - 15_EM | ecosystem: Host-associated > Plants > Roots > Unclassified | place... | reverse complement strand
TATTAACTTAAAGATGAATATTATTGTGAATGTGTTTGACTTCTCATGCAAAGGAAGGATACGTAAAAAAATTGATGTAAATATGATAATGTTTATATGACATAATACATGCATGACTATGATTATATGAATGAGAAACTATAGATGTCCATGCATTGTTATTGAGTTTTTTTAGAACTTCTTATATGTGTTTGGAATAACGTGTTAAGGAATAAATGAATTATGTATGCCTAATTGGAAGAAATTTATGTGCCTAGTTGTTTGTTTTATTGTAGTTATCCTTGATGTGAGATTTAAATCGATAATGGTTATAAAAATATAGTTTGAGAAGATATATGTGTATACAAGTTATAAGAGTTTTTTTTTGTTGAGTGAACTAAGAAAAATGGATTTAAAGGAAAATGAAAATTCAACGAGAAATGAATGAGAAATGAAGGTTAAGATGAAATAAATTGATTTAAAATATTAATATGGGGAATGTACATGGAATAAAAAATAACATGGTATATCTATTGATATAGGAGATGCCACAGGAGTTATGCAGCAACAGAGAGGTACCACTAGAGCTTCAACAACAAGTATGTGTTATAAACCTCAACCTTTTTCTTTACCTAGTTTATAATAATAGTTTTCTGATGCAATGATATTTTGTGTTAGAATTGTGACTTAAGATGAAAAGAAGTAGTTTCCAATAATGGACTAATGCTTGGTAACGGGCAATGAAATTAGATTCCTGAAAGTGGGAATAATGTGCGGTAAACGGCAAAGGAATTAGTTTTTGGTAATGAGAATAATGCCTGATAATGGGTAACAAAATTAGATTTCTAGAAGTGTAAATAATGCTCGGTAAGGGACGAATGAATTAGTTTCTGGTAATAAGACTAATGCCCGATAATGAACAACGAAATTAGATTTTTGAAATTAAGAATAAAGTCTGGTAAGGGGTGAAGGAATTGGCTTATGGTAATTGGGACTTATGACCGGTAATAGACGATAAAATTTGGATTTCTAGAATTGAGAATAATGTTGGTAAGGTGTGAAATAATAAACTTCTATAGGCTAACAACTTTTGATTATTGGAAATAAATTATTAATGATGCTAGTTCCAATTTAAATGTATTATTACGTTTGTTTTTCCTTGCTTGATAATTTTCATGTTGTAATCTTAATTAATATTAACTACAAGTACCTCATAACCATGAGCGGAATGATAGTTATATAGGATATTCTAAGATGATTTTGTTTAACTTGTATTAGATCCCTTTTTTGTAGTGTATTGAGATTTGTAATTAAATATTAAATTGTCCCAAAGTTTATATAATTTTGAATTTGATTTAAACATGTAAAATTATGACGTTGCATTAGTTTCTTTTATTGTATTTGAAATAATTAATATGTAACTGTACTCCTTAAATTTGTTTTTGAAGATTTTCATATTTGATATCGATAATTTTATCTATATAGTGAACTATAATAACATGTGACGAATATGATGTGTCTGAGTTGTGGTGTGATAATTCCAGGGTGATTGGACAATGAACGAGACGTGGATTGGTTGAATATTGAAGTGTAACTGGCTCTAGTCGATAACTTAGAATCTCCATCGAAATTTCAGTAGATTTCACAATTTAAGATTTTTTAGTAAGATATATATATATATATATATATGAAAAAAAAATCTCACTCTAAAAGTTATAATATTTCATAAGACATTAAATATGATTACTAGTAAGTATTTTTTAGAGGATGTTACAATTGGTATTAAAGCCCTGACATGGGTTCAGGAACTATCATGAAAATTGATGTATGTGGAATTGTTTCAGGATGGTATGTGTGAGACATGACACGAGAACAAATCCCTCTTCAGTAAGGAGAAGGGATTAGGATATAGATCCTGAGAAAAGTAAGGAGAAGGATCCCCTAGTTGATAATGCCTCTCATGTTCCATTGATTTCCACTCATGGGAGACGAGATGATTTTGTTGGACTCTTAAATAATACCACTTCTAGACAGGTGAGAGTTTCACAACCACAGAGGTTTAATCGACAGAGATAAGCAGTTGTGCCTCCACCCGTGGTACCTATGAGAGCCCCCACTCCAAATGTTGACCTTGTTGTTATTGCTCAAATAATAAGAGCAGTCATGGAGAATATGAGTAATGCCTCGGCCCCTACACCTCCAGTTGCCCCAGCAATGTCACTAGCTCCAGTGGTCATTGACATGATCAAAGAGTTGATGTCTTATCCCAAGTGCAGGAGTGTCAAAGTAATAAATAATTAGGCAAGACCGGGGTCGATCCAACGGGAGGTCAACTATATAAATTACAAATAAAGAAAACAATTTGAAGAGAATAACAATAGAAAAGGAGTTGAAGAGAGTTTTGGGATATGATATTGATGTAAGGATTAAACAATGATAAAACAATTATCAATGTTAGAGGATTTACTAATGATATTTCAAATAAGTATAATATAATTTTTATTACTCAATTGGAAACCACACACAAAGGAGGTTCTAATCGGATGATTTATCATTAATAGCTCATTATAAATTATTAACATGATGATATTAATTATCTTATTTAAGTAACACCAATACATATAAATATTATCAGGTATTCATGATGTTAACTTATGTTAACAACAAATCAAGTTTTTCTCATAACAACGGTGTCGGTAAACATGGTCGAAGACAATGAAGGATCAAGCATTTGTTGTACAAAAGGTTATACAGCACAAATCTAGATTAACCATTTAACAAGCAAGGTATTAAGAATTGGTAAGATAAAAATGATAGGACATGTTAACAGCAAACTTTCTTGAATATAAGCATTGAAGTTTATGTTGAGTTTATATTATACGTATTCTAACACCATTAGTAAAACCTTTTCACCTTGACAAAATAAACTTAACTAAACATAATAAACAAGATAAGAACATAGTTATGATGAAAAGTATAAATAAGAGATTAATGAAAATAAAACATGAAATAAAACTTAAACATTACAAAGAGAGAAAGCAAGAAAATGATCTTGATCTGAAAACCAAGATGCCTCAATGTATGGAAAATATCTCCTTTTATAGGTTAAAAAGAACTATTCATTTGGTAAATAATTATTGACTTGGTGGATAGCCCTCAAGTTTATGTCTGGACAAAATGTCATTGCTAACATCAGAATTGGAACAAGTGGTATTCATGAAAGTTGTAAGGACTTGTCTCAGATTTCTACCAAAAAATAAATGAGCGCATTTAGACTTCTAGAACTTCAGATATGAACACAACACTAAACAGTATCTGGGCTGTATGACAGATTTGGAAGTTTCTTTTGATGCAGATTTGGACTCCAAAATGGAAGAATTGAGTCTTGAACTCTTTATGAATGTTTTAGGCCTATGTCTTAGCTTTTCATCCATATAAACCAGACCTAAATCCAAGGTCTACAACTCCAAATATGACCCAATGACTGAATGGTGTTCCAGTTTGAACCAACATCTCTTCTCTAAGCTTAACCCTTTCTTTGTCCTTTCACTTTCAATAATTAATCACATCAATCAATCAATCCTTTGAATAATGAGATATACCTACATTTAGAATGAGCATTTACCATAAATTAAAGCTATCTTATATTATCAGACTTGTTATTATAAAACATGCTTAAATTAGGGAATTTAATAATACTTTAAGTGCAATATGATGATATAAAACCTTAATGAGAATGCACTTTTAAGTACTAATCAGTTATGACACTTAGAAATAGTGTAGTTGCCTTAGTACGAATTGTAAAGAGTATATGAGAGATGAGTTGTGAACCTTTTCTAGGGGATCAAGATGCAAAAATTACTAGATGGTGGATCAAAAAGATAAAGAAAACATTAATTCAGATAAAAATGCAAGATGAACTAAGGGTAGACTGTGCCAGTCAATTGCTGACTGATGGAGCCTAGTCATGGTGTGAAACAATGCAGTCAAGGAGAGCCACAAGGTTATGAATGTGGGGAGATTTTAAAGTTGAATTTGAGAATTAGTTCTCCTCATGGTATCATTGCAAAATGAAGGAATATAAGTTCTTAGCATCGAGGCATATTGATGTCTATGTTGGAATATGAGAGGAGATTCAATGACCTCTCAATATTTACCCCACATCATGTGCCTACTAAGCAGCACATGATAGAGAAATTTAGAGACAGACTAAGGTAGGAACTAAAATAGAAACTAAAACAGGGATTATTAACCCTACAATTCGAGATGATAAAGGATTTTACAGAGACGTCCTAGGCTTTGGAGGCGTGCATTGTTGAGGGTCAGCAGGGCCAACTAAGTGGTGGCAAAAGAAAGGAGGTTGACTATTACATAGGTAAACCTCATAAGCCTTCCCTTTTTAATAAGGAAAAAAAAGGACAATACAATTAGTCAGAGCAGGTCAGTTGCTGGATTTTATCAGAGTACAAGTAGAGGGTCAACTAGTGGACAATCAAATTTTAAGGGTAATTCTGCTGGAGGAGTTTTAAAGCAAAAGACCATTACTTATCCTCTCTATGTTAGGTGTGAGCAGGGACATCCTAGAGATTGTTATGATTTTAATCTATAATCTTATGGTTTGTTATGATTTTTTTTCTTCTATTTTATTTAATTTTAGAAGGTTGTTATGTATCTTTATTTTAAAGTTATAATTTATCTTTTAAAATGTTTTTTCATGCATTTTGGATGTTTTGATTCATACCAAATATTGTATTGATTTATATTTTCTAATAAATGAATTATTGATTTGTTTATGATTGTTTGTAGTATCTTGTTGGTTCGATCATGCTTTTTATTTATCTTGCTTATACTTTCTAAGAATGACATTAATGTTATCTGATTGGTTTTGATCATGTATACAACACTATTCATATATACATTACTATACATGTATATGAAAAATTGGTACGGTGAATAAATTTGCTCTAAAACGTTTTGTATAAAGAGATTAGATTTTAAGCAAGACTATTTATTACCCCTTCAATCTTTTTTAGGAACTTACTTAGTAAAAGTATTATTCGTATAATACTATTTTTTTTATACAGTACAATTTATAAGTGAAATGATGATAATTGAGCAAATCATAATGAACAAAATAAGGCTTAACCCAGGAAAGGGAATGAATGTTGATTTTATCTTGTATAGTTTAATTATTTTTATTCATTAAGTTTCTTTATTCCAAGTTTTTATTTTTTGCTTATTGTGGAGCCGAAATATTTATTTATAAATATTATTAGCTACTATATTTTTTATAAATTATATTATGTATTTTACTCCCTTTATTCAACACTTAAGTTGTGCTAATCAATGTTGCTAATCAATTCCACCATCACTTTTTGTGATGCATAGTAAGAAACCTTAAAAGTTTATTGAATTAAATTTTAAAAAGTGGCAACAAAAGATATTATTCTATCTAACCACCTTAAACTTAGCAAAGTTCATGATCGAGAAAGCACCAAAATCATCATAATATGAATCTGACCCTACTATTATAGCAATTATGGATGCATGAAATCATATTTATTTTGTGTGCAAGAACTACATCTTGAATAGGTTGGACAATACATTATATGATGTGTATAGTTCAATCAATAGTACATAATCAATATTAGCAGCTTTAGATAAAAAGTACAAAGTTAAAGATGTCAGAATGAAGAGATTCAAAGTCGGTAAATTTCTAGATTTCATGATGGTTGATTCAAGAACCGTAATGAGTCAAGTTCAAGTGTTTTAACTCATTTTGCATGATATACATGTTAAAGGTATGTCTCTAAGTAAGTCCTTCAAATGGCTACAATCATTGAAAAATTGGCATCATTTTTTAAATACTTCAAGAACTATCATAAACATAAATGCAAAGAGATGGGAATTGAAGACCTCATTTTGAGGTTAAGGATAGAAGAGGACAATAAATTATCCAAAATGAGAACCAACTTTTTTGGTGCCCTAAATAAAATGTTATTAAACAAGTGGTAAAGTCTCTCAACAAAAATCAAAAGAAAAAGCTTGTTATGAAAGGGAAAGGAATTGTCAAGAAGTTCAATGGCAATTGCTTTATCTACAAAAAAAACTAGGCATTTGGCCAAAGATTGCAGAAATAAGGGTAAAAAAGGAAACCTTATGAAAAGGATTGTTTAAGCCAGTGTCATTGAGTTTGATCACCTTACTAATGAAATTTTAAAAATAAACTTGTCTTATGTTGTTTCTGAAGTCAACCTTATAAACAATCATGAGTAGTGGTAGGTTGACATTGGTGCTACAAGATATGCAGACATTGATAAGAGAATGTTTTTCACTTTTAAAGAAATGGATGGAGAAAACCTCCACATGGGGAACTCGTTAACCTCCAAGATACTGGGTGTTAGAAAGGTCATACTAAAGATGATCTCTAGAAAGCTTCACACCCTCAACAATGTATTGCATGTTACTGACATTAGAAATAATTGAGTGTCTGATTTATTATTAAGCAAAAATAATTTAAGATGGTTTTTTAGAGTAATAAATTTATACCCTCTAAAAGTTGTATGTTTGTAGGAAAGAGATATCTCTGTGATGACCTCTTTAAAATGAATGTAATGACTATTATAACCGATTATGAGAATAATAATAAAATTATCTCTTCTTCTTATGTGCTTAAGTCTTGTGATGTACGACATGACATATTAGGTCATGTGAATTATAATTCTATATAAAGATTAATAAACCATGAGTTATTACCAAATGTAAGATTTATGTAGAATCAAAATTCAAAAAAAAAAATTTTCAAATTGTTGAAAGAAGTAGTGAACCTACTTAATTCACTTAGATGTTAGTGATTTAAATTTTATGCAAACTAGAGGTGGAAAAAAGTATTATATTACTTTTATAGATGATTGCACAAGGTATTGTTATACCTATTTTCTTAGGAGCAAAGATGTAGCTCTTAAAATGTTTAAACATTACAAAAATAAAGTTGAAAATCAACTTAATAAAAAGAAAAAGGTAATAAAAAGTGATAAAGGTGGAAAATACAAAGCACCATTTGGTGAATTCTTTTTCTAGAATAATATTATTAATGAAGCTACTACTCATTATTCACCACAACAAAATGGCATTGTGAAACGTAAGAACCGAACATCAAAAGAAATTATGAATGTTATGTTAATAAGTTTAAAAGCACCTCAAACCTTATAGGAGGAGGCAATTTTAACTATCAATTATATACTTAACAAAGCATCCCATAAAAAGTTAGAAAAGATACCATATGAATTGTGAAAAAGTAGAAAACCTTCCTACAATTACCTAAAAGTATGAAAGTGTCTTACAAAACTAGCAATATTTGATCCTAAAAATGTCAAGATAAGACCTAAGACCTTAGATTGTATATTTATCGAATATGCAAATAATAGTAGTGCATATTGATTTCTTATACACAAGCTAAGTATTGAGGATATTCATCCTAATACTATCCTATAATCAAATAATGCTACATTTTTTGAATATGTGTTTCCATGAAAGGAAGCACGATAAAATCTTTCACTTAAAAATACAATTGAGGGTAGCTCAAGTAATTATCATCAATTAGAAGATGATACAATTAAGCTTATAAGGAGTAAAAGGGCAAAAATGACCAAAATATTTGGTTTTGATTTTATAACATATTTGTTAAAAATAAACCTCGAATCTTCTATGAGGCAAGTCCTCTTTAGAAGCTTTCTATTGGAATGAGATAGTTAATAGTGAAATTGAATCCATTATGAATAATCTTACATAAGAATTAAAGGGTCTTTCTTCCGAAAGTAAACTATTAGGTTATAAAAAGATCTTTAAAATGAAGATGAGAGTTGATGGCACTATTGACAAATATAAAGCTAGACTTATAGATTTTAAATAACAATAAGATATAAACTATTTTGACACATATTCATATGTGTCAAGAATAACTTCTATACGAATCTTAATAGGCATTGCAGCTATTAATAAGCTTAAAATACATCAAATGGATATAAAAAAAGCTTTCTTAAATGGTGGCCTTGATGAGGAGGTTTACATGGAACAACCTGAAGGGTTTGTTATTAATGGACTAGAAAACAAAGTTTATAAGCTTGCTAAATCATTATATGATTTAAAACAAGCACCTAAACAATGACAAGAAAAAATTGATAAGGTTATATTCTCAAATGAGTTCAAAATCAACAAAGTTGATAAATGTGTTTATATGAAAAACACGGACAAAGGTTATATTAGTGTATGTCTCTATGTGGATGATATACTAATTTTGGGTAGCAATGATCACATAATCATGTTTACTAAGAAAATGTTAATAAATAAGTTTGACATGAAAGACTTGGATGTTGTAAATGTCATACCAGGAATACAAATTTCTAAAACATCTGATGGATTTGTATTGTCCTAGTCTCATTATGTTGAGAGAATTCTTGATAATTTTTTAAAAGTGACAATAACACTGTTAAAACATCAATTGGTATAAGTGTAAATATGTCCAAGAATAGTAATAAGAGAATAAACCAATTGGAATATTTTTGAATAATTAGAAGCCTAATATACATTATGAAATATACAAGGTTTGGTATTATTTACTCAGTTAGTAAACTAAGTAGATTTATAAGTAATCCAAGTTTGGATCATTGAAAGACAATAAAAAGGTACTCAAATATTTGAGGTGTACACGAATTATGAGCTATATAAAATATCCAGCACTCAGGATTTAAAATCCATAAGTGGATATGTGGAAATTCTTCAAACAAACATGTATCTCTAGATCCTTAATTAAATCAGAGTTTATTGCTCTTGATAAAACTGGAGAGGAAAGCAAATCAATTCAAAATCTCTTAAAGGATATGTCATATTACCCAAAACCATTACCAACTATTTGTATCCATTGCAATAGTTAAACAACTATTGGAAGGGTATAAAGTATAATGTATAATATTAAGTCTAGAAATACACGTCATAGATATAATACAATTAAACTCTTGCTCTCAAATGAAATTATTTCTATTGACTATGTAAAGTCAAAGAAAAATATTACAGATCTGCTAACCAAATGTTTGTCAATAGAGCTTGTGTATAATTCATCTAGAGAAATGAGCTTAAAGCCTTTAAAATATGAAAGAGTGTAATAATGGTAGCCATACTTAGTTAATTAGAGATCTCAATATCTAGGTTCAAATAGAAAAGTAAGTCATATAACATTCTCCAAGTAGTTCAAATGGAAAGTAAGTCATATAACATTCTCCAAGTAATTCAAATGGAAAAGTAAGTCATATAAAACACTTATGAATCTAAGAGTTCTTCAAGAATAAAATGAACACAACTATGAGAACCAACTAAAATCCCCAAGTAGAGAATTATGTGAGTACTATAGTCTTGGTTTACACAATAGGATAAATAGTTTAAGACATCGCATTCACTATTTAGCCAAGTAAATCTGATAGTATTTTATTAAGAAAGACTTAAACCTAAAAGTTACCTATCCTAATGAAGTAATGTACCACATTAGTATCTTTTAACAAATCTTTGAGTCATTTTCAAACTAGTGAGATAATTTTACATTCATGTGGGGGATTGTTGGAAATCTTTTTAATTAACATGGTTTAAACAAATTATAGGTGAATAGAAAATTAATCTTAAAGAACCTTTGGTTTTTCAAGATTTAATTCTTGATTTATGGTGGCTAATCAAAGGTTGATAATGATAGAAACTAATTCTTATTAATTTTTCAACCTTTTAGCTTCTAAAATTCACTATAAAAATAGAAGGTGAAAGAAGAGTTTAAAACTTGAATTTTTAGATTTTTACGTACTCTTCCTCACTTTATATTTTAGTGTTTTTTTTCTCATTTTAAAGTTTAGTTTTGCTCTCAAATCTAAAGCTTAGGTTCATCTTGTTGAGAGATACTTGAGTTTTTTTTGTTCAAATATATTGTTTAGAAGTGCATCTAAACAAAGGAATCTTGAAAGACATATTGTAAACATCTTAGTTGCATAAATGAAGAGTAATAAAACCTTAAAGACAAAGGATGCATCCTTGAAAACAATAAAAGTTTCATTACTTTAAAGTACTTCAACAAATAAGTATCATCATTTGTTTCAATTTAAACACAAATTGTTTTATTATTATTAGTGTTGCACTTGACATCGTAATGAGATTTGAAATGTGAAAATGGTTAAGGAAGTCGCCACCTAGTTTATGGTTACTAAAAACTCTAACTAATCTTCAAAGATTCTTAGATAATGGGTTGATTATACTAAAAGGAAGACACATCACCCTAAAGTATTTTACTATGGTAAGCTACATTGCACTTGTATCTAATGATAAAATTACCTGCCATGCTTTTGACCTACACTGGTATATATATATATATATATATTTGGTAAATACTATTAATTTTATAACTTGATTTGGAATCCAGGCTTGGCTAGAAGGCCCAATTCTCACATAGAAAACATGATGTTGGACTCCAAATGATGACAAATGAAAAGTTAGGCTTTATGCCCATTTCTTGGATTATGTTCAAAATAGGCACAAAAGCCATCAATCACACTCAATAGACCTTTTAGGGTCACGTTGACCCATCCTTAATTTTCCTGTCATGATGGGACAATATGCTAATCACATAAAACTTTTTATATAAGAAACATATGAACACTTTAACATCTGTAAAAAGAAAAAAGATTTACAAATAAAGTAAAAAATAATTTTTTTAGAAAATAGATATTGTCGTTACTAGAACAACACCGTCGATAGGATAACAAGTTATTATATAAAAGAAAAGTGAATCCAAAGGGAATCTTTTAACTCTCTAATCAAACTCATTTATTATTGTTTTTATACGTAAAACTTTGAAAGCAAATGGTTTTTTTTAACTTCATAAGAAAAGGCCCCATTGAGTGATCATACTATCATTAAAAAGAATTAAAAAAATAAAATAGTAAAGTGTTGTCTTCCAATCGATTAGACTCATTGATTGATCATATTGCCAATAGCAAATTCTATGATAAAAACCATTAACATAATTTTTTGTACACATATAAAATGTTCCCTACCTTTACATATTGAAAATTAAGAAGATTTTAACTTTCTGAATCAAACTTCCACACTTAAATGTATTAGAAGTGTAACAGGTCATTGTTGATAACTTGGAACTTTCCGTTATAGGGGAGACTCTGCTAAAATTTTGATAGATTATAAAACAAAACAAAAATATGTGTTCTAATAAGCATGATTATGTGTTTTGTCTCAGTATTTAGGACTGTTACAATGTTGGAATGAATATGCTAAAGGTTAGTAAGATGTTTATACATAATGTTATTATGATGAAAATAGACTTTGATAGAGATTAATTAAGGATGTTTGAGGAATTAACCATGTTAATATACATACCTAAGGTAGTGTTTGGTTGTTGTCCCGAGATATAAGAGACAAAGACAATGAAGACTAATGAGACAAGAAAGAAAATGAGACTGAGACAAGAAAGAAAATGAGACTAAGACAGAATTATGTTTGGTAATGATGTACAAGACAAGGTGATTATCTTTGTATCTTATTTGGTTATAGTGGACAAGACAGAATAAATATGAGAAAGTCTATTTTACCATTAATATATATTGTTATCAAACCTACATGTTTAAAAAAGATAATTCGATATTTGATTTTTTTTCACTTTAGTTTATATTGAGTGTTGAAATTAATAATATTATAATAACCCTAGTTATAAAAATAGAACTAACTTGACGGGTTGATTCGAGGCCTGGACTAGTCCAAGTTTAAGAAAAAAGAAATAAAAGACTGACTCGATCTGGCCCGGTCAAAAACTTAAGTCAACTTAAGATAAAACATTGGTAAAAACCTTGTTTACTTTTTGAAAAAAAAAATTGGGTCAGCCGAGTTGAACCTCCTAATCCATGACCTGAACCTTACCTCAGATCAACTCCTGATTTGGATTTTAAAACAATGATAATAATTACTTTTATCCATATGTTGACTCAAGTCAATCCATGTTGACCTTTCTGGCTTGTGACCTAGGCCTTACCTAAGTTGATTCCCGTGTCGGATTTTAAAACTATGCTAATGACAACTTTTATCCTTACATTGACCTACATCAATATGGGTTGACGCTCCTGATACATGATTGAGGCCTTGCCTTGAGTTGATCCCCTAATCAAGTTTTAACACTATGATAATAATTACTTTTATTTTATGTTGACCCAAGTCAACTTGGTTTGATCCTCCTAACACATGACCTAGGCCTTACCCCTAGTCGACTCTCGAGTCAGGTTTTAAACTATGATAATAATTATTTATGTCCTTATATTGACTCAGGTCAATGGTTAACCTCACTCGTGACCCAAGCCTTGTCCCGAATTGAT
>Ga0307513_10009368_pt1 | contig 12390 bp, 16 predicted proteins | sample 15_EM_MG_FD_202174 | JGI IMG/M metagenome (GOLD analysis project Ga0307513, IMG submission 202174) | Populus trichocarpa ectomycorrhiza microbial communities from riparian zone in the Pacific Northwest, United States - 15_EM | ecosystem: Host-associated > Plants > Roots > Unclassified | place... | reverse complement strand
CGTTTATTGGTTATTATCTTGGAATTTCTGTCCATGCATTCTCCCTCCTGTCGAACCTTTCCTATGCTTTGGGCGGTCTGCTGTTTTTTTAGGGTACCTGACTGATCATTCCAACCCGCTCCTGGCTAGCGTACATGCCAATATAGCTAGCATACTCCATATCTACAGTCCTACTCGCCACATGGGTTATCTTTTTGTATCATATAGAATTGATCATCGAGCAAATCGAAACAGCGAGATGGATTTATGAACAACAAACTTGAGAGAACTGAAGTCCGGCGGTCAAACCATATCGACCATCAAGAGGTAGCGGAGACGGATCTGTGACGGCGAATAGACGATGTACTGTGCGTTCGTAAATGGGTATCAGCGACAAGCTTTTCACTCCCCGGCAGAGCCCAGCGCCGACCCCAGTTCCACGTTATATGGTGATCTGGAGGTAGACCATAAAGTGTACGCACCTCGTTGTACTCGAGAGACAGGTCGTTCCTCGAAACCCTCTCGAGTCCGCCTGCGGTGTACACCCAACGCGCGTTAGCGCTTTAATGAGAAAATAAGAAACGAGAAAAAAACGCACCCTTGGGCATCCAGCATCCCTTCAGTTCATCGTGCCCCAGTGCCTCTCCGGCGTCCATCCACTCCTTTGGTTGTGTCCGTCCAAGTCCCTTCGTGGCCCTACGTCATAATTGGAGTCAGAAGTGAGCCAAAAACTCTGGAAAATTCGAGAATGCGGAGCTGGGGCTGATGACGTCGGTTCTCCGACGGACGGGGGCCAGTCTGTTGACGACCCAAGGCACAGAAGAGTGATAGAAAGGCGACGTACAGCGCTTGAGCCTTCTTGCAGTCATTATCTGCGTGATAGTTTGCGTGATTTTGTTCGAAGAACGGCCTGACTGCGACTTCACAGAGAAGCATGACGCCGATGCCATGACTCATGCTGGAAAGGTGGTGAGCATCGAAGCGTGAAAAGAAGGAAAGGGGAACGTACTAGCTGTGGCAGTAGTTGGCAGATTTGGACATGGCCTAGTGTATGAGAGGGAAGGACACCATCAGATGCAACGATACGTCGAGTTCGTACTACGACTCACATCCGCGAAATACACGCCCTTGCCAAACATGTACCCAGTGGCGGGTGCTTCAGGAGGTGCAATGCGCAGCCCTTGACTCAAAATGCCTGTGCAGCAAGCTAATGTCAAAGATCGGCACCCTTACGCGTGGGAAATAGACGTACCACCAAAGTTCGTCGATCGACTACCATGCCACAACAACAACCTCTCGCCAGCTTCGAGTTTACCATACCCTCCATTACTCCAGGCCTCACCTTCTCCGTACCTCTCCACACGGAACGCAAGCTGGATGGTTGGGTTACGGACTCCGGTGTGTGTCCTACCGTGCGTCGACGTGATATACTCCTGGAGTTGCTTGTGCTCCGATGACGAGGAATTGATGGACTCCAAAAACTTGAGGTTGAGACTTGCAAACCGTGCGTCGAGGGGGTCGAGCCGCTTTCCGTTCGCATCGCGAGGCGTTTTGTCCGATATGACGGTTTGAGCGATTTCTGTACGGATCCCTCAGCCTTTTTCAAGAAAACTCGATGTCGAGCTCAACGTACTCATGTCGCCGAGCGCGTCGACCAAGTCGAGTTCCTGTGACGATCGAATTAATGGACGGAAATTCAAGGCTCCTTGACTTGGCAACGTACACGCTTAAGAATGACCTTGCTGTTAATGACCGTAGGTCGATCGCGACCAAAATGATGAGGAATAACTACACCGTGAATCTATTAGTTCTAATCCAATTCGACTGCGGGCCAGTGTCAACAAACCTGAGTAGTATGCATCGGTGAGTCGTGTACATGCATGACTCCTCATTATTGGTGACAGAGTATTATCATCGAGCACGTCTGCGAGTTCCTGCAGAAAAGCTGAACATTTGAATGCGGCGAACGTCGCATATACTAACTTTCAGAGCAGAAAACCCTTGCAGAATGGTGTTCTTGGACAAGCGACCAAGAGGGAGTTTGTTGGCGTCGTAATTCATCTCGGACAAGACAGCATCAAGCAACCTTTGCAGCGTGTCAGCGGGAGAAGACGATTATGCAAGCTGTAAGGTACTCGGTTGAGAAAATCAAATTACACAATCTCTGAAAATGATTTAGTAACACTCTCTTGCCACTGGCTGCCACCTTACCGCCACTTCTGGCTCGAGCTTCGAGTCTGCGATCGGCTCATTGCTATCGCTATCATCCTGGCGGACCTCCTTCTCGTCTTCGTAGTCGCGTTCAACCCACATGTATTTCACTGGAAGAAATATAAGATGGTGAGATATATCCTCGATCCACCTGAAAAAGGGACTCACTGTTTTGTGCACCAGTCATAGAGCGCCTATCATCCCAGTTGGTAGCGGTCTTAGCCTTGAATTGTTTCTTGAATTGGATGATAGCGGCCGCGGGTGGAAAAGGACCCTTGCGAGACTGTTGGCCCCGTTCACCGACGCGTCCCCAGCGCGTGAAGAGGGAAACTGCGTTGGTGTTTCCAATAGGGTGAAGCAATTGGATGACATAGACTAGCCGGTCAAGAGTGAGCGAAGAGACATGGGCGGAGGATGAAAGCACGAGGCATGCTCACACTTGTTGTTATTTCTCTGTATGGAGCTTTGGTTGAGCATTGCGTCGTAGACATCCTCGTCGTCGGCATAAACTTGGTGAGAGTGCACATAGGGCGATTCTGGATCAACGGGGGCCTTTCCACGCTTGATGACCTTAACCATCTTCTTCGAATCCTCTTCTTTATCGTCGTCTGTCGTGTCCTTTGTGTCCTTTGTGTCCTTTGTGTCCTTTGTGTCCTTTGTGTCCTTCGTGTCCGTTGCGTCCTTCGTGTCCGCATCGTCCTCATCATCAACCTTGGCCTTTTTCTTGGATGGCTTGACAACGTCGTCCTCTTCGTCTTCATTATCCTTAACACGTTTTCGGCCACGAGTAGTCTTCCCCTTGGGTTTCTCCTCTTCCTCGTCGTCCCCCAGGCCCGCGGCGTTGGTGGCAACTGGGTCGGAAGACGTTGCGGCAGCAGCAGCAGCCTTGCCGCGCTTTTTGGCTGGTGCCCTTGCGGGGGCAGCAGGGGCAGCAGCAACAGAGGAGGCAGTAGCTTTTGCAGAGCGAGTACGGGGAGGCATTGTGGGCAGAGGACAAGTTTGAGTGGCGACCGACGCGTCGGGGACCCGGCCTTTTATGGAAGGCGCGCCAGCTCGGTGCCGAAGTGAGTCACCCCCTTGCTTTCTACCTAGTCATTCGAATCAGGTCGCTGGCACGCAGCCGACGACATCAAAGGGTGTAGGTGGCGAGGTGGAACAATGGCTGTCCGTTTGCCACCGTTTTGCCACCGTCGGTCGTTCCCAGTCATCTCCCGCCTCTCCAACCCCAAAAGGTCAACTCAACTGGACCCTGTCTCATTCGATCCTATTCACTCGCTTTGATCCTTCCCACCTCGCGCCCGTCGCCGTCGCCGTCGTTGTCGCATTCGCCCGACTCTCCGCATTGCCCTTGGACAACTACACCTCCAGGAATGGATAGTCACTTTAGCTGTGGTGTGTTCAACGCCCTCCATCTCACCCCGATCCTCTCCGATTTACTTCCTGACTCTCGATCAGGCATATGTTACGACACATTCTCGGTGCCTTACACGAGTACGTTATGCAGCTATTCTTCATAGCCTCTCCGTTCTCACCATTTTGTCAGTCGTCGACTGCCTCCATAAATTTGACAAGGATTGTCTCATCCAAGCCTGGAGAGTCAACGCTTCATGTCCTTTGTGCAAGAAACTGTCCACAAGAGCAATGTACGACTTTAATCTCGTGTCTCTCATGGATGCCGTTCTTCCAAATCGTACTAAGGCCGACAATGCTCAAATCACCCATGAAGACATTACACCGTTTCAAGCACAAGGCCCTCCAGTCGGTGGAGGCTGGGGTCGTCTAGCATCTGATTTGAGTTCCGAGCATGTTTCCGATGAAGGAATGGACGAGGACGAAGATGAGGACGAAGACGAAGACGAGGACGAGGATATGGACATGCTTCGTGATAGGCCTGGAGGAAGATTGGCCTGGCCGTGTCCTTCATGTACACCTGGGAATGTAACTGGGTATACCTGCCATGCCCCTATTCCAGCACCGACGATGGCAGAAATCGAGGCGGAATCTCGCGAACTGGGGCGTCCTCTTCGCGCCCCACTACCACACGAAGCCCGCATCTCGATCGAGGATTTGGTCGTGTGAGTTTCCCTTCTCTCAATAATCTGGCCTACGTGTTTGTTACCTGAACTGCGATCGACAGCGAAGAAGCCAATAACCATCTGGAATGCGACGCTTGCATGACGTACGTACCCCGTGACTACCCGACGCCAATGCGTTGTGGACCCTGCCGGAACGTCTTCTGCGGCACGTTTTCTGGCTCTCCAACTTGCGCGGCGCAGGCTCTCCAACCCAGAAACGCACTTGTATATCGCCACAACACCGTAGATGAACTAGTGTCGACCTGGCCCCCCATGCTACGCCGAAACCCAGTGGAGGCCGGCCGCTTTCAATGGTATCTGCAGACGAAGAACCAGTCCGTGCAAAATGTATTAGAGGAGCTGGCACGTTTAAAGCATGAACAACACCAGTTGCACGCCCAGACCCAGAACCAATTTGTATACGAGAGTCAGGGTGTGACGGATCACCAGCCTTGGGCCCCAGACCAGTGGTTCTGCAAAGGCTGTGTGGACATGCTTGTTATTGCAACGTGCTATCAGTGGTGGGAGGAGGAGCGGGCGAGAGTCAAGGCTACTCTACCTGGTACGCTTATAATTCATTTAGGTGAGGAAGACGGCCAACTAATTGTCTTCTTGTGGGCTAGATGAGATCAAAAATCTCCCAGACTGCTGGTACGTAACTTTGCCTGCTTCTAAGGACCTTAACGACTAATCTCACCATAGGTGGGGAAGTGAATGCCGCACACAGAGACATTCACCCCAGGTCGGCCCAGATGGGCTTCTGCAACCCCATCACGCATCCCGATTCAATGTATGTTGTTCCCTTCTACATTCGTCCTACGTCAATGACCCTCCACCAGCATATCTGCCGAAACGTCCACGGAGGTTCTTGAACTGGAAGCTTGGCAATGTTAAGCCATGTATTCTGACGGTGTATGCTCCAATGATGTGTATATTTATACGAGAAATCAATCACTTCCTTCTTCATCATGCCGATCCATTCTGTTCCGCAGGCTTCGCACTTTGGACCTTGCGTCATCGAGCACCTATTCTTTGCACAACACGGGGAGGCAAGATGAAGGGATTGGGAAAATTTATGAGCAGGACACCGCACATGGTGACGTCCAAGATTGGGATGGCCCAGCGTATGTCCAGCCCACACCGAGCCGAGCGCAGTGGGGTGACTGTGCGTCACAGAGTCGACGGATCCCGAGTTTGACGAGTATGGACGCAAGTTTGAGTCGATGGAGACTGCCATCGAACAGCTGCTAAAGGACTCGAAGAAATACAATGAGAACGTCCTCGGTGGGTGTTCCACTCTCGCTCTCGCCCATTAATGAATCCCTATTTCGCCTCCTCATCAATTTCCATAATACGGATATACTGAAATGCAGCACTCGGAATGCAGCACTCCTGGTGTCAGGCGCGAAATTCGCGGAACATTTCGGGAACATTTTCCACCCGCTCGTTGGCGAGTACGACCTGATAGGGAAACACCTCGACGCAGAAAAGACGATACGGCACGTCGACAAGTACACGACGTGCATGCAGGAGCTCAAGGATACGCTCTCCCCCGAGCTCGAGCTCATCCAGACTCGCGTCATTGCCCCCGCCAAGGAATTGCAGACCGTTATGAAGGCTATTCGGAAGACTATCAATAAACGGGATCATAAGGTGTGGTGTCTAGCAAGGAGGAGAACGAGGCTGATAGGATGGGCAGTTAGTAGATTACGATCGGCACAATAACAACCTTACCAAGTTGCGGGAGAAGAAGGAGAAGTCGCTCTCAGATGAGAAGACCTTGTTTAAGGTCTGTTTGTTATCTAGAAGTGGTCGATTATCCAACTGACTGCCTAGGCAGTTGGAGCAAGATTTTGAGATTGCAACGCAAGAATATGACCAGCTTAACACGAATTTGAAGCAGGAGCTTCTGCAATTTATGGTAATGGCCACGCAGTTTATCGATCCGCTCTTCCACAGTTTCTATTATATGCAGTATGTTGCGAACCCGAAAGTGAGGGTGTGGTCGTTGACGCCCAACCGTAGACTCAACATTTACTACCTTATGATGGAAAAGCTTCAAGGGTTCGTACAGGAGAACAAGTTCCGTCCTGGCGCATCAGGGACCGAGATAGTGGGGGACTATGAGAATGACCTGACAGAAACACGGCAGCAGGTTGAAGCACTCGAAATAACGAAACGAATAGTATCTACAGGTATGTGCACGCGTTACATGGGCGTGAAGAGTCTATTGCTTCCTACAGGCAAAATGATGCAGGCCCGACGACAAGAGACAGGTCTTTCATCAGGAAGTGGCCTTTCACGATCCGCAACAACGTCATCTACAGCTTCTGGCTTTAAGAAAGCTCCCCCACCCCCGCCTCCAGGGAGTGCTGCGAGTTCAACGTTCAAGAAAAAACCCCCTCCGCCTCCTCCGAATGGTTCCTCGTCTGCTGTGTTGAAGAAAGCCCCCCCGCCTCCACCACCAAGCTCAGCAGCAGCCCCCCCGCCGCCCTACACTCCAGGCAATGGTCCAGCCGCTGCCCTCGCAGCCGCGACCAAGCGCGCTCCTCCACGCCCGCCAGTACCTAAACCGAAACCTAAACCACAGCCAGTGTACGTAGTGGCTATGTACGACTTTACGGCTCAGGTACGTAGCGCTCGCTGCTGGCAGATACCAGTACTAACAGGGAGACAGGCCGAAGGGGATCTCGACTTCAGGACTGGAGACCAGATCGAGATCGTTTCGCGTACGGATAGTCAGGAGGACTGGTGGACCGGAAAGCTGGATGGCCGACAAGGCGTATTTCCGGGTAAGTGGCCGCCAACGCCAGGCTCTCAGCCTACATAACTGACGAAAACCGGGTTCAGGCAACTATGTGCGGGATGCGTAGGGACCATCAATAGGACATTTCTATATATGTGGCATGGAAAATGTATTTCGCGTTCCTGTGAACGATCAGGGCTGTCCGAGTTGTGCCGTTATTTGTCGCCAAAGCTTGACTCCCAACCACCTCTTTACCCAGTGCGGCGTTATGCTGGCCACGCTACAGACGGACAACCCACACACCCGAGACGCGTCTTGTTCGTCCTCTGCTGCGATGCAGTCGGCCTTTTCGCTCGGGGTGGACGCGCTACCGACACCTCCGGCGACGATGCCCACGCCGCCGAACCAGCTTCCGGCCCACGTTGACGCGTCTGCCGTGAAGAAGAGGAAGCGCACCGACTCGGAGGAGCCCCGTGTTCAGCTCGCGTCCAAACGCCCCCGCGTCTCCGACGATGCAACTAAGACTGCCACAAACAATTCCCGCGGCTCGGCGCGTTCGACCCCCATTCCCACCACAAGCAGGAAGCACAAGGTTCCTCTGCCTATTGCCCCACCTGTTTTGCCACCGGTGCGCGTCAATGTCATACAACGACCGTGCACCGCAAGCGCCGATGGAACCGTTGAAAACCTCGTCTCGTGCTTTGATATTGTCAAGAGAAATGTGAACAACTTTAAGCAATGTGTGTCTACTTATTTGTCGTCGTATTCCTCTTTTTTTTCTCTCACGTCGTCACAGTACTTGCTCATCCAATTGACTACCTTCTTTGACTTTCTGCGCGTAGTCTTTACCAACCCCGGCGACTTTAACGATCAGTCATGGACTCCCGAATACCTCCCATTCGTATGGCTTGAGTATCCAAACACCGGCGCGCGTGAGAGGTCAGTCTCGTTTAGGTTTCCCGCTTGGCGCAGACTGCGCAGACTTATCGTCACATAGGTACCTTCTGCTCGAGCCCAAGGATCCAGACCACTGGCACCCCATCCGGCAGCTCATTGATACCGTCAAGCTCATTGCACATTGTATGTCCACCTCGGATCAATTCGAACAAAGCGTCCCGAGACGTGCTCACATGTTCACCGCAGGGTACATTCCACCGGACATGGTCCCCAACCCACTCGGCTATTCCGATCCACTTGCCTTCATCCTAGAACCCACCAAGCCTTCAAGCAAGTGGTATCCGGCAGGCGCTCCACCGCGCCAACCGGCATTCGGTCATAACCTCCTCCACAGCATGGATTATGCGTTCAAAGCACGCAATGGACCGCGCTTCGTCAAAGTTATCGAGGATATCAACCGTGTGATTCGTGGGTTGAAAGAGCATCCTGATGGCAACGTCTTCATGAGGGCCCCTACGCGATGGGGCGGTGTCCCGCCGCAAATGAACGAGCATATTTATGAGGAAGTCTATCAGCGGTCGGCTGGTCCACGTGTGAAGGAGATTACACGCAGGCTAAAGGCATTCTCCTCGACTACCTATGGTGAACTCAACTGCGGGTGTGTATTTCCACATCCTGAGACAAATTGACCGTACTTATATCAATGGTAGGCTTATCACCGAAATGGTCAACGTCGTAGGACTTAAACCGGGCATGACTTTCTTCGATCTCGGCAGTGGGATTGGGAACGTTGTTATTCAAGCTGCCCTCGTTTCTGGATGCTCGAGCTATGGTATCGAAATCCTCGACGTGACCAACGACGTTGCACAGGACGTCTCAAAGGTTTTCCTCGAACGTTGCCGCTTGTGGGGCCTCGAAGCTGGCCCACATGCTCTCTACCATGGTGACTTTTGCGATCATGAAACCGTGAGGAAACATATCACCAATGCGGATGTTATTCTTGCAAACAATTTCGTGTTTAGCCCCCAGCGTATGTTTTGGCCTCACCCTCTTTCGATAATGATACTGATAGTCGCATGTAGTGAATGAAGCGTTACGCACGCTCTTTCTCGATCTGAAAGAAGGCGCGAAAGTTATCAGTCTGAAGAGCTTCAAGACAGAAAACTCGTCAACCAGCAAACGAAATCTCAACGATATCGCCTCGATCTTTGACGTCACGCAGTACGACTGGGTCAAGGGCGATGTTTCGTGGGGCGACGGAACTGGTTTGTAGCTCCCATTTTCCTGGCCAACTGTTTCCTGACGCGATTGTGACCATGCAGGCCACTACTACATTAGCACCGTCAACAGATCGAAGCTAGGTGGAATGGATGATTCTACCTCCCTTCCGGCTCGCGCCCGGGACCGCGCGTCTCGTCGAAAGTAAAGCAAATTGAAGACAACCGAAACATTGAACACTGTGGACTTCTTGGATAGTACGTAACCGGATACTGTATTCGTTCACACGCCGGATCGAGGACCGCTCTGTCATGACCTATCTTGTTCTTCTTGCCTGTGTGGTTTTTTATACCCATGATCACGACGGTCTCGTTTGGTCCAGTCTTGATTATTGTTCTGTATTCCTCCCTACCATACCCTGTTTGATATTACAAGACGGTTCTGTTCAGAGTTGATTGCTTGCACGAGAATCGATGTGTTGCACAGGTTGAAGAACATTCCTTCTTCGAACATGGCGCCGCGAAACAACGGTCGACTTGGCTTTGAGTTTAACTCTGCTCGCCTTTAATCACCGTGGGACTTGACGTTGAGACCGAATATCGACGAAACCAACCAACTGGCTTACAAACCAATTTGTTGCAGCTCTTTCACCTCTATCGGTATACATAAGGGGTCTCCACAATACTATGGCTTCCCAAGGATGCATGAAGATTCATCCGACGCATGCCCGGGTATCGCATGAACCTTTTGGTTTTGACGGCCTCTCCTGTGCCGACTGCCGAGTTACACTTTCGATCCGTGGGCCTGGTGCTGTAAGGCTCCGAAAGCTCCAAGAAAGTCGACGCTGGCAGTTCGGCACAGTTGGACACCAATATTGTCTCAAGCTGTAGTATAGCTCTTTCTGACCTTGACCAATAGATCACGGATATCAGGATGTGGCATTCCTTCGACCCCATACAGGTTTCTATCACGTTTGCCAAAAAAGGTAACGATCCGCAAAGGTTACGATGGACGCGTCAATGACGCGTTTATTACATGACTTTGCCATATCAGATTGGTTTAGTATGATCTGCTGCCAGCCATTCGACGAAAACAAGTTCTCCAGGGAAACCGAATGATTAGAGAGGAACGACAATTGGTATGGTCGTGTGGTGGCAAATAGCTCTATATTATTTCCTTTATACAGAAGTCACATCGACAGGATGGAGAAAGGGTCATCATCGTCCTCGAAGCATTCGCTGGGTTGTCGAGCAACCACTCTCAGCGGCCCTCCTCGCACTCTACTCGCCATTATCACATTTGAAGCTCCTACGTGGTTCTCTGCTTGGTTGGCCCTTCGCGGTATGTACTTTACTCATTGATTCCTTCCCGGCGACACCCGACTTCATCCTCACACCGGCGTCGCCAGAAAATCTTCTGTGTTCCGATTCTCCAAGCTATTGCATGTATCAAAGTAGTCATGTTGGACTGGGTGCCATGCCAGGAACCGTGGGTTTATATCCCGGAGAACCGCATTGTTACTCTCTACATAGGTCTCGTGATGATCCCATCAATTCAAGTTCACTCTACACGAGGCGGTGGCCCTTAGGACAGACGCTTGCAAACGCCGCTATCACCGCTGGAAAGGGAGCTGGGCTATTGTAATTTAAACATCCTCGTTTGTCCTTTCTGCGCACATCGATTAACCTGCTGCATTCGTCATTTGCACGTCTCTTGTCTATTAATTACTATAACCATTGTGTAATACAAGCCGTCTCTATATTGAAACGCCCTCGCTGATGTGGGAGGCAAGTTCGACCCGTCATTGCCCAGCCAGCGCTCTCCATATTCTCTGCTAGTTTCACCATTGCAATGGAGGCAGACCGGACCCTCGTAAGGTTCATCCAAGTGGCTTGTCAAAGCAGCGAAGCAAGCGCTCATGTGCAGCAAACTCATGTACCACCATTGCAGGTCAAAATCATCAACCATAAGTACTCCCAAGAGTCGCGCGTGTTGTGTGTCTCATTTTGTGCCAATCCAAATGGTGCGACATTTGTCGAAGCGTCCGCATCCTTTCAAACCTTGCACTTTCTTGCTACCCATACATTTACACCTTTCTGTTTAAGCTTATCCTGTCTCTTCTGATAGCTCTCATTACTGGATCTTTCGTCGGCTTCTCCCCGTATCGATTGTGTATCAGCCACATCTCCACTTCGCACCTCGCATAGCTTCGACTTCGATGCTTCTCCCAAATGTGGTCAGATTCTTTTCGAAGCTTTCACATACATGCACTCTCTTCATGACCCCCTCGCGGTCAGCATGACGTCAGAAAAGGTTGCCACCTTGAAATGGAAGCGCGACCTTGGAACTACCACCTTGGAAGTGACCACTTCGTATTTGTAAATCCCCTCTATAACCAGCGATATGGAGCCTCAGGCAACTGTTGACAGTGCGCAGGATGAGCGCGACACCGTCGATATAGAGGAAGGCACGCCGGCAATCAAGGCACGGCGTGGGTTTCTCAATCAGCTTCCAAGATGGTCCGAGTTCTGGAGAAACGAGTGGTCAGTTATGACTATCGATGCTTTAGTTACATGCCTCATGTGCGCGTTGCAGGTGTGACCTTCTTATCATGTTCCTCACCACCGCCATCACAATTCCTTTGAACGCGACTCCACCTATTGGGAAACGTCTCTTCCCGGTACCTACGTTACCTAGAGCTCTAAGTCAAAACTCGTCAATTCCTACACCAGATCCCAATTCGATCCTTTGGGCGGCCTACCCATTTCGCGATTCAATCATCTCTGTTCCACTCTCAGCCTGCCTCGCAATATTTCCTCCCCTTGTACTCTTTACCGTCGCCCAAATCCGCCTCCGCTCGTACCCCGATTTACATGCTTCATGGTATGGGCTCCTCAGCACCCTTATTGTGGGTACTTTTTGCCATGTGGTACTCAAGTCCTTTGTCGGTGGTTTACGCCCGTACTTCTACGATGCATGTCAACCGAATATGGCGGCACTTATCCAAAGTGGCGGTCAAGGATGGGGCGGTGTGATGTACGGAAGGGAGATATGCACGGGTGCATCACGTAATGTCAACAAGTCTCTCACCAGCTTTCCCAGTGGGCATTCGAATGCTGCCATGGGGAGCGCATTGTTTGTGAGCTTGTGGCTAAATGCGAAGCTCAAAATTTTCGCGGATTCCAGAGCGAGGTTCTGGAAATTGTTCTTATTCTTGTGAGTGACAAACGTGATGATAAGACAAATCTTCATTGATACTTGCTA
>Ga0307513_10009367_pt1 | contig 12390 bp, 7 predicted proteins | sample 15_EM_MG_FD_202174 | JGI IMG/M metagenome (GOLD analysis project Ga0307513, IMG submission 202174) | Populus trichocarpa ectomycorrhiza microbial communities from riparian zone in the Pacific Northwest, United States - 15_EM | ecosystem: Host-associated > Plants > Roots > Unclassified | place... | reverse complement strand
TTGAACGGCAATCCCTGAGTCCCTTAGCCCAATTTGTCCTTCAACTATTATCCTTCTAGCTACCGGTCCCTTGAAGCCTCCCTTAGCACCAGCGCTAGCAGGTCTATCGCCGGTCCTATTGTATTTTTGTTAGACAGGAATAAACCTGTTACAAGAACGAACTGATCCCCGAATAGTCTCCCACGAGCTCAGGCTCCAGACAGGTTCCCCCCTGCCAACCGCCAGTTCAGCCTCATGGGCAACCATATCTCCTTCCAATCGGGCAATAACTGCCTTCAACACCTTGATCTCTCCCTTCAGAGAGACAATCTCATCCAAGCAGTTGTTCTGTTACTTGCCCAGATGTTGTATATCGGCAGCCACTTCCTCAAAGGAATCATATGTCTCCTTTCCCCCAACCAGTGCGTAAGTCCGGCATCTGTCAACCATGGAGGCATCATCCGAATCTGAGTACCACGTGACCGATCCGTGGGAGGAGGAGGGCGAAGACGAAAGGGGAACCGCATTACCGGAACAGATATCCTCAAGACCACTCGACAAGGCATTATTAACCCGCGAATTTGACCGATAGCTCATGGTAAGAGGGAGGTCGGAAGGCAACAAAAAGGTAGGGTCAGCGCAGGGGGAAAGGCTGTGGGTAACGGACCGTGGCTGAGCATCAGTGGCGTACCTAGAATCACCTATACCTGTTCCGTCAGTGTTAGACCCACCGCCGAAGTCCATAGGGGTATCGCAAACGAAAACCGGCGACGATGGAACCACCTGGCTAGTGGTCAACAAATGGGGGGGTGGAGTGCGATCCTCCTTGGGGGGGGGGAGTTGCCCCGTTGTTCCTTAGTGTGAGCGATAAACTCATGGTGCCTTTTCGACACAGGAACAAAGGCACGACGGCCGGAGGGAATGGTGGAATCCGGGGCAAAACCCGATCCAGCACCAGGGCGCAAAAAGGGGGGGACAAAGGGTGGAGGGGACGAAACCTGCGTGATCCGATCCTCAGAGCGGATGTACCTGCAGGAGGTGCATAGTCCTCCTCCGACAATCGGTCCAATTGGAAGTTGTGGTTCAGCTTCCGCTCACCGGAGGAAAGTCGCTCAACAGGGGAAGACATCGCTGGCTATCGTCAACCTCAACCACCGAAGGAACGTACAGGGGGTCCTGGGAGCGGTCCTCGTCAATGGACGGCCAGGATGCAGAGGGGACCATGGGATCAGACGCCATAGTCGAGTGAAATTCTGAGCTCACCATAAGGGAGCTGGATGGGGCGAAGGACTGGGAGGAGCCCTCGGGAGAGTGAAATCGGGTGTAGAAACCCAAAGTAGAAGTGCGGTCGACATGGCAACGCGGAGAGGAGGTATGACCGGTAATGCAACCGCCGCGAGCAGCCATTATACCGGTGCAAACAGATTCGACAGAGTCAAAAGCACGAAGGTCGAGGTGAGCAACAATCGCTCGAACCTCAGAAGTAAAGAAAAGGGATTCATTCCAACATCCCAAAACGTGAATAAAGTGGAGGCCTTGGTAGGCCCCACCCTGCGCAGCGTATGACAACTTGACAGCCGGGATAAGACCACGGCCATCAGAGGTGTTCATCCTTCCCGGCACGGGGCAGGGGAGGGGGAAGGGGGGGCAATAGAGTCACCCATCTTGAAATTCACCTGTAGCAAAGGCCAGGCGAGCCACCAAAGGAGGAGGAGGAAAGAAAGTATTCACCACCCGGAAGGGAGGCAAACAACCGATCGAAAAAACGTAAATTCACTGGTAATAAAAGCCCGGCGAGCCACTAAAAGCGGGAAGGCCAGAAGCTTCCACGCCCGAAGGCAAAAAAATCCCACCACAGCCCGAAGGCCAAAGAACGCGACCGTCAACAAAGTGTTCACGATAATAAAGTGTGGTGTTGAGGGTGGCGAAACCATGGATTCTTATTGGTTGCAATAAGAAGACAGGAAAATAGGGGGGAGGAAGCATGCACTTAAGTCGCCGACCATCCGACAATCTTGTACAAGTCCCTGGCATGAATGGACCAAACATTAGTGTGGCGGGGGCCCCAGTTGGGCCGAGGAATGGGTTAAGTGAGCGGGGTGTGGTTAACCCCAAATTTCCTATATTTTTCAACCAATCCCGGCAATTTGCCGGATACCGTGAAAAATGGCCCGCAGTGTGCGGCGGAGGAAACAGATGACCTTGAGTGTCAAGGGTAAACCTAACGAGGGCCATGAGGCTTATAGCGAATCCACGTGGTTAGGGCTTGCTTTTCCCCTTAACCAGTTGTTGGAGGAGACCACCTGGTGTGTGAGCACTGGGGTATCGGAAATGTAGGTTCACCTTGTTATTGTTATTTTACTAATAATACAGATTCTTCATTCGGCTTGGTGACCCGCTTGGGGTGCATTTGGCTACGGGGGGAAGTCGGATTAGTGATTTTGATGTTGATTTAGTGTAAAGGATTGTTTGTTGTTTCTTTACCGATTTCTATGCGTGGTGAGGGAGAGTTTACCTGTGGGCGGATCAGGGGACTGGCGAGTTGGAAACGGCCATAAGCTTTAGAGTAGCCTTAGTGCCGAAGTATGTAAGTTAAAGTCCTAATACGAAAAAAGTTTATAAAAAAAAATGGACTGAACATCGCCGGGGTCACGGGAGCTGAAAATCCTTTGCCAAGGAGCCCCCTTATACTCGGTCCATTTATACCAGGGACGTGTACCGCACTAAACCCGCCCCAGGCCAAAGAGCCATTCTATGCTCTAAAGAAAGAAAGAAAGAGACAGAACTTTGCATTGACCTACCATACTGTCCATATGGAGAGAGTGCACATGTTTTACAATAAGAGTGAAGTGACCTCGTCCTTAGCTTAGGGCATCATCAAATCACCAGACTCATTAGGATAGAGATTTCCCTCCCCGACTTCTCTATTAAGAACAAATAATCGCAGCACGTTCCCATATAAAAAATACCATTCCCCAGAAATAATAGTGTTCGGCAACATTCTCACATTATTTCAGGGTTTACGCAAGTAGACAAAAAATTCACTAAACGTCAGGTCCAAATTAGATAAACCCAAATTCCAACCTTCATACACAGTACAAGTATCATACCCAGGAATATATCTTCGTTCTCGTACAAGTACAAGACAGGGATTATTTCGCAGGTTAACTTAAATCAACCATGCGAAAACATCACCTTAGCACCTGTATAAGAGCTTTTACAAGTAGGACCCACAATTCCCAAAAGGGTAGTGACTTGGCAGATCTGTCCACTGTTATTCATTTTTTTCCTTTCACCCGAAGTACTCTGCCGGTTTCACAATAAAAATACCAGAGAACGAATATTAAAAAGAAGGCCGTTCGAATGTGTGTGCGCCAACCACACCTCCATTCATCCCTTTATTTTTATGGAGACAAAATGCCATAAAAGTGAGAAGAATGGCATTTTTCCTACCTGCCAAACAGGGACTTACTCTCGAATTCCTCCCCCTGACAGCTGCATACTGTAGTATACGTGAATTAACAGACCAATTTTCTCCTACATATATTGATGATTGTGGATGCGATTTATCTTTTCTATTTGCTATATCTCTCTTTTCTACCAGGCGCGATACTCCTTGGGAATCTGGCTAGCAAATGCTCATTTTCTCAAGATTGAGTACAAGTATGGTTGACGCCCTGAATGCGAATTCAACTACCGAGTATGCATTGTCTCGCAAAGGCGGAAATCCAAGCCGAGCATCTCCCCCAACTCCCAAATGTCGCCCTCTATCTGATCCGCCACTGGACCCACCCCACTATCCCTAACTAGAGACCACATACTTGTACTACGGTGCCAAGAGAGCGGAGGTAAGGGTAAGCGATCGCCTGGCTGTGTGCACTACACGCTAAGAGAGTGAGACCCACTCCTGCAGGCTTTCAGCTTATATTAGTCTCGGTGCCCAATTGTGAAGTCAAGTGACAAAAAACCTGAGCAGGCCATTTTACACCAAAACAGAGCAACCATCTAGGTGCCCCCAGTGAACCCGGAGGTTCCGCCCTGGGCCAAATCAAACTAGGAAACAGGTAGAGAGTAGTTTTCAAGAAAAGAATCACAGAAGGTTCATGGAATTGAGAAACCAGAGAGAGCCTACAACAGCAGTGGTTTAAACCATTGCACAAAAAATCATGAGTTATTAACTTATAGGCTCAATATTTCCATAATAAAAAGAAATAATTGTTCTCTTGTTTCTTGCAACTTCTTGAAATTTCTTACCTAGGTACTATCAAGTTACGAGTTCCTGAAAATGGCTGTTTTTGTAAAATCAACAGCCCAAGTTTTTTGCCACCCGAGTTTTTTGCCACCCGAGTTTTTTGTCACCCGAGTTTAGGTTCACCCATTCTTCCATTCTCTTTTCCTCCCCTTCTTAGCACTCGTAGCCTCGATTTACATGCAGGCGGGTCCCCAAGCGATTCCCCGGATCTACCCCCTGCATCAGAGGATACACGATGTCCCACTCGAGATGCAAGTCCCCGTCACGGATTGACCGGACACAGGGGGGATCCTGGGGGCGGTATCTAGTACTGGAGCTCGAACGTACACAGACAATCTGCCATACAAAACCCCCTCCCAGGATCCCCCTTGTGTTCGGTCTACTCCTGCTAGATACTTGTAGTGTAATAGCTATGATACCAGCTCTAGTAGTTCGTCGGACGTAGTGTTCTTTTTTCAGCACTAAATTGGCGAATTCTATACCCTACCGTAAAGACCGAAATAATTGGGCATCACGCTAGGACGTTGGAGTTGCCTCTCCTGGTAAGGTCTGCTGTCTCAGGTGAGGGCTGAAAGAGAATCTTCGCGGTGTGTTTTGTCCCCCTAATCAAAAGGGGCAATTCTGGACGTCCTAGCGCCATGCCCAATTATTTCGGTTTTTACGGTATTCACATACCAAAAAAATATAAATTAGGCATAATTCCTCCCCCGATATGTGGACTATTCACGCCAGAGATCTACAGGCTACTCCGCTAGGCGCGACATAACCCCACAGTGCGATCAAGCTCCACACCTCACCCCTTTCAAATGTGGCTTAACAACCTGTTAGAATTTGTTGGGTCCAAGGGCAGAGCAGAGGCGTCCCATCCCGTCATCGAAGAACTCAAGGACCTGATCGAAAATGACCCCATAATTTATATGCTCATTCACCAAATGTTCAATGAGATACCCAACAGGCCACCATTTGACAGAGATCCCAACGGCAACCCACAAGTGCGCGACTACTTTACGATGCTGAGATGCTTCAACGAAATCATGACCTCAGGACCCGAATACAGGAAGGGCCTTAGCCTTGTTGCAAACCCTATCAGCGCCATCCTCAATTGGCCAATAGGCACTCCAAGCGGCGCTGCTGCATTCATGAACGAGAAGCTCAACGCACAGATCGGCAAGATGCTCAAAGAGTGGGCAAAGTTCCTTAGTTCCCCAGAATCGAGATATGTACTCACCGACAACCCGGATGGAGGTTGGTTCAGCCCAACCGCGTTGGCCGAAAAGCAACTGAATAACTTCGACAAAATTTTCAAGTGCCAACCTTCCGAGCCATACCACGGCTTCAAATCCTGGGACGACTTTTTCACAAGAGAGTTACAAGACGGCGCACGGCCCATTGGAGCTCCTGACGACGACCGATTCATCGTCAACGCATGCGAGTCGGCGCCGTATAGTCTTCGGAGAAACAGCCAAGAATGGGATCTCTTTTGGATCAAGAGTCAGCCGTATTCGATAAAACACATGCTCGCAGGCGATTCCTTTGCCCCTCTGTTTGCCGAGGGCACTGTATACCAGGGCTTTCTTGATGCCCTATCCTACCACCGATGGCACAGTCCCGTCAGCGGCCGAGTAGTTAAGGCATATATACTGCCCGGAACATATTACTCGCAACCCTCGGCGGCCGGATTCGACGAGGCGGCACCGAACGAGTCCCAAAGGTACCTGACCGAAGTCGCCACTCGAGCGATCCTATTCATTGAAGCGGATAACCCTGACATTGGGTTGATGTGTTTCATGGCAGTCGGCATGGGGGAGGTCTCATCTTGCGACATCCGAGTACACATGGGACAACACGTTGAGAAAGGCGAACAAATGGGGATGTTTCACTACGGAGGGTCAACCCACTGCCTCATCTTCCGGAAAGGCGTGGATCTCGAATTTAACCTCCCGTGTGAGCCTGGTTTGGGCGCTAGTATCATCCCCGTGAATAGGGCTTTCGCGTTTGTCCCTTCCAGGGATAGAAACGCAAAATTGTCATTTGCTCCGCGCAAACTCCGCCTTTCCCTTCTCCGGGGTGGGATGTCTAAAAGTATTTTTTCTTCTTCTAATTTCAGCTCAAGAATTTGTATACTGGTTGTTGGGATTGCCTTCATTTCTTTCTTGGGAGTCAGCAAATTTTGTTCTAATTTTCTCTCTTTTCAGGTTGGGGGATTATAAACTTATGAACAAGGAAAGCGAAGAACGCAGGTTACCGAGAAGTATTATACACACAGTAGCTGCAAATAATGAGTCTTCCCGTTTTCTTTCTTGAGCCGGTTCAATGAATCCACAAAATACATCACAAGTAATATGGCGGCGAAGCTACTTTACTTTAAATTCTGCATAGTTCATCCACACTATGATACTAAAAATTGGCAATAGCCGGACAAAAAGGTATCGCGAAGTCGGACACTTTGCAGCACACACGCGCCATCACTCATACCAAGACCATGCGAGAGGCAAACGATAACCTCATCCACCTCAAGAACCCGAACAATTAAACGCTGCACCAAGACGTCCAAAATTCCCTCTCTTGGATTAGGGGGGTGAAGGCACTGACCGATCGCCTTAGAAAGAAAAAAGCAAAAACAAAAAAGCGCCAGACCCTACCAGCAAAGGCAACTCCAACCTCTTAGGGCAACGTTCAATTATTCAAGCCCCACATAATCGACTATCATACATGGCAACACAAAATATTAGTATATCAACCCTCAGTTTTAGGACCTGACTGATGTTCTTGTCCACAGGCTCCCGAACGCTCCCTGGACGAGCGCTCAAAGTTCCCAGCATCTCAGCATAACTTAACTTTGGAGCTAACTTTTCGGCTTAGCGTTACCCTGTGGAAATAAATCACTAGGGTTTCTAACTAAGACATATCCCACCGATTTCCTAGGAGCGCCGACAGGCTAAGAGATACAGTCTCTACTGGGGGCACGACGAAACTGGGCGGGTGACGAACTGGGATTAATTACAAGTAATCGTTTGTAACCCTAACCTTGACGAATCTACTTTTACCCACGAAGTACCCCTGTTCGTCACTCGCTCAGCTTCGTCGTGCTCCAAGTAGAGACTGTAGGCTTGAACAACATGTCTTCCATACGCGTGTCTTCCCGTCATCAGGTTCGCATTAAGTTGAACTACAGAGTTAGTTAACTGAGCCACAAACTGTGGTTGCGCCAGTTAAGGAGTGGTAGTTTCCAGACCCCCTTAATTTATTCCCAGTTAAGGAAGGATATATTCCTGATCCCGTCATTTCCTTAACGAGATCTCCCGGGCGCAGCGCCTGGTGGACTATGGGATAGAGAGGATGTATCTAAGGTAATAACTGCACATATCAAGCAAGAAAGATTGGGAACACAAATGTAGAGTAAAATATTTATGTGCAAGAGGCTCCTATAATTCCGGTAATGTCACGAGCTAGAGAATTAGGTTAAGCCGCAAAAGCTATGTTGAGGTAAAACCATCACCCCCACGATCCCCTGCGAAACTCTTCCATCATGTGCAGTCACTCGACATAAGTCTTGGTGAAAGCTTGGTCGGTAAAGGCTAATCGAGAATAGTACGGCACCCCCCAACAGAGAAAACCCAAGTACAGGCATGATACAGAGTACCAAATGTATAATATTTCATGTTTAATTCTTCTCCCCTCACCATTGCAATACCCGTTGGGTGCTAAAACGATGATTATCGGCCAGGTATAAAGAATTCCCACAGACGGTAATAAAAAGAAAAAAACAGGCAGAGGCAATCGTAGTCGGAAATGACCAAAGAGCAGGAAAAAACCCCCGAGTAACCGGAGATGGGCAATCACCGTACCCCAAGCACCAGAAAGGTATCGTCGTAAAATCGAAGTCAAGAAAAGCCCAAGTGATAAAAGAAATCAATGGTCGATAAGGACAAAGAGAAAAGTTTTATTCACATCGGTAAGCAGACTTCTTGCTGTGGTTGCCCTCCCCTTCGTCTTCTTCCCGGTTGTTCCCTTCAACTCACTTATAAACCCTCCTTTCCTACTAGCTATGACAAATCAACTCCATGCCGTGGCAACGAACATGACATAAACCCCCGCCGCTCTGGCTAACTAACCTATCCTTTATGCCTTGTATGATAATAATATTATGATAAAAGAAATAAAACGACAGCCAATGGCAAAGCTCATAGCCCAAGTTCAACCCTCACAGTGCACAGATGTGCCTTAGTATCCCGCAATCATCAAGACTTATATATCTACTGCCGGTAGTAGTACTGTACAGTACCCACAATCGCGATTACAATCGCAACCACAATTCTGATGACTATTAATACTGAGACCTGTATATCTATGTCCCTCCTTCTCTTTAAGAACACCGGATCTGGCAATAGGAGCTCTCACCTTGACTGTGACATCGACTTATGTCCTTGCGACATTTCTATGATTGAGTGTTATGGAGTTTGTGATTGCGCCCACTGTCTCGGGACTTAATTTCGCCTCGAGTAAGGTACTTCCCCCTGTTTTTTTAAAAAAACAAACCAACGCCTACTATCATACACCCCCGCGGGGTATTGGGCTCCTCTGCATTAGCACTGACCGTACCCATTAACCGCTCTCTCGTCAGGAAAATTCGGTAATTGTATCTTCTTAAGAAAGAAACCAATACTGAAGCACATAATTGCCCTCTGCACTCTTTTGACAGAACGTTCTTGGCAATATCCTTGGGTTTTGCTAAATCACACCCGAAAAGATACCACAGTGGGGAATCTAATGGAGAATGCAAACCCCCGAGAGGATCTAATGGCTTTAATAATGCCCCGGGTTGTGTGAGGGATTACTCCCCTCAAGAGCTCCAGTACCCGCCGTGGGCCGGCCCACGAAGGCCCATGAGCCAGAGCTAAAGTATCAATATGAGTAAAATATGCCTTACCCCAAGCTCTAATTTCCCTAAGCTACCGTCCAAATTCACAAGTGAGTACAAAAATTCCATACAAAATCTGGATAATAAAAGTATAGGAAACCAGTTTTATTAAGAGCTTAATTTCATTAAACACATCCCCAGATGGCCCTATCCTTTCTGCAGTGCGAAACGGTAAAACTCGGTCCCAGACAGACTAAGCCAGATGTGGAAAAAATCGGATCCAGTGATTTGTCGAGAGCTTCACTCTTATCTGAATAATAGAGCGGGCATACGGGCAACCAACGGCATTAAGTCCAAGCAGTAAGCCAGCAAGTGCCTAGCCCAGCCCCAGCATACCAGAAAGTACCCGCGCGCCCCATAGCCAGCCGGAGGTCGGATGTCCGAGGAGCTGATTACATACCGGGCTGGAGGTGCTAAGTTACTTACTATCTGAAAAGTCAAAAGTTTGCGACCCACAACAGCTATTCTGTAGCTACTTTGGTTGAGCGCGCATGAGGCCGAATATTACTGCCTCGCACCGCCCAAGGGCTATCATAGTACATAAAAATCTAGGAAGTTAACTGTAATGGACCCAGAACTCTTACTGCCCCCCCCCCCCCCTGCCATCCTCCACAAACAAAATATGCAACAGATTGCGAAGTTCGGGATGCGTGGTGAGAACAAAGTGGTCATTTATCCAGGGTCCGAGGCACCCAAATTGAGCCAGTACTCTGACATCAACCCTCATTCCTCAGCTATTCTGTCTCTATTTCCCACCCTAAGGGGAAAGTTCACAAATGCTCAAAAGCCCGCTGGCCTGGTCGGCGGAGGCAACCGGTTTCCGGGGGGGGGGGGGCAAGGGCCGTGCTGGCTTGAAGCACTAACTCAAAATCTTACCAACACTTACCATAGTAATGATCCCCAAGAGATAACACAGAACCACATTTCAGGGCATCTTTGTTCCCCCCGTGGGACACGATAATATGGTACATGGTCAGCCTATCCCCAAGCGATCCCACAGAGCACTCCTGAAAAACATAACCCCACCCTCCACCGATGGAAGCGCGTCGAGTAAGCCCACAAGACCCAACCCCTTGAATCAAATACCCCGCGTAGACATGTGACAGCAGAGCACTATACAGTGCTTGTTGAAAATAGCGGCTGCCGAGGTAATGATTGACGGTGAGGGTTCTACGCGGCTGAGCGGAACAGCTTAAGTGGATACACAAGGCTTGAATTGAGTGGACATGAAGATCACGATTAATTGCGATAACTCGACCGGAAGGAAAGACTTGAGGAATGTTGAAACTTGGAAAGTAAAAGCGGAGCAAGAGATAAGAAAGGGGACAAGGATAAGAAAAATAGTTCATAGCTTGCGCGTCCTTCTATTAGTGCGTATGATACGTATACCACGGCGGCCTCAGAGTGCGGCCATTAAACTGCCATTTCCTCAAGTCTTTCCTTCCACCAAGTTGTCATCAATCAATCATGATTCTCATCTCCACCTAAGCGGTTTTAGTCCACTGCGTAAAATCCTCACCGTAAATCATTACCTCCGCGACCAAGATTTTCAACAGTGCTCTTTCGGAATGGTTCGGGTGATATGACATGATGCGGAATCGGCAAAGTCATGGGTCGGTAATTAAGGGGATCGAACCAGAAATCGCGGGTTTTAGTATTCCAAAAGTTCCACCAGAAGGCGATATCAACACTCGCTCCTTCCTCCTTCGAATAATAACCTGTGTGGAAGCTACTGCCGGTCACGGACAATGGTCATCCTTCCGAGGGAGTAAGCCGAAATAAACAATGGCCAAGCTACTGTGCCGAAATTTTTCATGCGGCGGGAACATACAACTTTCACACCTGCTTGCTCTAGAATTTTTGGATATATTGCAACGGCATGATACGGTAGGATGTACTTGTACATTTCTACTTCCTAACCCCGCCCCGCGTTCGGGCTCCCACCCTGAGCCAAGGCAGACTAAATGACCTAGCATGGGCACATTCGCAGTAGGGACCGATCGATCCCCCAATGCCAGGTCTCTGCAAATCCCAGGCTCTTTATTTTGGCGTAGAGGTCCACAGTATCCGAGAGGATGACGTGAGGATTTTCGCACTGAAAGGAGGCCGGACCGAACCCGATACCATAGATTAAAAAGTACAGGATGGGGATCCCCATCTTCCGGGTAACATAGACTATACGGAGTACTTACACCTTAAATCAAATAATTTACCAGATCCTTTACTCATCCAATTTCGACTTCTCCTACCTTACTTCCAGTAGGGAACCACCACCACACACCACATGACATTCACAAAGTTATCAAAACCCACCAGGACTCAGCCCTTTGAGCACTTCTCGCAACCATTAAACCCCCACAGAACCCACCACACCGCCGACACACACCCCAAATTGAATGAAAGGATGAAAGAATGAAAGAAACCAGTTCCCAAAGGGCTAAGAAAGTGCGGCCACCCGAGAGTCACCCGGCCACATTTCGCTCACCCTCCGATAAACCCCACGGATATGATAGCTCCTGTGATGCTATCATCGACCCCACAGACCCTCCTGGGGATCACTCACTTCATCTAGAAGATAACGAGGCGCAGGGGGGCCACTACTCTCTTCCGGGAAGGAGAGCCATACGGACTAGACACCGAACCGGTAAGATATCCGCATAGATGAAAAATCAAGCTTTACCAAACCAGTGCACGAGCCCGGATAGCGGCCTGCACCACGGCGGCGTCCGATAAATCGACGCAGTCGAGCGACTTGCCATACCGGTAGAGCTATCCATTGTTGGCGGGAATCCGCTCATGCACATTGTGCTGTCAGAGTGCGGAAATCCCTCTACTCTGCGGTCTAGAACCTCAGTTGACTTTGTGGAGAGGTAATTCAGTCGCATCTGGCTATAATGAACGCCAAGGATCGAGGCCCCAAGGGCCTGTTCACTAATTTTTACTATGGGCGCTCACCAGCGGACTGCCCTCTGCAACACTGTTCCTTGAGATTCACTATAAGGGGGTTCATTACAGCCAGGTGCGCAACTATTGCATACTCTTAGAGAGGTGAAACAATGGAATTCCGTGCAGCCAAGAATTGCGCAATCCGCAGTACCCTTACCACTTTCCTTGTCTATACTCGTCCCTGGCAAGAAGTACCCGAAAATTGGACTTTGACCTTTTTTGTATGGGCGCACTGATGTGCACAGACGGTCGGCCATACAAAATCCCCCTGCTCTATCCCTGAATTATCCCT